>Ga0265797_10008113_pt1 | contig 14119 bp, 11 predicted proteins | sample P2T30metagenome_FD_192433 | JGI IMG/M metagenome (GOLD analysis project Ga0265797, IMG submission 192433) | Plant litter microbial communities from East Loma Ridge, Irvine, California - P2 T30 | ecosystem: Environmental > Terrestrial > Plant litter > Unclassified | place: USA: California... | reverse complement strand
GTATTGCAGGCGGGCCTGACTGCCCAAGGCTTGGCGCTTGACTTTGCCTGCTTCGCGCTCGACGCCGGCGGCAAGCTGGCCGATGAACGCTACATGACCTTCTTCAACCAGCCGGCCACCCCGTGCGGTGGCGTGAGCCTGGGCGGCGCCGGCACGGGCGACAACGGATTCAGCTTCCGGCTTGCCAGCCTGCCTGGCTGGGTTGAGCGGGTCAGTATCGTGGCCAGCCTGGACGGGGCAGCGAGCATGTCGCAGTTGCAGGGCGGCTGCCTGGCCCTGTTTGCCGGGCCGGGCGAGATCGCGCGCTTCACGTTCAGCGGGCGCGACTTCGCCAGCGAGAAGGCGGTCATGCTCGGTGACCTCTATCGCAAGGACGGGCAGTGGCGCTTCATGGCGGTGGGCCAGGGATTCAACGGCGGCCTGGACGCGCTGGTACGGCACTTTGGCGGATCGGTCGCCGACGACGCGCCGGCCGCGGCGCCATCGCCTGCGCCGCGCGCTGCCGCGGTCGACCTGGAAAAGAAGATCGCGCAATCGGCGCCGCAGCTGGTCAAGCTGGTCAAGTCCGCGGCGGTGTCGCTGGAAAAGGCGGGCCTGGCCCAGCACACGGCGAAGGTCTGCCTGGTGCTCGATATTTCCGGCTCGATGGGCGCCTTGTACCGCAAAGGCCTGGTGCAGCAATTCGCCGAACGCATCCTGGCGCTGGGTTGCCGTTTTGACGACGATGGCGAAATAGATGTCTTCCTGTTCGGCCGCAACGTGCACCAGGGCGCGCCGATGGGATTGTCGAACTGGTCGGGCTACATCGCGCAGATCATCCACAAGCACCCGCTCGAAGGCGATACCCGCTACGGCGCGGCGATCGAAGCGGTGCGCAGGCATTACTTCCCGGATGGCGGGGGAGGAGAACGCACGTCGGCCGTCAAGGGCGACGTGCCGGTCTACGTGATGTTCGTGACCGATGGCTCGACCTCGGACAAGCCATTGACTGAGCGCCAGCTGCGCTGGGCCAGCAAGGAGCCGATCTTCTGGCAGTTCATGGGCATCGGCAAGGGACGCAAGTCGAAGAGCAAGGCCTTGCTCGACTTTGCCGACTCGGACTTTCCGTTCCTGGAAAAGCTGGACGAACTCGATGGGCGCCTGATCGACAATGCCGACTTCTTCTCTGTATCGTCACCCGACGAACATTCCGATGCCGTCCTGTTCGACCTGTTGATGAACGAGTACCCCGGATGGGTCGAGCAGGCGCGTGGCCAGGGTCTGATTCGCTGACAGGCGGCTGACCGGCCACGTTCCGGGCGCCATGCGTGGTCCAGCATGCGCAGCAGCAGCGTGCTGAAATCCCACTCGATCGCGCGTGCGGCGATCGCGGACAGGCTGTCTTGGTCATCACGGCCAGGGCGGCCAGCGCCGGTCATGTTCGGCTTCATGTTCAGATCGAACAGGCGCAGCGCGCCGTCGCGGCCAGCGCGGCAGTCGATGCGGATCGGGGCGCGGGCTTCGACCAGCTTCGCCGCACTGACGCAGGCGGCGAGCATCGCTGCCACTCCCGGCGTGGCCTGTTCTTCTTCCGATAATGCACGGCTGTTCTGCGTGACGGCGACGATGCCGTTATAGGGCGCGACGCCGTCCTGGTGGTTGAAGCGCACGACCGGCGGCAGCGGCCACGGCGTGTGCGCGCCATCCTGCGATTGCGGCATGACGGTCATCGTCATCTGGGTCCCGTCCAAAAACTCCTCGACGATCAAGTCGACCCCGAAGCGTCCGGACTCGGCCAGGATCGATGCCGCCACCGGCAGGCGGACCGCGCGCAGCATGGCATTGGTGGCGAACTTGTCGTCCACCGCTTGCATCGCGCCGGGCAGCTGGCCGACGACCCAGCAGCGCGCCATCACTGTCTCCAGCGTGGCCGGCATTGGTTGACGAAGCCCAGAATAAGCGATCATCGAAGGCGCTGTGTCATGGACGCGGGTGATGAGCTTAGTTTTTATGCAAATAGCTTATCAATATTGAAGCAAAATTGAGGGGTAAATACGGCTCTACTCATCCGTTCGAACGGGGCCAGCGAGTCGTATGCTTTTTTCCAGCAGCAGGGCAGGGCGTTTGCCCCCATTAAAGCGTCTCAAACAGGGAGAAGCATCGTGTTCGAAGGATTCATCCAGCTCAGCCCCATGGGCGTCGCGCTGACCATGGCAGGGTCGTATGTCATGACTGTCCTGGCCAGCGAACTGTATCTGCACCGCGCGCGCAGCCATCGCGCGCTCACCTTCCACCCCGTCCTGTGCCAGATGTTTCGCATGTGGATCTGGCTGACCACCTATGGCGTCACCGCCAGGACCTGGGTCGCGGTGCACCGCAAGCACCACGCCAAGTGCGACACCGAAGAAGATCCGCACAGTCCGCGCATCCACGGCCTGTGGACCATCCTGGGCAAGGGCACGCTCCTGTATCGCAAGGCCGCGCGCGATGCGGACCTGGTCAGGGCCTATGGCGTGGGCATCAAGGAAGACTGGATGGACCAGCACCTGTACACGAAGTACCGCTTCCGTGGGGCGCTGTTCTTCCTGGCCGTCGAATTGCTGGTGTTCGGGCCGGCGCACGGCATCATGGTCTGGCTGTTCCAGCTGTCGATCCTGCCGTTCTGGGCCTCGGGCTTCATCAACGGGATCTTCCACGTGGTCGGCTACCGCAATTTCGATACCCGCGAAGATTCGCGCAACTTCTTCCCGATCGGGATCCTCTTCGGCGGCGCTGAACTGCACAACAACCACCACGCCAACCCGGCCTCGGCCAAGCTGTCGATGAAGTGGTGGGAGTTCGACGCGGGCTGGCTGGTGATCCGCGTGCTGGCCTTCCTGCGCCTGGCGAAGATCAATCATGTCGATCGGCTGCCGGCGCACGACGAGCCGCGCGCGCGGCGCCACGCAGCGGGTTAGCCGCGCGTCGCCGCCAATGCGGCGTTGCCGGGCTGCGTCGCATGGCGAGGCGCGGCCAGCTTCTTGCCCAGTCTGCGCCAGCCGATCACGACGCCGGTCACGCTGAGCAGCACGCCCCCCAGGCTCAGCACGATCAGCACCAGGTCCCATAACGGACGCCGCTCCAGCAGCGGCAGCCAATCCCAGGAATGCAGCATGGCGAACAGCCAGCGGCTGGCGCGCTTGCCGCTGTCCAGGCGGCCGAGCACCGCGCCGGTGTGCGGATCGAGATGGACCCAGGTCGCATGCGGATCGTCGAACACGATGCGCAGGATCGGCAGCGGTTTCTCGGCGCCGCCGGTCATGGTGTGGGCGTCGCGCTGGTAGTAATACAGGTCGTAATCCTGGAGCCGTTCGATGCGCGCCACCGGCGCCGCGACCAGCTGCGTGGCGGCGTGCTGCAGCGCTTGCGCGTCGAGGACGAGCGGGCGCGCATCGTGGCTGCCGATCACCTGCGGCGCACCGCCGGCCGGCTGGGCCAGCACCCGGTTCTCGCCCAGCACGCGCGTCCAGCGCAGTTCGCGCACACCGCCTTCGCTTGCCGCCAACAGCGCCTGCGGCGCCGCATCGGCGTTGCCGATCGTCAGCGCACCGCCCTGCAAGGCCTCCATGCGCAGCTGCGGCGCGCCGGTATCGAAGATCTTCCAGGGGTTCATCGACATCAGGCCGCTGAAGATCCAGGTGATCGTCACCAGCGCGAACAGCAGGCCGCTGATGTGATGCCAGCGCATCAGCGCGCCGGGATAAGGCGTGCGCGCGCCGCTGCGGTAGGGGCGTTTGAAGCGCCAGCGCAGGATGCCGGCCGCGGTGCCGCTCAGGGCGAGCACGACGCCGGCAATCGACAGCCAGTTCACGATATCGGTCCAGTAGGGCTGGAAGGCATTGCCGCGAAACGGATACAGCCAGTGGATCCAGGCGCCGGCGTAATTCCACAGCTGTTCGCTGCGCGTCGCGTCGCGCACCACTTCGCCGCTGCGGCTCGAGATCCACAGCAGGGTGTGCTCCGGGTCTTGCAGCTGCACCCGGTGCAGAGGCCGGTGCGCGTCGAGCCCCCGCGAGTGGGTGAAGGCGTCTTCGTCGACCGTGTCGAGGTAGTGCAGCGTGACGCCGGGCCCCGCGAAGGCGGCGGCGCTGGCCAGCGCATGGGCCGTGTCGATGGCCGGCAGGCGCTGGCCGCTCACGGCATCGATCGCGATCGCGCCGCTGCCCTTCGGCGGCGGCTTGCCGCCGGATGAGGAGCCGGCGCGCCCCGGGGTCGCGAAGTAGACTGGACGGCCGGCGCTGGCGTTGGCCAGGCGCAGCTCGTCCAGGGGACCATCGACGCCGGCCGCCGCCAGCGCCCGGCCAGGCGCCAGCAGGCGCGCATCCGGCTGCAGGGGCGGCAGGTGCTGCAGGCGTTCGCTGTCGGTCAGCTTGGGATAGCCGACATACATCATCACCAGCCCCGAGCCGAACCACATCGCGAACAGCAGGCAGATCCCGATGCCGAGCCAGCGGTGCACCAGGAACAGCCAGCGTTTGAATCGTGCTCCCATCACGCGCTCCTCATCAGAAGTTCATGCGCAGCGTCACGTCGGCCGTGCGCGGCGCGCCGAGATAGGCCATCGTATTGTTGACATTAGCCGCGTACAGGCGGTCCGTGACATTGCGCACGCGGCCGGCCAGGGTGAGGTTGGGGCTGAGCTGCCAGCTCAGTCCGAGGTCGACGAAGGTGTAGCTGGGCCAGTACAGCGTGTTGGCCGCATCGGCATATACCTTGCCGACGTGGCGCGCACCGGCGTGGGCCTGCACGGTTGGCGTGACAGCATAGGACAGCCACAGATTGGCCACTGTTGTCGGCGTATTGGTCGGCGTCTTCCCGGCCAGCGAGACGCCGCCCTGGCGGTACTGCTCGTACTCGGCGTCGACATGGGTGAAGTTGCCCTGCAACGACAGGCGACGGGTCGGCTGCAGGCCCACCGCCAGTTCGACGCCCTGCGAGGACTGCTCGCCGACCAGGATGGTCAAGGCGCTGTTATCCGGATCCTGGGTCGCGATGTTCTTGCGCGTGATGTGATACGCCGCCAGCGTCGCCGTGCCCTTGCGCTGCCAGAAGTCGAACTTGGCGCCCACTTCGGCCTGGCGGCCGGTGGTCAGCTCGCTGTTGTTGCGCACGTCTGCGAACGAGGCGGTGGACAGCACGCCCGATGGCGGGTCGGCGGCGGTCGCGTATTGGGCGTAGAGGTTCATGCCGGGCGTGACGTCCCACACCAGCCCCAGGCGCCCGGTGGTCGGCGAATAGTCGCGCGCGAAGCTGGCCGGGTTGGCGGCGGTGACCTCGCGCCGACTGGTCAGGTCGAGTTCGATGCGCTCATGGCGCAGCGCGCTGACCAGGTTCAGGTTCGGCAGCAGGGCGGTGCGGTTCTCGAGGTATAGCGCGGTAGTCGTGACCTTGTTGTCGCGGTCGGGACGGAAGCCCGGGGCCATCCCGGGCACGTCGAAGAAGCGTTCTGTGACGAAGTCGTAGGGATCGACCGTACTCACGGTCGCCGGGAGGCTGTTGGGATAACGGGTCTGCTTGTTGATGCTGAAGTCCAGGCCGAAGGCCCAGTCGCTGCGCCGCTCGCCGAGGCGGCCCCGGTAGACGCCGTCGATGCGGTCGCCCACCAGGGTCTGGTCGTGGCGCTGCAGCAGGGCTGCCGAGCGCACGACCTGCGTGTTCGCGGGATTGAAGCGGTAGGTTTCGACGTTGCGGTAGTCGCGCAGCGCATCGTAGACATAGAAGGTATTGGTGAGCTGCAGTGCGTCGTTCACCTGCCAGGCGCCGATCGAGCGCAGCCAGTGGACGCGCTGGTCGTACACGCCATCGCGGCTGTTGTAGTTCTTGAAGCGGGTCGCCTCGTTCACACGCAGCTGGCCGGCGACAGGATTGACGAGCGGCGTGCCCCAGTAGGGGCGGTCGACGTCTTCCTGCTGGAATTCATAGGCCAGCGTGTGCGTGACGCCGCGTCCGAAGTGGGACAGGAGCGACGCCGCCAGCTGGGTCGAGCGGCTGTCGACGCCATCGATCCAGCTGCCCGTGTCGCGGTGGTTGACGTCGATGCGCGCGTAGTGGCCATTGCCTACGCGGCGGTTCAGGCCGACCGAGGCTTCCTTGAGATCGTCGGCGCCGATGCGCAGCTGGCCCTCGGAGAATTCGCGCGCCTCGGCCAGTTTGGTAATGTAGTTGATCGAGCCGCCGACGGCGCCCGAACCGAACAGGAAGCTCGACGGCCCGCCGATCGCTTCGACCCGGTCGATGATCCAGCTGTCGACCGGCCGCGCGGCGATCGAGTACTGCACATTGATGCCGTTGAACAGCTGGCTCACCGAGCCGCTGCCGAAGCCGCGGTAGCTGACGCCGATGCTGCCCGGCGCATTGTGGGCGGTCACGCCCGGGATGGCGCGCAGGATCTCTTGCGTGTCCTGGGCGCCGCGCACCTCGATCAGCGCGCGGTCGACCACGGTGACGCTGGCCGGGGTTTCGCGCGGCGTGAGTGCAAGGCGGCTGCCGGTGTCGGTGGCGGTATCGAGCTTGAGCAGGCCGTTGGCGCGCGGCGCTTCGGCCGTGATTTCGACGGTGGGGATGGTCTGCGCCTGGACGTGCCCGGCGCCAAAAGCGCAGCCCAGGGCGAGCGCCAGCCGGTGCGGCCGGACGAGTTGATGGTTCTTCATTGCGTTTCCTGTCGGCGTGACGTGGCCTTCGTGAGGCGTCACGCGTGAATCGACGGCGGCGCGCGCGGGCGCGTCACCGGAACGGAGGGCGTATCAGGAAAGCGAAGCGGGCGGGCCGCGCGATTGCGCAGGCGTCCAGGTGTGTTGCGCGCGTGGCGCTTGGTAGAACAGAGGCGGGTAGGGGGCGCGCTCGCGGGCATGCAGGAGCGCGGCGTCGGCCTGCGGCGGCGGGGCCAGCGAGGCATGTTGTTGCGGGCAGCACAGGTCGCAGTGCGACATGTCCGGCACGCTCGGCGTGGACTGCGCCGCGCCATCGTCGAGGATCATCACGTGGCGCGCGCCGCTGGCGCTGCAGATTTCGCTCATCCAGGCAGTGGCCTGCTGGTCGCTGACGCGTGCCATGGCATGCGACAGCGCAGGCGCGAACAGGCCGAACAGGAACGCCAGGAGGACGATCCAGCCATAGAACGTACGGGTTGTTCTGAGCCTGTGCATGTGAAAATTATAGTCCTGCTGGCGTAGCAGCGCGCACGGGTGGGGCAATATGTCCCAAACTGCGGTGTCGCGCTTGCGCGGTGTCCAGCTGACGCTATTCTCATCGAGCCGCGCCGCATGAGCCATCTGGACGATGGCAGAGCTGCCGCGCCTGTGGCGGGGGGCGGCCGGACTTCCCCGCGATTGCTATAATCCACGGCTACCGAATAAATAGGCTTCCTGAACGACACCATGCTGCGCACCCTCGTGATCTCCCCGAACTGGATCGGCGACGCCGTCATGGCGCAGCCGCTGCTGCGCCGGCTCAAGGCGCTGCAGCCGGAGCGCCCGATCGATGTGCTGGCCCCGACCTGGGTCGCGCCGGTGTGGCGCGCGATGGCGGAAGTCGACAGCGTGATCGAATCGCCGTTCAAGCATGGCGCGCTGCAGTGGAAGGAACGCAAGGCGTTCGCCAACATGCTCAAGGCGCGCGGCTACGCAGATTCGTATGTCCTGCCCAATACGCTCAAGTTCGCCCTGATTCCGTGGCTGGCCGGGATTCCGAAGCGGGTCGGCTACAAGGGCGAGATGCGCTATGGACTGGTCAATGTCATGCACCACGACGACAAGGCCGCGCCGCGTCCGATGGCCCAGTTTTACCAGGCGCTGGCCGATAAGCCGGTCAAGCATCTGGCGCGGCCCGAACGCCTGCCCGAACCGGTGATGTCGGTGAAGGCGGGCGAGGTCGATGCCGCGCTGGCGCGCCTGCAACTGCCGGCCGGCCGCTACGTCGCCTTCGCACCGGGCGCCGAATTCGGTCCCGCCAAGCGCTGGCCGTCGTCGTACTTCGCCGAGCTGGCGCAGACCATCCTGGCCAACTGCCCGGATGCGCAGATCCTGCTGCTCGGCTCTCCGAAAGACCGCGCGGTGTGCGACGAGATCACGGCGGTGGTGCCGCAGGCGCATAACCTGGCCGGATCGACGTCGCTGAGCGAAGCGATTGCCCTGATTGCGCACTGCGCCGCGGTCGTGACCAACGACTCAGGGCTGATGCATATCGCCGCCGCCCTGCAGCGACCGGTGGTGGCGATCTACGGCCCGACCGATCCGCGCCATACGCCGCCTTTGTCGCAACTGGCACAGATCCTGTGGCTACACATCGAGTGTTCGCCCTGCCAGCAGCGCGAATGCCCGCTGGGCCACCAGAACTGCATGAAGCAGATTCTCCCGGCCGCCGTGTGGCAGCCGCTGCAACCCATGCTGGCCGCCGCCTGACGCGCGGCCGCACACTGAACTATTGAAGAGGATTCCATCATGATTCTGGTCACCGGCGCAGCAGGCTTCATCGGCGCGAACCTGGTCCACGCGCTGTCGCAGCGCGAGCCATTCAGCGTATTCGCGGTCGACAATATGTCGCGTCCCGAAAAATTCCATAACATCGTCGACGCTGAAATCGCGGACTATGCGGACAAAGAGGACTTTCTGGTACGCCTGAAGGCCGGCGAATTCGACAACAAGTTCAGCGCCGTGCTGCACCAGGGCGCCTGCTCCAACACGATGGAGATGGATGGGCGCTACATGATGAAGAATAACTACGACTACACGGTCGCGTTGTTCGAGTTCTGCCAGCGGCAGGACATCCCGTTCATCTACGCTTCGTCGGCCGCCGTGTATGGCGGCGGCACGGTGTTCCGCGAAGAGCGACCGCTCGAGCGTCCACTGAACGTCTACGGCTACTCGAAATTCCTGTTCGACCAGTACCTGCGCCGCTATTGGCAGGCCAAGGGCAAGGAGGCCGGCAGCCAGGTGGTCGGGCTGCGTTACTTTAACGTCTACGGTCCGCTGGAAGGGCACAAGGGCACGATGGCCTCGGTGCCGTTCCACCAGTTCAACCAGTTCCAGAAGGATGGCAAGGTCCGGCTGTTCGGCGCCAACGATGGCTACGAAGCAGGCGCGCAGATGCGCGACTTCGTGTATATCGAGGACGTGGTCAAGGTCAACCTGTTCTTCCTCGACCATCCGGAACAGCGCGGCATCTTCAACCTGGGCACCGGCCGCGCGCAGCCGTTCAACGACCTGGCCGTGGCCACAGTGAACGCGCTGGCCAACGAGGGCAAGCCGGCGCTGTCGCTGCAGCAGATCGTCGACCAGGGCCTGCTGGAATACCTGCCGTTCCCGGACAAACTGAAGGGCAAGTACCAGAGCTTTACCCAGGCCGATATTGCGGCCCTGCGCGCAGTGGGCTACACCGAGCCGTTCACCGATGTGGCGACCGGGGTAGCGAAGTATATGGACTGGCTGCGCGCGCAACCGGCGCGCTGATGCGACCATCCCGGCCGTTTATGCCACGTATACAGTGGGGACACGCCTTTATACCCGCTTTTTACGCCTGAATCGCTAACCTGCTCGTGTTCCATGCGGCGTCCCAACGCATCGCATGGCGTCGATAACAACCACGAGCAGGGAAACCATGAAAGCACCGATTCACGCGCTGGCCGCCGTCCTGGCGCTGGCAGGCACCGCCCACGCCCAGACCACGGAAACATTCCAGAGTGAGCAAGCCGCGTCCAGCATCACCTGGAATGCCGCCGTCACGTCCGACTACCGCTACCGCGCCATATCCCAGACCCGCCTGCGTCCCGCGCTGCAGGGTGGCGTCGACTATGTCCATCGGGATGGCTGGTATGCGGGCGCCTGGGCCTCGACCGTCAAGTGGGTCAAAGACGCGGGCGGCGATGGCGACCTCGAGATCGACGTGTATGCTGGCCGCCGCGGCGACCTGTCGCCCGGCCTGTCCTATGACGTCGGCGTGCTGCGCTACTTCTACCCAGACAACGGCCTGGGCCAGCTGCCGGGCTGGGTGAATGCCCATACGACCGAGGTCTACGCCCAGTTTGGCTACGGCCCGGCTTACGTCAAGTACTCGCACGCCACCACGAACCTGTTCGGCTTCGTCGACAGCGAGAACAGCGGCTACCTCGACCTCGGCGCCAACCTCGATGTCGGCAACGGCTTCACCCTGAACCTGCACACCGGCCGTCAGGAGGTGAAGAACAATCCTGCATCCGACTACACCGACTGGAAGATCGGCGTGACCCGCTCGTTCGAACTGGCCACCGTCGCCGTGGCCTACATCGGCACCAATGCCACCAAGTCGGCCTACACCTCGCCCGTCAACGGCAAATTCACCGGGCGCGACGCGCTGCAGCTGACCGTCAGCCGCACCTTCTGAACACACGTGTATACACCGCGTTTACACGGCCTCGTCCTCTTTTTATCCCGTCTTTAGGGCGATGCCGCTACGCTCGACCATACAACAACCACGCTGAAAGCGAACGTCCATGGACCTCATCTATCTCGGCGCGCTCCTGATCTTCGTCCGCCTGACCTGCCTGCTCGTGGCCGGCTGCGGAAACCTGGGAGACAAGCCATGAACCTCTCCTATGCCATCGGCGGCGTCGCCGCCTGCGCGCTGCTGGTCTACCTCCTGGTGGCCCTGTTCAAGCCGGAGGAGTTGTGATGCCCGAATTCCTCCTTCTTCTCGCGGCCCTGCTGGCGGCGCTGCTGGTGCTGGCCTGGCCGCTCGGCAAACTGCTGGCGCGCATCGCGCAGGCGGGCAGCCAGGAAGCCGTTCGTGGCTTCGGCTGGGCCGCGGGCGTCGAGCGCGCGCTGTACCGCCTCGCCGGTCCCGGCGCCAGCGCGGCGCAGGGTTGGAAAGCCTACGCCCTGGCGCTGATTGCCTTCAACGCCGTCGGCGCGGTCTTCGTCTACGTGCTGCAGCGCGTGCAGGGCTGGCTGCCGCTCAATCCCGAAGGCATGGCCAACGTCAGCCCGGACTCGAGCTTCAACACCGCCATCAGCTTTGTCGCCAATACCAACTGGCAGGGCTATAGCGGCGAGCAGACCATGAGTATCCTGACCCAGATGGTGGCGCTGGCCGGCCAGAACTTCTTCTCGGCCGCCACCGGCATCGCCGTCGTGTTCGCGCTGATCCGCGGCTTCGCCGCCCGCTCCAGCAGCTCGATCGGCAACTTCTGGGTCGACATCACCCGCACGACGCTGTATGTGCTGCTGCCGCTGTCGGTCATCCTGGCCGTGTTCCTGGCGGGGCAGGGCGTGGTGCAGAGCATGTCGGTGCACGTCGACGCGCGCCTGATCGAGCCGATCACCTATTCGGCGTCGGCGCCCGACGGCGCGCAAGCGACGCAAGTGCGCGTCGAGACCCAGGTCATCCCGATGGGCCCTGTCGCGTCGCAAGAGGCGATCAAGATGCTCGGCACGAATGGCGGCGGCTACTTCAACGCCAACTCGGCACACCCGTTCGAGAATCCGAGCGCGCTGACCAACTTCGCGCAGATGCTCGCCATCTTCCTGATTCCGACCGCGCTGTGCTTCGCCTTCGGCCACATGGTCGGCGATATCCGCCAGGGCTGGGCCGTGCTGGGCACGATGACGCTGCTGTTCGTGATCGCGGCCGTTGCCGCCTTCGCCGCCGAGCAGCAGGCCAATCCGCTGCTGGCGCCGCTGGGCGTCGACCAGGTCGCCAGCAGCCTGCAGGCGGGCGGCAATATGGAAGGCAAGGAAACCCGCTTCGGCATCGCCGCCTCGAGCCTGTTCGCCGTGATCACCACCGCGGCCTCGTGCGGCGCCGTGAATGCCATGCACGACTCCTTCATGCCGCTGGGCGGCATGGTGCCGATGGTCATGATGCAGTTCGGCGAAGTGGTCTTCGGCGGCGTCGGCTCGGGCCTGTACGGCATGCTGGTGTTCGCGATCCTGGCAGTGTTCATCGCCGGCCTGATGATCGGCCGCACGCCGGAATACCTGGGCAAGAAGATCCAGGCCTTCGAGATGAAGATGGCTGCGCTGGTCATCCTGGTGACGCCCTGCCTGGTCCTGCTGGGCACCGCCTTGGCCGTGACCGCGGCCGCCGGGAAGGGCGGCGTGGCCAATCCTGGCGCGCACGGCTTCTCCGAGATCCTGTACGCGGTGACGTCCGCCGCCAACAACAACGGCAGCGCGTTTGCCGGCCTGTCGGCCAACACGCCGTTCTACAACACCCTGCTGGGCGTGGCGATCTGGTTCGGGCGCTTCGCGGTGATCGTGCCGGTGCTGGCGATCGCCGGTTCGCTGGCCGGCCGCCAGCGCCTGCCCGCCACCCCCGGCACCCTGCCTACCCATGGCCTGATGTTCGTCGGCATGCTCGCCGCCGTCGTCGTGCTGGTCGGTGTCCTCAACTATGTCCCGGCGCTGGCCCTGGGCCCGGTGGTCGAACACCTCCAGCTGTTCGGAGAATGATATGGAACATTCGATTCCTCAAGAAGTACAGGCGCCAAGGCGCTCCCTGGGCCTGTTCGATTCGACGCTGGTCTGGCCGGCCGTGATCGACGCGTTCCGCAAGCTGCATCCACGCACCCAGTTGCGCAGCCCGGTGATGTTCGTCGTCTATATCGGCAGCATCATCACCACGCTGCTGTGGGGCCAGGCGATGGCCGGGCAGGGCGAGACTAGCGCCGGATTCATCCTGGCCATCGCGGTCTGGCTGTGGTTCACCGTGCTGTTCGCGAACTTTGCCGAAGCCCTGGCGGAGGGCCGCAGCAAGGCGCAAGCCGCCTCGCTGCGCAGCCTGCGCCAGAGCGTGACGGCCAAGAAGCTGGAGGCGCCCAAGCATGGCGCCCCGTGGCAGGCGGTCAAGTCCGACGAGCTGCGCAAGGGCATGCTGGTCCTGGTCGAAGCGGGCGACGTGATCCCGGTCGATGGCGAAGTGGTCGACGGCGTCGCCTCGGTCGACGAAAGCGCCATCACCGGCGAATCGGCGCCCGTGATCCGCGAGTCGGGCGGCGACTTCTGCGCCGTGACCGGTGGCACCCGCGTGCTGTCCGACTGGCTGGTGGTGCGCGTGTCGGCCAATCCGGGCGAGACCTTCCTGGACCGCATGATCGGCATGGTGGAAGGCGCGGCGCGCAAGAAAACTCCGAACGAGATCGCGCTGACGATCCTGCTGGTGGCGCTCACCATCGTGTTCCTGGTGGTGACCGTGACGCTGCTGCCGTTCTCGCTGTTCGCCGTGGAGGCTTCCGGCAGCGGCCTGCCGGTGACGATCACCGCGCTGGTGGCGCTGCTGGTGTGCCTGATCCCGACCACCATCGGCGGCCTGCTGTCGGCCATCGGCGTGGCCGGCATGAGCCGCATGCTGCAGGCGAACGTGATCGCGACCTCGGGCCGCGCGGTGGAAGCGGCGGGCGACGTTGATGTGCTGCTGCTGGATAAAACCGGCACCATCACCTTCGGCAACCGCCAGGCCGCCGCCTTCCTGCCGGCGCCGGGCGTGACGGAAGAAGAACTGGCCGACGTGGCGCAACTGGCCTCGCTGGCCGACGAGACCCCGGAGGGCCGCAGCATCGTGGTGCTGGCCAAGAACCGCTTCAATCTCCGCGAACGGGCGATGGAGGCGATGGGCGCGGTATTCGTGCCGTTCACGGCGCAGACCCGGATGAGCGGGGTCGACCTGGGCTCGCGCCAGCTGCGCAAGGGCGCGGCATCGGCGCTCCAGCGCCATATGGAAGCGTTGGGCGCGCCATGGCCGATTGAGGTCGAACGCAGCGTCGACGACGCGGCGCGCCGTGGCAGCACGCCCCTGGTGGTGGCCGACGGCGCGCGTGTGATGGGTGTCGTTGAACTCAAGGACGTGGTCAAAGGCGGCATTCGCGAACGCTTCGCCGAACTGCGCCGCATGGGCGTCAAGACCGTGATGGTCACAGGAGACAACAAGCTGACGGCGGCGGCAATCGCGGCCGAAGCGGGCGTCGACGACTTCATCGCCGAGGCCACGCCGGAAGAGAAGCTGGCGCTGATCCGCCGCTACCAGGCCGAAGGAAAACTGGTGGCAATGACCGGCGACGGCACCAACGACGCCCCGGCGCTGGCCCAGGCCGACGTCGCGGTGGCGATGAACTCCGGCACCCAGGCGGCGAAGG
>Ga0265797_10008112_pt1 | contig 14120 bp, 10 predicted proteins | sample P2T30metagenome_FD_192433 | JGI IMG/M metagenome (GOLD analysis project Ga0265797, IMG submission 192433) | Plant litter microbial communities from East Loma Ridge, Irvine, California - P2 T30 | ecosystem: Environmental > Terrestrial > Plant litter > Unclassified | place: USA: California... | reverse complement strand
CGCATCAACTCCTACCTGCACACCCAGCACACCGAGTCGCCCAAGACCATCGCCCCGCCGTACGTGATCAACCTCGACCCCGCCGTGCGCAGCGTGCCCTTCGACTCCAACATCGACATCCGCGACTCGGTCAACTACAAGGAGGTCATGAAGCAGTACAACCTCGGCCCCAACGGCGCCATCCTCACCTCTCTCAACCTCTTCAGCACCAAGATCGACCAGGTCATGTCCATCCTCGAGAAGCGCTGTCTGCCGCAAGAACAACCAAGCGAAGCACAAGCAGACGACAAGAAGAAAGAAGAAGAGCCCAAGCCCTCCACCTCGCACATCATCGTCGACACCCCCGGCCAAATAGAAGTCTTCGTCTGGTCCGCCTCCGGCTCCATCCTGCTCTCCTCCCTCGCCTCCTCCTTCCCTACCGTCATCGCCTACGTGATCGACACCCCGCGCACCACCGAGAACACTTCCACCTTCATGAGCAACATGCTCTACGCCATCTCCATCCTCTACAAGACTAAACTGCCCATGATCCTCGTCTTCAACAAGACCGACGTGAAACAGCCCACCGAAGCCATCGACTGGATGCGCGACTTCGAGTCTTTCCAAGCCGCTGTGCGCGCCGAGGAAGAGGAAGAGCGCGAGGGCAGCGGGTACATGGGTAGCCTGCTCAACAGCATGAGCCTCGTACTCGAGGAATTCTACAACCAGCTCAGCGTCGTCGGCGTGTCGAGCATGACCGGCGACGGCGTGGAAGACTTCTTCGACGCGGTGGAAGACAAGCGCGTCGAGTTTAACAAGGAGTACCAGCCGGAGCTTGAGAAGCGCAGAGCCGATATGGAGACTGAGAAAAAGGGCAGCACGGAGAAGGAAATGCAGAGGCTCATGCAGGATATGGAAGTCTCGTCTAAGGCTAAGGGTACCGGCAAGTACAGGCGTGCGCCGAAGGAGGAGCCTGAGACTGTCAGCGAGGCGGAGGAGATGGATGGCGAGTCAGATGAGGAGGACGAGGCTAAATGGGTTGAGCGGGATGAGGATGAAGTGGAAGAGGAGGCGGCTGATCCGAGCGCGGATGGCACTCTGCAGGCACGATACGCGCAGGCGTTGAAAGACGAGTCGAGCGGTGCTTCGGGTGCTAGCGATTACATTCGACGGACGCAGGGCTGAGCTTGGACGAAAAATCGGAGATTGGGTTGGAACAAGGGTTATTTTGCAACATTAGCGATGGCGTTAGGTATGAAGGGACAGATGATACTCGAGAGGCTATTGCGTCTCTGATGTTGGGTGGGGGAAAATCAACGATATAGATATGGGTTGGTAGGGCATGCAACAAAACATTTCCGTTGCCGATTTTTTTGGCCGCTTGCCTGTCTTGTTTCACTTACAGGTAAATTTTGCACTTCAGGCGGCAACTGCAACCTACCAATTCCGTGCGATCACACTCTGGAGGACTCGCTCAAGCGGCACATGGAGAGTGGAAAGATACAATGCTACGATGACTTTACTTTTCTTCTCTTCGACAGCACTACAGTGACACATCTACGACCACCACTATACCTATGTGAAAGCTCCCATACTACTCAACTTCAAGCACCCACAAAAAAGCAAGAAGCAGCAAGTCGACTCCCCTTCAAGCAGTTCCAGCGCCAAAACATACATGTACTAACCAACAATCTGCAGCTCAAGCAAACAGACCAGATACCATCCCAGGTCATGAGGCCAGCGCAGGGCATACAGCATATCATTACGACTGACTGAATGACTGACAGACTACCGACAACGGCAAATTCATGGTGTAGTCGATTCGATGGATTTCAGGTCGTTCAAGGACAAGGACAACAATGAAACACCCGTCATTCGTCGCCGATTGATCGCGATCGCGCTCGACGGAAATGACAGATGCTTTTTTTTTCTTTCTTGGCAGTCTGGATTCCGTGGACTGTTGATACGCGTCCTGTGATGTGGTTGCTCTTTTGTTCTGAAGACTTTGTCTTCTCTAGTGGAAGATTGTTTCATTTTGTACCACGTGGAACAAACAAGAGATACTTTCGTGTCCCTATAGGCTTGCTTCTAGCGTCTTCGTCTGGACTGGGATGTATCACTCACTGTCTTCGATGGTATCTTTTTGCGAGGAACGGAAGGCTGAGGGAAGGAACGGCAGCAGGGGAAACGAAACGCTGCTCTACACCACTTAAGAAGAACCGACCTGGTCAAAATGAACGAACGAACGGACGCTCGATCAAAAATATGAATCAACGATGTGACCACACCAACACCGTATCCACGGTACATGGCACACATACCACGTCGATAGCAAGCGCCTCAGGCTCGTCGTAGGCAACGAGCCGCAGCACGCACTCAATCGTTTCACATCACAAGGACCGTCAGTCATCGAGGTCACACGACTCACACTGGGCGTGCGCAAGCCTAGTCTTCCCAGGCCATTGTAGGATGTATCATCTGACTACTACTAACCGCCAGGAACGACTTGACATCCAATGGCTAGTTCCGTGGCGGACGGGACGAATGCAATGTAGTGAATAGCTTTCAGCCGTACGCGCCGTGGGCCTTTTCTCAATAGTCGTGAGGATATATGAGGGCTGGCAATAGGAGGAACTGTGAGGGCTGTCACTGTACAGCAGCACAGATGTATAGTTCCTCTGAAGGCTCATTCGTTCACTCGAGATTTCTGACTAGGCCAGACCGGACCAGACCAGCTCCAGGCAAGTCCCCGAGTATACGGCAATCAATCTTATCGTTCGAGAGAAAGAGATACATGATACATGATCCATCCCAGTCGCCCAAAACCCCCCGCGTGCCTGTCTTCCTGCCCTGCGTGTCTCCAAAACTCAGGAAGCGTTCCCCGGTAGTCGCTTAGTCTAGTTCTCTAGACCCGCAGATCGTTACGGTCATGTGCATCCTCGCAGACTTCACATTGTCACGAACGCGACGCAGAGCGTTCTACTTCACTGGGACAATCTCGACTTTTGGTCCCGAATCAGCAAAGGTCCAGACAGACAGACATCGATCAGTTTGCGGTCAACACAACTGCACAACTGCCGAACTCATCGTCATAATCCTCCTCATCCTCGCTTGCGTGCATGTAAATCCGTCCACGTGAGGTCAGACATCATGCTGTACAGTACCGCTGCACCCAAAGCGACTAACGAGTGGTGCCTGCGGGCCTGCCACCGTCCACCAGGAAACCCCTCCCCGTCCCCTCAAGAATGGCACGACCCGTACATGTACACAAGTACACGTCAAGAATACATCAGTACCTCCGTACAAGGAGGAGTCCCCTTCCAGGTGCAACTGCACCTTTCCAACGGGACCCTCTCCGCGCCCCGTCCCCTGTCTCCATAGGAGGTAGCTACAGCTCCAGCTCCAGCTCCCCTAAGTCAGCGGCATAAACATTTCCAGCCTCACAGGCCCGCCGCCTCCGAACCGCGTGGCTGTCGAACGAACGAACCCTGTACTTCGTGTTTGTACATGTACATGTAGTAGTTGGCAGTTGGCAGATAGGTCGCGGCACAACGGGTACCCGTCGAACCCGTCAATGAACAAAAGTACCATTCGTGGCGTCGGGAATAATAGGCAGTTGAGGCGTACAGTATGTGACAACAAACGCCGCGAACTCACATAAACGCATGGACATGTTGGAAGCGCGACGTGGTTTGCCGTGCTGACTGCATCGATTGGACCGAACGCGTAGGCAAAGCAAGAAACCAGGAAAGCAACTCGGAGCAAACGCACCGGAACGGATGAGTTTTAATGATGCTTCTCATCAAAGTGAGAGGATGCTGGCCTGATGTAGGCAAACCTGGCTAGCAGCTCACTGCTCGAGTGAAATGGATAAGTTCACAGTACGTACGTACAGCAGCCTCGGCAGCTTTGAGGCAGAGCTTACGTGCTTGCCTGGGCCCTTGGGCGGCCTCAGAAAGCCGGCTATGATGATGCACACACCTATTCCAGGTCATGTAGTGCAGGTGGGCAATTCACCTCACATCCTAGAAATAGGCACAGGATCCCAAGCAATCGGTGCAAGGTCATCGCTCGGTATTGGGGGCTGAGGAAGCTAGTCGTCCTGTCTCGTTAGTGGAGGTACATGATGATGCAGTTGTTGACTCGTCGTCGACTCGTTGCTATCAAGCCATCGAGGCCATCCATGAGCGGGGACCGCGGGGCCCAAAAGCCACAGAAGTCAAAACCACGCCGGCCGTTGGTCTGCTGAGCGTGTGTTTGTCTCGAGGGCAAGACGAAGCGAGTCTTCCCATCCGCGGACGAAGGGTCAAGGTTTGGGGTCCGGCAGGCGGATTGAAAGCCTGAGAGTGAGGTTATTCGCGGGTTGTGGTTGGAGAATCTTGATTGGAGGTTCGACTAGCGAAGGGTACCAGGCAAAGGTAAGCTGAGCTGTGGAAGAGACTCCGGCCGCGGCGGGTTGTGGTGAGAGTTGAGGCCAGGGCAATGGCTAAAAGGGCAAGACCTGGAGTGAGGAGGAAGACACGAGGTTGGTTGCTGGTGGGGCGGGGGCCTTCCGGTAGTCATCCTGAGGACTTAACTACTCCCTCTTTCAGGTGTTCGCTGCTGTATGGACATACCTACCTTAGTCAGTCGGTCAGGTCGAGAGCCACAACAAGCGAACAAGTGGGAAACCTTCACACCGGAAGGTAGCGAATAAAGTCGTTGACACTATTTCCTCTGCGGCTGAACTTGGCTTGCAGTAGACTGCAACTCTGCGTGAAGAAAGCGACTTTGCCGACGACATATCCACACACACACATGTCACTACCCTTGCGCGTGCAGAATGTGGGACGATCGTGTCGACGTGTGCAGGGAGGGCACCGCGAAGAACTCCGTAGCCGCTTGACATGGCATGATCGGGATGGTTTGCCAAGTTGCAGGGCGCAAAAGACAATTCAATGGCTTGAGGCGACGGACGGGACCTTTGAGACCCCGTCAGCCGCGATGGAGGAGAGAGTCTGCGCTAGAGAGCTGTTATACTTTTGCGATGGCCGCGAATGAGACCTGTTCAGATTAGTTCGCCAATTCAATTTGACGGGAAGGCGCTTGAAGATCAATGGCCTGGCTGGCTGGAGAACAGAAAGCTACGCAGGTAGAGCCGCTTCCTTCCAAGTCGCTCGTCGCAGCGCTCTCCGTGAACAGAATGGGTCAAGCGAGCGAGCGAGCAAGGGACGGGGTCGGACGAGCATCCCGCTACCTGCCTTAACGGCGTGACCTCCGAATACTCAGGGCAGTGAGCCCTGCAGCAGCTCCTCTCAAGTCCCGGAGCCGTGAGTTTGGTACGAATAGCCGCAGCGTCACTCGTGACCCTCAATGTTAGCAGTACCAATGGTACGCAGGTTCGTCATCTGAGGGGAGATGTTTCTGGACGTGAAGGTCTTAGAAATTGCGTAGTCGCCATTGTAACGATGGCGGGCAATCAAACGATGATATTGCGACACGGCAGGACTCTCTTCGCACGACAAGCATGCTGGCGGCGAGAATGCGACTCTCATTTCAACAGACGATCCCACATGCGACACCACAGGCGCGCGCTAGAAGGTGCAAACTTCTTCGTCTACGTACGATCAGGGCGCATTGCGAAAGTGCATGCTTTGCCCTCTTGTCAAACTGCCCAAGGCGCGCGATTCGGAGAACGAGTTGGCGAGTCGGTGTAATAAGGCCATGATGCTCGCCAGATCGCGATGCCTTGACCTACATTTTCGTTCCATGCCATTTCATCTGAGACAGGCACGCGCCTAAACTCGGTTGCGGCGGCCACATGGGCCACGGTAGTTTTCCCAGGTGTCGCAGATCCAATGACATCGATCGATGGAGGCTGAATGCAGGGCTGGGAGGTACGGGAGACTGGCAGACGTGAATGTTTTTCACAGTGGATCGCCAGTCGATTGGCTAATATTTCTCGATGCCATGCCTCGGTCTTCAGGAATTCCTGGAGGAGTTTTTCTAACGGCCTGAGTACGGTGTGGCATGTGGATAATGATGGCATTTGTTGGAAGTTACCGGGGTCCGCAAAAATGCACACGCAATTGTCGATGGTCTAGATCTTTGGCATGTGGATGTCCGGCATGACGATCAGCATGTCCCCTGACAGAGGCGGTGGAAGGCCGATTAAGGGACTGCAAGAGCCCAATTGGGAGACGGTGTCGCTCCTTGGCGGATGCATCGCTGCAAATTCAGAGAAGGGACTTGCATAGCGGCAGAGCGATTGAAGCAGATCGACCGATCGGGAGGCTCTGCGGGACGAGCTTGCTTATGAATTGCAGCCTTGCCGTGTGTCAACGCTCGGGCCGGTGTACGGCTGCGTGCTGAAACGACAGACTCAGACGTGACGTAGGAGCGAATTGCTGCAGTCCGTGCTGGCGGTCTGTGAACGTGTCCGGTACTGAAGATAGGAACAGAAAAAAGCCGCTGACGACGAATGACATTGACAAATACAGGGCACGGGGTTGAATCCCTTCTACCCTGGGTGTCTGGCCCTGCGGCTCGCGAACTCACGAGGCCTGTGTGCGGGGTATATATTGCCAGAGGGGGTCCCATCAGGGCCGCAGGGCCCCGTGGGACTGTCAAAAGGTGATGAGGCGCTGATTCTGCAGGTGGATGCAAAGAGGCTGATGGTAAGAGGCGTCGGGGAAAACTCGATTCCTCACACGCTAGATTTGCAGTGATGAGATGGTATGAAAGACACGCTTGCCGCGCACGCGATGCCCTGCCGACAGTCCTCTCGTCGATGGCAGTCGATTTCACGATCCTGGACGTCATCGATGCAGGGTAGGAGGTCTACACCGACAACTTGGAAATAAACGGCGCCGGGGCAGCCACTCCCTGTGGCGGATGCGCGGCGTGCCAATTTCGGCTCGTGGTCAACCACGAGGTCGGCAGGGATATAGAGGGTGCCAAATACAATAGCAGCCGTCGGCAAACGTCTTGACCCTGGCGGCAGGAACTTGGCTGGGAGGCCGTAGGCTCGTGCGGCCGCGGAGAGCCTCAGATCGTCGATTGCGCAGCTGTCAAGGCCCTGAGAGGAGTTGTGCTGGCGGACAAGCTCGCAGACGGTTAGCGACAGGCAACGCACGGCGCGGGGCGGGCTGTGGTGGTGGTAATCATGGTATTATGCTCCAGTAGCACAGTTTGGCTTTGAGGAGGAGAGGAGTTGCTTTGAGGCGACCTGCGCCGGGCCGCTCGAAGCAGGGCAGCTGGTTGCTCTGTCCCTTTTGGGCCGAAACCGTGATTGTGATGCCAGGATGTTGTTGATGTGGACAGCGGGCAGAAACTACTGCCACTATACAATACGACGGCAGGGCGTGCGATGCGGCGCATTATCGCAGGGCGTGAGACGACAGGCGGCGTGACTGCTGCAGGTCGGATTGAGAAGAGAAAGGCGCCACAGCCCCGCCCGCGCTCGCTAAAGTACAGGTCGGATAACCAGCTGGACAGGCTACAGCAGCTTGATTGCAGGCGGTGGTGGTGGTGCAGTCGTGCAGTCGCAAACTCACGATGCAGCCGCAGCGTGATAGCCGGGTGTGCCGGACTACCTCCGCCTACAAAGCATGTACTTACAAAATTAAGCTTGGCCCGGATGGACCCCATGCCCTTGCTGGCCCCTCAGCACGAGGTCTCGAGCGTTCGAACGCGACCGCGATGCTTTGGGAGCTGGGAAGTTTCGAAAACACCGCCAAACCGGTGCCCTTTCGCGTCCTTGTCAGTGATGGAATAGTGACGTTTCCTGCCCGTGCTTTCAATCTCACAAGGTTTCTGGAGATCGCGCGGAGTCGCTGCCATCGCAAGCATCGCAGACGCGTGATCGATGGTATGGTCGTCGACGAGACAAGACGACCAGCCTCGTGCAAAGCAGCAGCGGCACATAGAGACATACCATTTCGCCGTTAAGATCTGCCACCCGTGAACCAGGGGTCAGCAGTCAGATGCGAGATGTACGATCGACATCTATATCGATATCGACACGGCAGACGGGCTACAGTCCGCAAGAGAAAAGGCAGAGCTGGCACAGCAACACCATCAGCTTTCCGATGCACACCATCGATCGATCGATGTACCGTATACCAACCATGCCCAACTTGGGGCAGGCCGGTTGCACGACGGCGGCAGCGCGAGATTTCTCTGTCGCAGATGCAAACGACGGCGCCCTGCAGCGGGCGAGGAGAGGAGAAGACGAGTGGCTTTGCTTTGCAAGTACTGATAAGTGGTATTGATACATGTACGCCCAGCACTGAGGCGTGGACTGGACAGCACTGCATGAGGCACACCCACCACAGGCAGCATCACCAGCAGCGTCATGAAGAAGCTCTGCAGACCCGCCTTTCCCTCCCTGGCCCCGTTCACCCCATCGGCGATGTCAGGTGGCTAGCGCCGCCACAGCACGCGTGTGTGAGCGAGCGGCACCAGGATAGCGTTGATCCAGTGTGATCCTCGCTCGCCGGGGACGCTACCGCGGCGAGGGCCCTGGCTAGCAGCGGTGGTGGCGCACGCAGGGATGGCAGCGCATGCCAATTCCAACTCTAACCGTTGCCCACTTTCCCATCTGTCTCCGTGCCGCAGTGCGCCCATGGAAGAATCGGAGGCGCTTGCAACTCCTGGGTGTCGGTGCTGGCGCCGTTGGCAGCGTCCCGCGCGAAACAGGGTCTGCTGGACTCTTGTCTGCCTGCCTGCTGCGTGGGCGTGTGTGTCGGGTAGCGCTGGGGGACGTGTGTAGGTGGTGGAATACCATGCCATGCCGCGCGAGGAGCAAGCACCTCGCACCGGGCTAGCTAGCAGAGTCACCCTGCGCACTCCTCTCATTCCCATCCAGGCCCATCCGCATCCTGCCTTATAATCCGATTGCCCTCCCTTTGCCTCCTCCTGCGCTCTGTTCTCTCGCTTCAGAGCTCAGCCACTGCCCATCCACTCACCACCCATTCACATATACAGTAGTCGCATACTGTATCAGCCAGCCAGCCAGATCCATCCTAGCTTGGCACTCGCTGTGATCGACCGACTGTTTCCTGCCGCTGTATACCTGCCTGTCTGCGCACCGCGACAGCGATATAGAGCAACGCCACACCAGCAACACAACAGCAGCAACACCAGCAACCAACACTATTATTATCGCCCGCGCTGACGAAGCGTCTTTCGTCGAGCTGGCCCTCGCATAATGGACGGGAGAAACTCGACTGGCAGCAAGGTATCACTACTCAACGACAGTAGTGACGTAGCTCCGCTGGCCACCACCAAGCCGCAACACCAACTCCCGCCGCCGCCCGCCGCGCAAGTCTACTATTCTCACCACCAGCACCACCTCTCACACCATCACCTCCCACGCACACATTCCCGCACCTCGAGCCGCGCATCCACCACTCCCAGCCTCTCACCTCAGACACCGCCACTCACCCGCAGCGACTCGAGCGACTCGCGCGTTTTCGGCACCCCGTCGCCTCTTACCCCGGCCCAGCACAGCTTCCATCACCGCCAGCCCTCGCACGATCAGCATCACCAGCAGCAGCAGCAGCAGTACTTCCTCGTGCAGCACCGCTACGGCAAGATGGACGACCCCGCCATGACTATGTACCCGCCGCCCGACGCGTCCAATCTCGTCATGCCTGCCAACCCTTACGCCATGCCCGCGCAGATGCCCTCGCATGTCGCGCCGCCTGTCCAGCAGCCAATGCAGGCCATGCAACAACAGCCTCAACAACAACAGCAAATGTACCGTGCCTCCAACTCACCCTCGTCAGAACCTTCACGCGTATCGACCGTGTCTGCCGCGTCCAACGGCAACAACGCGCGACCCGTCGCGCCCAAGAAGAACCAGTACCCTTGCCCTCTGTCCAAGCAGTTCAACTGTGCCGACTACTTCACCACCTCGGGTCACGCTGCCCGTCACGCAAAGAAGCACACTGGTAAGAAGGATGCCTTCTGTCCCGAGTGCAACAAGGCCTTCACCCGCAAAGACAACATGGAACAGCACCGTCGCACCCACCAAAATGGTCGTGGCGCGTCGCGTACCAGTGGTAGCAGCGATGACTCGAAGATCAAGAAGTCTACTAAGCCTGCACCCAAGAAGCCTGTCAAGGCTGAGCCTGCCCTCGAGGCTGCCGTCGAGCAGCACCTTGCCGAGCAACAACTTGAGCAGCAACAACAGCCACAGCAACAACAACCACAGATGCCCATGATGCAACCTCAGATGCAACCTCAACCTCAAACTCTGCAGCAGGCTCAAGCACAACATCCTAATACCGACCCCGCTATCCTCATTCCTCCCGTCGGTGGTCCTTACTTCCTCAACTCTGTTGACTCCGGTCCTATCCACTCACTACCCATGCCTTCTGTCAACGAGGCTACCATGCGTCCCACACTCCAGCGCAACTCCTACGGCCAAAGCTCACTTGACTACTTCCCTCCTCCGGCACAGATGTTGGGCGAGCTCGACACCCTCAACTTCTCTTACCCGTCACCTGGACTGTCCAATGGACTGAACAGCCTTGCCTTAGCTGCCAGTGAACACCGCCGTCTATCCGATGAGAAGTCTTCAAAAAGCCCTTCAAGTGATGGACCCACACCCTAAGTGATTGAACATCACCATGCGACTTACACACTGTCGCCACTGATCACTCAACCCGACTACTTTCACACAAAGTGTCACTCAACACAATACGGCTTACAATAATTGCCACCGCCACCGTCAGCCAACCTCTCTTACCTGTACTTTTACTTGATTTGCACATATACCCATTTTCTGTGTTCTGTTTTTTCACGAGCATGTCGACGGGAGGGCGTTGACATGCTACGCGACTATGGAGCGGGAGAGAGGACTCGACGACAAAGATCTTTGCGCCCAGGCAATGGTGGCTATCATTTTTCTTCCTTTGCGCTACGGCACGAAAACTCTTTCAAGCGAAGGCGTTTTCTGGAATTGCTTCATGCAAATGGGAGGCTTACAGCGCTGCTTTTCACAGCCGGGGTTATCACGGGCTGGCTCGGCGGGTCACGAAGCAGAAAAAAAAGGTTCCCGAACCGAAGGTTGCGATGCGTTCACTCGGCACGATCCGAGTGCGACACATGGGAAGGTTTGCGATCTAGAGCAGTAGCAACAATAGTAGTTTAGTGTGCGCGCTGTTTCTTCGCTGCTGTGCAGCTTGAAGACACGCGCACGAGAGAATTCTAAGCGATAATTCACCATGACCAAGACTGATGGCCGACAAAGCCGATAGCCGATCGTTTTTTCTTGCACGATCACAAGCCCCCATTGAAATTTTTCGCCCAATAATCCACCTCACTATCGCTCTCCTCAGCATCGCCTAATCGCTCGCGACTTTGCACTGCGCATTTTCGATCACCGATCTCTCAGAAATCCGGACCGGAAAAGCGAACGCACTGTCTTATTAAGACCGCGCTTCCGCGCGTGTCAGCCAGCACTTGGTCAAACGCACGCACGCACGCATGCACAATAATAATTGTCTTAGGCATGTCTTAGCCTGGCCGGCAAGCTAGTCAGCCACCTGCATCATCATCATTATTACTCCTTCATCGATCGTCGTCATCGTTGGTTATAGTAAAGATCGAGTATTATGTATCAGCAGGAGCAAAGCCGTGCTTGGACCATCTGGATTTTTCCTCCGATACGAAGATGGAGAGGCACGTGAGCGTGAGAGGACTTGGTAACGGTATCTGCCAGCCCTTATTCTAGGGTGACTCGTGGTGGCTATCGCCAATCGCAGCGAGCATCGCCATCGAGCTTTGAGGGGATGGTGTTTCGTTTCGCGCCTTCGCCATTTTGTTTTGACTTTTGAGTTGGGAATGACTTGCATAGAAGAAGCCCGTCGTTTTGTAGACTACTTCAAAGGTTTTAGTCCGTCATGGACGAAGGCGCGTGCGTTCTGGCAGTGAAGTGCACTTCGGGTGTTCTTTTGCGATCGTTCGGAGCTACTACTGTCCAGTATTCTGAGGTCTAGACAATCTATTGATCGGTCTGGGGCCCCGAGGGCGATCGACGATAACCCTGCTGCTGCTGACTGCAGGGCCCGAGGTTTCGGAGAATTAAAACAACCTATTTGATAGCCGACAGACAGTGAGTGCTATCTATCTATCTGTGTAGTTGGTGCGAATCGACTCGATTACTCTTCTTCTGTGTGCGCTATATGCGTTATCGCGAGATCACTGCATTTCGAGACGACGCGGATCGGTGCTTCGATAGAGCAAAAGCCATTCTCTCTCGCCCTGTCCGCGGTATTCTCCTCTCGTCGTTTGTCTTTTGCGATCGACGCGAAGAGGTCGCATGAGAGGGAAATTGTTTATCTGCTATGTTCGTTCTCCATCTTCGCTATCGAGAGGCGTCTTGGAGAGTATGCATGCGTTTCCCCTCCTCCTCGCTTAGCTGCAGGTCTGGCTCGCTGGTTTTTGCCCTGCGCATTTTTACTCCCTGCTTTCCAGCCTACTTACCTAAAGGTTCTGTTGGGGTTCGCGATAACTGTGCGCAGGGAAAGCTGCTTCCGGGAGATTGTCATTTCCACGTGCGGCTTTGTGGCTTGCTGTAGGGCTGGCTGAATGCCAGGGTGCCGGGGTTTGGGGTTTTTCGATAGTTGAGATTCATGAGTTAGGAGATTGATGGAATTGCGTCTGTGGTTCTTAGTTCCCAGAAGAGAGTATGGGCTTTTTTTTATGCTGCGGGTGACAGTGTTGAGTAATGAAGACTGATGTGTGATGTGGTGTTGGATTCTTCAGACACGTGCGTCGTTCCTGCATATGTAGGGCGAATGCTTGTTTCTGGTCGGATTTGCGTGCTGTGCAGATCGTTGTGGTTCCCTTTGTGGTCGTCTTGAAATTGTCCATCTAGAGAGGCAGTGTTGTGGGATGCAGAATCCGGACTCTGTACGTTGATTTGCTGTTGCTTAGTGCATCGTTTTGATTTTGTGATCTACAGGTACGGATGTTTTATCGCGGCTCGGAGTACAATCAACGGAAGGAACGAACAAGGTAAGTTTGTGCTGCCAGATCGATATTCATCACCATGTAACAATGTTGGTCGAACACTTCGTCAATATTGTTCCCGTACGTTCCTGTACGCGAGTTCGGATGCAGTGATATTGTTGGCCTTGGTCGTCTATTGGGTATCTTCACCAAAGTCACGGGAAATCTCTTATATCGTGGTGAACTATTTCGGTTGTGTCACTTGCAATTCTCCCATCAACGTCAAAACAACTTTGTTTTCGATATTCGTTATTGTATCTGTTGGCATCAATCGCAAAGTTGAAACATGGTCACAGTGTAGCTGTTCATTCCCAAGTCGATGAAATTCACCAAACGACAAATCTGAGGCCAGCGCTGTTCAGCGAGACGTCATATCATATCTACGGTAATTAAAGGTCTCGAAATATACAGGAAGTCTTTCATTTGAAACGTTCAGGATGAATTAAACTCGATATGATCAATAAGAAGAAAATGTACGTAAACCCAACCCTTACCCTACGCATCAGAACTCGATCAAAACCACGGACGTTGATAGAATCGTGTCTCTGGCCTACTCATTATGTTTAGTAGCTACACTATGCATTTATCAGGTCATGAGAGATATGCTGTGATGTATAGATGATCTACAAGGGGCAAGACAAGGCTTGCAGTTTGAGCTGCTTGGAGCAACTGCACCGGACACAGACGACCATGAGATTGAACGTCGGTATCGGAACGATGGTACCGTCGCAGAGATAGTGTGACATTATCGAATGTACCTATCTGCCTATAATTCAATTACAGCGTAGGAGCTATGCCGAGGGGACGCATCCTGCAGAACGGCCCGGGGCAACGGTCAGGTTCAGCGTATTATAATCTAGTTGACGGTAAGGAGTGTGGAGGACAGGGGGTTATCCTCCTGCCAGTCTTGCACCCCGAAAACAGATTGGATCGTACGATTTGTGCCCGTTGTCTAGAGCTGTCCTTGCTATACCAAATTTCGCTAAGACGAAGTCGTCCGCCAGCGTGCTATTCAGCCAAGGTCAAAAGCGGTCGATCTCTCACAGAGCCATCGAGACATCGTCCTCCAAATCTCTCCTAAGTCTCTCTCTCGGCGAGACATACACATGCCTGCCCTTGACGACATAGTACCCGCTGGC
>Ga0265797_10008110_pt1 | contig 14121 bp, 17 predicted proteins | sample P2T30metagenome_FD_192433 | JGI IMG/M metagenome (GOLD analysis project Ga0265797, IMG submission 192433) | Plant litter microbial communities from East Loma Ridge, Irvine, California - P2 T30 | ecosystem: Environmental > Terrestrial > Plant litter > Unclassified | place: USA: California... | reverse complement strand
TGCGGATATAAGCGTCACCGCTCTGATCGGGCGCCAAATTTGGGATGAAGAGCGTGGATGGTAAGTAAGGCGCGGCGTACAGTATGTACCACCACATTGCAGTATCAAGCGCGCAGAGACTGCCAATAGTGTATTGTATGGTTGGTAAATCACGCTGCGTATTCTCGATGCGATCCGTCTGCACGGTATCCGGCATGAATGTGTACTTTAGTACGACCTGGAGGATGCTGATATATACCGGAAACGGCTGCCAAATCCAGTTCCACATGTGCCGTGTTTGTGGATTTATCCAGTTCAAGAAAGCGCCGTAGCTCGGTATGTAGAACGCCAAAATCATGACGGGCAGAACGGAGGCTGTGTACGCCATATCAGTGAGGCGCATATCTCTGGCGCGGAAATTTTCGATAGGAGACTGAACGTAGTGCAAGAAGCAGTACAGCGCCAAGAGTACGCCAATTCCGAAGAATTGAGCATTGTATCCGAAAAGAAGTGGCCTTTGTTTGGGATTAGCCTTCTTACCCAAGAGTGGTGTGGTATGGTCTTACACGTATGCGAACGTCATTTTGTTTGCTCTTCTTGCTCCTTCAATCAAAAGGATAGCGTAGACGATGCCCATATCATTGAGGAAGTGGAACAATTGCCAGCTGCCGATGTTGTCGACGAATTGAACCGAGGCGAAGCAAGCAGCCAAGCCCCTGAATCGGCTATCCACGAAGTCCAAACCGTAGAAACTGTGTAGAGGCCTTACGTGGCCTGATTGGCCAATCTGGCTGTGAACCCCAACCTCCATTATCTCTCCGATGCGAGTTTTCATGGGTGGGAGGGCAACCTTCAAGGAAAATTTAGTATGAAAAGCATCTCTTGATCATGGCAAGCACCACTTACACCCCACATGAAGTACATAGCTGCCGCGCTGATGCCCAGGAAAGGCAAAGCTTTGACAGCGCGCAGCAACTTCGATTCCGCCTTCCCTAATCCTTGCGAAGGGTTGAAAGGCATTGTGCCGTGCAGCGAGCGGTCTGGTACAGGAAGGTAGTCGAGTTTGAGAGCGCCCAAAACCATGTCACAACTCATGTCGGTAAATCTGCAACGGTCAGTATTTGTATGTAAAATCAAGATCCTTGGCAGTTGACATAAGGCCGTAAGGATAAAGCCGTGGTAAGCTAGCCGAGGACGAAAGCCCCGAAACCAGCTGACCAATCACAGCGTAGCAAGCATCCGACAGACGAAGAAGCTTGTGAATATTACTGTGTCGACCTTCAGGACACACTGAACGATAAACGGGGTGACGATCAAGAAATAGGGTCTTCGCAAGCTGATGGGGGTACTTACGCATCGCCCGACCATGGCAGTACATACCAGGCAAACAACTTGTCCATCCACGTGTTCAGCGCGTGTACCCTAGCACAGCGTTTAGTCATCGATTTCTAGTGAAATGTCTTGGTGTCACCTTACCTGGTTACGCCATTTGCTGCCACGACAATAGTCGAAACTCGTTCTTCGCGAATGGCCTGGTAGCGGCCGAGATGCTTCTTGACGCTGGAAAACGATGGTCTCCCTTTTTCAGCCTCGTCCGCCATCTTCTTGAGCTCATTGGCTAGCGCCGCAGCACTCCTACACATTGATCGTTAGCCGCTGACTTTTCCACATGCGATGCTCGTGTTCTAAGAGTCGTCGACTTTGGCGTTCAGTGTGTTCTGAAGGCTGACGCAGCAGGTACGTCCCTCGAATCTGGGCTGATGTGTGAAGCTCACTCAATTGCAGTATTTCCACCTGCGCCCATGTTCGGCGTCATCTTATGGACGCAATCGCCGACGCAGACGATGCGGCCCCAAGTCCATCTCTTCAGCTGCCCTTCTTCCAGGGGTACTAGGGTATAACTCTTCCTGTTCATCCATATGTCGCCGTATTTGACGGTGGTAGTGATGGGCCTGTCAATTGAGCAAGTGGAAAACGCGTCTGCGTCTTCCTTGGTGTAATGAGGAATGTCTGGAACGCGGTAGGCCTTTGGCAGCTTCTCGACTAGGAACCAAAAGGTCCTGCCCTTACTACCAATGACCATTGTGCAAGAGCCTTCTGCGTGCGCTGAAAGGTGTGTATTGATCAGTAGATGTTGGCAATACCATATGCGCCCAAAGCTGAAAGCGCGCGATGCAACATGCTGCATAAAGGGGCACGTATTTCTCGAGAGTTCAGCTTTGGCGTTTGGTGCGTTTTGAAGGTTGATGTGATCGCTACGAATAGAGGAACATCGTACTCGGAGTATGGACGAGACATATGGACTTACTGTTTTGTGTTAGCGAAAGCGACAACAAAGGTCATGGTTCAAATTCTAACCTAATGTGAATTTCGCCTTCTTCAATTCCAGCGGTCTCGGTAGCTATACCGTATAGACACCTGTACTCAGCGAACATCGTCTTCTGGTCGTCAGCAGTGATGAGATCTTGCTCCGCTTCCTGGGACAATCTCCATAGCTCGTTGCGGATCTTGCTGTTCACACCATCGCATCCGACTAGGATATCGCCAGCCACCGCAGTGCCATCTTCACATATTGCAACCACCCCTTCAGCGTTGTGATCGACTTGCGAAATCCGCTTTTGCACCTTGATTCTCGACTTATCCTTCAGGTTTGCGTACAGGGCACGCAGCACAGCCTCTCGTTCAACAAACGTTGTGGGGTAGTTGTGCCTTCACAGTATCAGTGACTGACCGAATCGTAAACGAGGAACGCAAGCCACACCTCTTTGCGCTCAATGTCATGCCATCAGCAACGTCGATGAGGATGCCATTGGCGTAATGATTGAAGAAGCTGTGGAGAGGGACGGTAGTACGCTCGAGCTGGTCGAAGCAGCCGAGCTGATCCATAATACGTCCTCCATTGGGCAAGAAACCAATCGATGCGCCTACCTGCGGCGATACGGTGTTGCGAGACTCAAGCAGGACGTAGTCGATGTTGGCCTTTTCCAAGGCATTTGCGAGCGTGAGTCCGGCGATGCCTCCTCCACCTATAACTACACGAAATGGGCGGGTGTTTTCCATTGTGCGAGCAGTCTCTGGTAGTCATCGACGGGGAACGAGGTTTCATAAGTACATGATAGTCAGATAGCGTCGCACACAGTCTAATAGCCCATATCATGCCCCTGAAGCCCCGCGAAGGCCCTTTCAAGTCGGTACATACTCGCTTGTGATTCAAACAAACCCATTGGCCATTTCGAGACGTCTCGGGGACGCTGTTGCACGACAGGCGCAAATAGCGCTTACTCTTGGCTCGCGTGATGAAATGCTGTCTACAGTCTGGCATGCGCAAAGGCTCAGTCATCATTGTGCGCCCGATGCCTAGACTTACGAAAGCACCTCAGCCAATGAGCTTATACCATGGCTTCTAAACGGAGCACGAAGGCTGAGCTGTCATTTGTGTTTATCGGTCTGGATAAAGCTGTCGAGGCGTTTCGTGCGACCGAGAATGGTGTAGGTCTCCGTGACCTCATTGGCCATAATCCAGCCTGTACCGATGGAGTGCGGCCTCACACGGATAACATTGCCGAGTCAACGTGTCCAAAAGAAAAGACTGGACGTAGGCTGAGAAATCCCGAAGGACATGGACATGTGTTGATGGAAGTCGATGGGTTGGGAAACTGAATTGACGCAGATTGTGGAAGCGATCGGAATGACGTCACCTCACACGAGCTTCGACGATCGAGCCAACGTCTAGGAAACACTTGTGGTGATTTACATGGCACTCATGTTTCGCTGTAGGGACTACAGTAGCTTCAACGGCACTTTTCAAATACGCTCAAGAAGCTCACATCTCATGTAAAGGTTCATACGCGCTTGCGTGCCTCCTTCAGCAGCAACACGCCATCGCCAGGCACTTTGGCACGCTCAAACTTCATCGGATCCATCCCCAACGCTATATCCAATAACCACGTGCGTACACCATGCGCATCGGCTCCACCAGCTTACTCTCCACTCGCCTTCCTGGCCACACCTCATTCTCAACCTCGAGGTCTACCCTACCCTGCCCAAACGACGCACACTTCACAACGTTCCGAACAACAAAATCCTGCAGCTCATCCCGCGTGAAAGTCGCATTATCGGGCTCGCCAGAATGTCCTTCAATCCGATGATGCGGCAAGTACACGACTTCGACGCGTTCGCAGTGAAACTCCACAGTGCCGATCAGCTCAGCAGCCAGATGGAAGTCGCGACATCTCGCGGGTGTGAGTCTATCCAGAATGCTACCGTCGATAATGACGCGAACGGACCGCAAGTCTGGGAGTGACAGGCGGCCGTGGGCGAAGTTTTGTAGGTTGCGCCAGCCACGCGCTTCTTTACCGAAGTGCAGGTGGTACTCGACGTACTGAACGCCGTTTGGATAGGGGATGCTAGTTTGCGGTGGTAAGGGCAGGCGGAACCATTCTTGCGGCTGCGGCTGGCTGTTGTCATGCTTTTGTAGGGCTTTGGAAGGCTGTTCTGGAGTGGCGATGCACAGCCCGACCATCATGTCGTCTACACGCGGTGTCTCATCTGAGTGCGGCATGAGTCCGTGTGTGATAGGAATTGGTGCGGGGTTGTCGAAATTTGGAGCGGGAGGTTGTGTTTGGGAAAAGTTGAGAGTACCCGTTTGCAAGGTCCGTGCCTTTTTCAGTTGACTTCACCACCTCTCCCACGCGTGCTCATCATCGCTCATCTCGGATTTTTCCACATATAACGGATATCTCGGTCACGAGAAAGCATGTGGATGGCTGCGACAGCATCTTCATTCTTCAATCTAGCTCTCTACCTCTCCCTCGTACCATTCCCTCCGATACTAGGCACGTCCGGCGCTCCAACAAGCGCCATGTTCTCGATTCCAGACATTCCATAAAGCGCCATAGCATTTGTGCTAACCCACGCCGCCTCATCGACAGGCACGAGCACTTCGCTGCCACTGATCCTCTCGGTTTTCCACGGCGCATCCGGCGCCAGCCCATCTTTGCTTCCGTCGCCCAAGTATTCTGCCCAGACGCGGGGAATAAGCGTGGCATTGTTCCTCCGATTAGCAACATAAGCAGTGAAGCGGGAGTGTCCCTGCTTAAGATTTAGTGTGCCGAAGTCCTTCCCGTACCAAGCAGCTTGCTCAGCCCGAGAGGCGCCGTAGAAGTAGCAATAGTCGTAGAAGGCCTCCATGAACGGCTTTGTGAGATTGGCTTGCGCTGCGCCAAAGTGGTCGTTCAGCTGGTCGATGGTCTCCAGGACGCCGAATACGCCGGACAGATGTGAGATGGTCACATTGCCGCTGTTTGTAGGATCCGTGGGTGGCGGCGCCCACGCACCTGTCAAAGAGTTGTACAGCGCTTCGCCCGTCACGAAGCCATTCTTGAGCTTTGGATAAGTCCGAATTGCTTCTTCGAGCTTCGATCGTGCTTCTTTCATGCGTGGACCACGGCGCTCCCATTCGATCAGGTACGCTTGCGCGATGCCGGCCCAGTCAGTGCCGAAATTGAGGTAAAGAGCCTCGGGATCAGGGTTGTAGACGACACCAGCATCGCGTACCTTTCGGCGCGCATCGACGCGCAAGAGCGCTTGGTCAACGTCGATCACTTCTCGCACCAAATCGCCGGTACGTTCATCGCCACCAGATATGTAGTAAAAGATCTTGCGGTAGACGGGTGTTGAAATACGTGCTTGCTTCGCGCTGTCGCTCCAATGCTGAATTCCATGGCGCGTGCCAAGACCAGTGAAGTTACCCAGATGATAAGAGTCAACTTCACCACCATGGCGGACCTGGTCGTGTGCGAGACGGTATGCATCCGCGCGACCAGTACGGAGGAAATAGTACCAGAAGAACAGGTCTGGCGACAGCTCTGAGTTGTCCCAGGCGTAGCCGCCAATGTCGTACTTCCATTGGTGACGATCAGTGTCGTACGAATGAATAATGTCACCGTGATCCCAGAAGCCATACCACCTGCGCTGTTCGACTTGTCCTTCGTAGAACTTGATTAGGAAGTCCATGTTGGATTCGATCTTTTCTACTTCGGCGGATTTAACAGCTCCAGGAACATCCCAATACGACCCTATTGCCTTGGTATCGCGCATGTATCCGGGCTCTGGGATAAGCACAGGCGGATTGTTGGTATTGTTGGTAAGTGTGGATAGCCTCTCGGAAGTTGGGGTAGTACTAAAGGCATACAGATATAGCTCGTTGGTGCGACCGACACCGTACGGTGTATCGTAGCCAGATTCCCAGTCTTCGTAAGTTATCTCCAGAGCGTCTAGCTGCTTTGCGTACGTATCTTGGCCTAGACCATCATGATATGGTCTGATATCCATGGGTCCAGCTTGTGGACTGTAGAGCCACATGGTGATCGAACCCGTGTCAGTCGCAGCATTGCTGATGTCCAAGCTCGTGGGATACTTCTTCCAGAAATCGCGCAAGCCTAGAGCGATACCTCCGACGCTAGAACCACCGAGGTAGGCGAGACCACCAGAACGGGTACCGCCTGGGATCTTGACCCAGCTTTGGCCAGATTTGGTTCTCTTTTTCAAATTGAAGCCATCCGGCGAAAGCTGTGTCAGACGGTAATCGCTCCAGTTTGGCACCCAATGAAGACGGCTCGTCACTCTTTGATCCCAAGCGCTCTCGTTGGCGGTGGCAGAACCATTGAATTGAGCGGATCGCACAGTAGCGCCTGGGTCGCGACGGAGGCCGGTGATGCCTTTTATAGCCTCGCTCAGCAGGCCGCCGTCAACACCAGCAATGCGCACATGGCGATCGTATAAGTCCTCGCCAGCGAGAGGCACATCAAAGCGGACGCCGATGCCCGAGATAAACTCCTTCGTCATGTCGCCGTCGTAGACAATGGTATGGATTATGCGGATCGCTTCAGAGTTGGCGTACAGATAGAAGCGCACTGTGAAGGGCAGCCAGTCTGGGTGGGATCCTTCGCCGTCGATTGAGTGCAGGCCTTGTACAGTCACCAAAGCGCGTGCGCTGTTGTCTTCTGACACGGTGACATCTGAAACCTTGCTGGCGAAGGAAAGATATTCGATAGCAGTAGGCTTCCCGTCTTCATTGTCATCCGGCGTACCCGATTGCGACCTTAGGATCAGGCGCCCATTCGTACCGACGATTTTTTCTCCAGCGCGAATTGATGATATCAGTGAGGTCCCGGACTTGGGAAAACTTGCAGTGACTTTTCCAGTGTTCACGACAACTTCGTTCCCGCGATCACTGACTTGAATGCCGCTACTTTGCCGTTTCGTGTGAGAAGAAGTGGTGTTGTTCGAACTTGAAGCCGTGATGGTATACTCGTCCGATGTGGAGTCCGTCGCAGCCAGTGCGTGCCCAGTCCATTTCAGTGACCCATCAGGCCAGTAAGCCGTTACCCAAGATTGTAGGTCCACGTCTCCGGAGACTGTAAAAGTTGTCGCGTCGGCAAGATGCTGCCCGCGCGCCCAAGGGATTCCAAATGTGACGCCGCCCAGGTAGTCCGGTGTTCCTTCCAGCCATTTGACCCTGACAGCGCTATCTTGTGCCCATATAGAGCTAACAAGGCCAGCTAAGCACGCAACGCCTTTCAGCATGTTTGCGGCGAAAACGGTAAAGAGTGTCGTCTGGATTGCGTCTCGGCGCGGGCTTTCTCAACGATTCTGGCTCCATATGTAGCTGTAAGCCTTGATCCATCTACCCGGTCTCGGTCTCTTAGAAGTGGTTGTGTCGCTACATAACCTTCCGGGAGCTATGTTCAGCGTATCAAGGCAACCCGTTCACGCCTGGGGCATACCAAGGCTCTATCCATCTAGAGAAGGTAAGTTCCTATTGAAAGGATCAGGCATGGTATTACTGTAGTTATGAAGCAGGTGATTGGGCTTGGAAATTAGTACTTGCGGGGAAGAGCGCGTGGAGCGTAGATCTGCGGGTCTTCTGGAGAGTTTGCCCAGGTTTCAATTCTTCCGCAATCTGGCTTCGGTGCAATGACGTCCGAAGCGAAAACAACGAGCTATTGCCAACAAATGACGCGCATCAACATTCAGTTGCGTTCGAGTTACGCGACGGGGAAGCAACATATATCGTTCTCATGAAAGGTGAGTTGTAAGGCCTGGGCAGATCTGGCCTAGGTGGACACGATCAATAATTCGAAGACGCGTCCGGTCGCGTGTAGCCACGAACAAGCCAAAAGTGTACAGTGCACTGGTCAAAAGGACGCGGAATGGCCCTGCGATAGTTATATGTAGTATTCATACGTGCTATTGTTGAGGATGAACGCGCTGATGCCTTTCTGTGGTTCGGCCACATTACGTCATGATTTTAATGCCTACACGTCTCAATTTTGACCACTATATGCGCGCGATGCACAAGGACAGCACTCACAACTCGACATGACAACCACAGCATCTAGGTGCGAGGACCTCATTTCTATCTCTACCCGCACCAGCGAACGATCAACGTGGTGTACCTAGCGCAACACCGGCAGTTGAACGAACTTACACGCGAACGGGTCGGAGTACGTGCCGAATATTTCACAATGGTCCCCTCATTATCATGATCATGATGCTGTCAGCACAAGTGCATCCTTGCAAGCTTCGGACTTGACGCAGTGTTTTCCGTCGAGACCACCAGAGTTGAAGCATAAGATGGCAGTCTGTATCTGCATCTTAACTGTGCCCAACCTCGAATATGCATCTGCTGCAGCTTCTTACACTTTGGTCGGCCTTCGCTTCGGCAGCTATTGTTTTACCGCAGCCGCACCCATTCAAGGAATCACTGAGACTGAGGCAGGCTTCGCCAAATGCTCTTGAGGTTGATTTGGGACATGAGATTTATCGAGGCTCCTCAAACGAATCTACTGGGATCAACACATGGCAAGGGTAACAAGCCCAACATCAAGAAGAAACCTCCCATTTAGCTAACCCATCTATAGCATCCGATTTGCGGCACCACCAGCTGGAGAACTGCGCTGGCAGCGACCCGAGGCTCCCTCTGTGAATCGCCATGAGACCATTCAAGCTGAAAGTTATGGTCCCAGGTGCTACCAGATCGGGGCTAGTCCTAGCACCAGTTCTGAAGACAGCAGCGATGTCTCCGAAGACTGCCTCTTTCTGAACGTGCAGAGCCCAGCGAACGCGTCCAACCTGCCTGTCTTGGTGTGGATTCACGGAGGAGGGTACGGGGCCGGCAACGGCAGACAAGACTTTACAGACCTTCTCAAGACGAACGGCAACAACTTTGTAGTTGTCTCGATACAGTATCGACTCGGACCATTTGGCTTCCTCGCTTCCGACGAGGTGTTCAGACAGGGTGTTGCCAATGCGGGATTGCTCGACCAATTCTTCGCCTTGCAGTGGGTGCACGTACGAGACCACGGGTGAGATGGTTGTTCATGAGCGCTGATGGCAGCTAGACCTACATAAGCCAATTCGGCGGAGATCCTTCGCTTGTCACGACATCTGGTGAAAGCGCTGGAGGTGGTGCAGTCATGCTGCAAGACATGGGTGGGTCAGCCGCTATTGACTCATAATAACTGCTGATCGTCGACTGCATACGGTGGCTCTCTTGGAGACTCCCTTTTCCAGGGTACCATTGCTGCGTCTCCTTATCTTCCGAAGCAATACGCCTACGATGATTGGGTGCCGACACAGGCTTACTACGCCTTTGCTGCTTCTGCAGGCTGTCCTTTGGGTGCATATGGGGGAGCGAGTCGAACGATCTTCAACTGCTTAATATCGAAGAGCGCAGTAACTTTGCAAAACGCTTCCATCGAACTATCCGCAACCGGCATGTACGGTACTTGGGTTTTCCTTCCTGTTACCGATGGTGTGTTTGTGTAAGACGAGCCTAGCCGCCAGCTGCTCGAGCAGCGTGTGAATGGACGTAACGCGTTGGTTGGAAATAACGCAAGTAAGCTTACCTACCACTCGAACGGAAGACCCAGTGCTGATTGTGTTTGAAGACGAAGGACCTAGTTTCGTACCTCGGAACATAACCTCGGAAGACGCCTTTGTCAAGTGGGTACGTGACACTTTACCGGAATTTGGTGACAACGACATCGCAAAAATACTGCGGTATTACCCCAGCAGCAGCACCACGGGTAGCTCAAATGGTGACAAATTTGCTACATCCGGGATCTCTGGGCCGAGCGCCTTGAGTCAGAGCTCAATTGCCACTGGGCAGCAACAACGCGCAAATGTTGGTGGAATTATTGGCAATGTGTGCGAATCAAGTGCTAAAGTATACACAGAACCTCTATGCTGAATTGACTTTCGTTTGCCCGTCTTATTGGATGGTGGAAGCGTACGGAGGACAGGGCCGAACAGCTTACAAGTACCAATATAGCGCATTACCCGCGACCCATGGCGCTGACGTGCGGGCCTACTTTGGACCACTTGGTGGAGTGCCATCTCTCGGCGAGGATTATCAGCGAGCCTTTGTGAGTAAGTGGCCATCCACCAACATCTTGAAACGCGTGCTAACAATAGAAGAAATCTGGGGTAACTTCGTTATCCAGCAAGATTCATCGATTTCGAATGAGTTTACAGCCGGAACGTCGTTAAATGGGACGGCCGGAACCAATGCCGCATCCATGTGGCCGGCATTCTCGATTGCAGAGCCATATCAGTTGGACTTGAACCAAACCGGTGGCGTGTTGTCAATGGGTTCACAGGAAGTGGGTTCAGCGATCAACACAACGTATTTGACGGGTTCAACGCGGCGAAACGACTTCACGCTTGTCGATGCATACACATGGGAGTAATTACATACGTATGAAGTACATTTGAGACAATCGCTAAATTCGTACCTGCACCTCTTGCAGAGATGGTCGTGGTGTAAGGTGCGAGTTTTGGAGAAGCGTAGCGTCGATTATCCCAACTTAATGCGTCAATGTCTGGCGCCACGGGAAGTGGGCAGTATGTGTCCGAAGGTTAACGTGTATGTCCGGACAAACTTCGAGTCTTCGAAGTTTCGAGGTTCGAGAGGTAATGACCGCCATGTGGTATCTCAGACATTATACCTTACTAACTCCCTTCCACGCCAGTTTCTTTTGTGCACCGTTCGCGCGCTAACAAACAGTGAATGTGTTCAGCTAGTCAATAGCACGTACATTGGCGTTTCACGGTGCGCGTTGTAAGCTCTCACTGCTGTCTGCCTAGCACGTCGCGACCAAGCATTCACAGGTGAGCTCCTCTGCCTCCTGCTTTCCTCTTCAGATGTCTCCCAGGTCTCTCTCTACTCCACTGCAGTACCGTCAACTCCACTCGCAGCAAGCTTTCTTGCCTTTGCGACAGCACACACCCCACACACATCAAGGAGACCGGCCACCTTGCAACACCCTTCCGTAATCGCATCCATCTACCGTTCACAATGCAGCTCATGGACCTACCACCCGAGCTGCTCCAACACATCATACATGATCTGGTCACAGTCGCTGGCGTGAACAAAGCATGGAACTATCGTCAGCTCTACCGAACATTCGCTGCCGAGATATCCCACGATGTGCTCGCGTAGAGTGATCAAAACATGTTCATCATCCACAAAGATCGCCGGATCCTTGAGCGTGGCCTCCACATTCATATTCTCAATCGCCTCGAATCACCTCGCCGCGCTTATCGTGGTGTACTATCGAAGATCAAAGCCATGATCGACTGGATGACCGAGGAGTTGAAGCTCAAGGACAAGAAAGCGCAAGAAGAATGTGCCGAAGAGATCTGCAAGGGGCAAACAGTCCTCATCGACCCGAAGAGCCTTGTCGATGCACTACACAATGATGTGGGTGCGCCTGCTCTTCACAAGGCATTGGGTGTGGCTTGGCAAGGCGACACCTTGGGTGTTCATCACAAGATGCTGGCTGCAATTGCTTGCAAACAATACATTATCGTCAAGAAGCTGCTGCCGGATTGCGCCGCGGACGTGAGTTTCCCTAGCCATCAGCGACTTCTGTGCAATACGCTAGCTCTGGCACTTGGCCGTACGGACTTCAGCACTGGATCTCCGTATACCCTGCGCACAAAGTTCCCGAAGACGAGCAGTTGCTGAAGATTGTCCTCAAGTACTTGGAATCTTTGAATTCGAAAGATTAAAGTAACAAGGTGCAGTGTCGAGCACTTGCTATGGATCCTTTGGCCGTGTTTAAGATAGCGGCTGCCATCGAGTACGCAATACGCAGAAAGCCAAATGACATTCTGAAGCAGCTATTGGACTTCCACGCGAACCACCTACCACGACCTGATCGATCCGACTTCAACACGTGGTTTCGAATTGCATGCGACCATCGCAACGAAGCCGCGGCTTTTCTCTTGATCGCTTTTGCGCCAGCGGTTAAGTCCATGATCGTGCGCAAGAACCTGCTTGAGGCTTTCTGCTGCACCGAAGCGATCGTCAAGGCCACGCTCCAGCACCTGAACATCAAGGACATGGACGCCGGTGCCTTATCAACCGTACCACTCTTCATGGCAGTGCGGTCAGGCCGGGTCATGGCGGTTTGCGTGATGCTGAAAGCGAGCTCCAATCCCAACTTGTCAGTCGCGTCCAACATCACCTCGCTGAACAAGCTCAACGTGTCGCCGCTGGACGTCGCGCTTTACCACAAATACGTGCCCGTAGCTCGATGCCTGCTGCAAAATGGTGGCGAAGTGCCGCATATGTCGGAGTGGCCTAACAACCGTGCGGCCTTCAATTTTCTTCGGAATTGGGAGGTAGAGCACACTGGAAGAATATTCCCACTTGGTCGGAGGCGCGTGAACTTCGCTTGCGCGGTGAGCTAGAGCAGCTGGATTACTAGCAAGATCAGGACATGGTAGATTCAAGTCATGAGCGGTGTGGCGCAAAGAACACGGCTGATGGATGATTTTGTGAAGGCTGAATAGCAGTAATAACCCGCGGTGGATATAGCGATACATGAGAGTGAATAGATTCGAAGTATGACATTTTCCACACTGCCCCAGAAACCTTGTGTCACCATAAGTGTAGAAGTCGGAAATCGGTCGGACCGTATAGATATCGTAGCTGATCTCAGAGGCGAAAGCGCAGCACACGAGACGCAGCTTTCATCCTTCTCGAATATCCTTGCCTACGCTGACCACGTTGTGCACGATGTGCTGCAAGATCTCTGGAGGAAGATCAAGGAAAGCCATCGCAGCTATTTCGTCAACCCTCAGGACGCACTATGCCCCAAAATCGGAGTAGCTGCGGAGTATTGAGGTCAGCGTTGATGGCGTTGCGAAAGTGTTGCTGAGGGGGCTGTAAATACAGCTTTAACACTAACCCGGATGGGCATAGCCTCACGCTAGTGTATTCTGTTGGAACGACCTCAAGATGCATTCACTCGGAGTATCACGTGCATCCCAACTCATCTACATACTCACAGCGTTGCGCACACACCCCTTGAACTTCACACTGATGCGGCCACATCAACGGTTCACGAAATGAGTGTACCCACAGTCTGGGGAAAGTGCATGTCGCGAGGCATACTTATGTGGAGTGGAGGCTTTTTCCATGTTGGCTAACAACATGGCGGCAATGCAGCGGAAGGATTTTCTACTTATCGATGGTATGAACAACTACAGTGAGTCATCGCAGCCCTTCCCTACTTAAGGCGTACCTCGGAATATTCTCGTCATTCTTGGTTTCGGTCACCGTCGTCATCCCTTGCGCAGACATATGTTCATGGATCAACATCCCTTGCATGGACATACTACACCTTCACCTAGCTTACTTTCGCATGCTCTATGATATCTCTGCCGACTCTCGTCTTCAGTGGTATCGATTGCAAAACCCGCAGCTTCACAGCCTGCCACTATCGAAAGCAGGTGGCCATAGTGCTGCTGCAGTGCAACAAAATTCATCTCTATGAGACCGCTGTAAGTTTGCCTCGGACTCTGTTAGCATTTCGGGCTACACAGACTGCTCATTGTCAAGAACTACTCAAGCACGACTAAGCAACCATGAAGATCTTGAGAGATTATAACTCTACTGAGTTTTGTGGAGACACTGCACTGAATGCATGCCACTATTGGTAGGCCTTCAGGGATGCTGAACATGGGCCCAATGAAAGCGAGCATACAACATTCGGGTTCGTAAGAAGGCCACCAAACGTCTTCAACGGCTCGTAGGTACTCATTCATTGCGTGTAAAAGAATCACCGA
>Ga0265797_10008109_pt1 | contig 14122 bp, 9 predicted proteins | sample P2T30metagenome_FD_192433 | JGI IMG/M metagenome (GOLD analysis project Ga0265797, IMG submission 192433) | Plant litter microbial communities from East Loma Ridge, Irvine, California - P2 T30 | ecosystem: Environmental > Terrestrial > Plant litter > Unclassified | place: USA: California... | reverse complement strand
AGAGAGAGCGAGCGTGTGTTGCGCGGATGGAACCAGCCAAAGTGACGTCCACCTCCACAACATGCCAGCCAGATCAATTCTTGGCTGAGACATACGCTCGTTTTCAGCAACCACACCATCGGCGGGCAGCATTCCAATATCCCGACAGGCAGATAGCCTGTCTCATCTTCGTACATTTCATCATGTCGCGTCTGTTGACCCATCGTCAAGCCCTCTGACGCCACCCTGCCAAATTCCATACCCTGTCTCACCTTCGTTGCTCCACGCACTGAAGACGATCTTCATGGTTCGCTTCCAGCCTGCCACGACTTTGTCCTCGCCAGGGTGGTACGCGCGGTCTTCGTAGATGGGAGAGCGGATCAGAGCGATACGAGTGGCGAGTTGGTTGGTCCAGGTCAGGCCAAGGGATGGTGTTTTCATGGTCGCGTTGAGGTGAGGCATCGGGTCGTCTCCCCAGCCGGTGAAGAAGCGTTGTTGGTGGTCGAGTGCAAGAGGGTATGATGTTGAGAGTAAGGCTTCGTGTTGCATTAGAGGGACGGTGATGTTTCCTGCCGCTACTGTTGCTGTCGATGTTTGAGATGGAGAAGCTGCGCGAGGAGTTTGCGTTTGCTGCTGGCTCAATGGAGCGAGCATGCTTTGTGATTCGAAGCGGTCGGCGACTTGGTTGGCGACCACGACAGCAATGTTGTGGGATCGTGCAAGATCACGGAGGTGCGTGCCTAGCTGAGCGACTTGTGCACTGCGTTTGGCAAGCGAGTGCGCAGGCTTGCCGCCTTTCTCGAATTCTGCGCGATAATTGGCAGCGATACTGTCGACAATGATGATGCCGACGTTGAAACGCTTGATTGCTACTGGAACTTGGTATTGCAGAATGTGTTCTTGGGCTTCAAGGTCGTGGATGCGAGTGCTTTGAATGCGAGCTAAAGTGGGTTTTTGATTTGGTGGCAAATCAGCCAGCTTTGGGTGGCTCTCGAGGATTTGGTTTAGTCGTGTTGTTTGAAGCTGGGATTCAGTCGAGATATAAAGAGCTGTGCGTGGCGATCCATCTTGTTGGTCCAGTTGTGCCGACAGAAGCAAAGTCAGAAGAAATTGGGTCTTGCCTGCAGCACTGTGGCAGAGTTAGTGGACGTTGTCATGCTCTCGCCGCCACTCTATACATACCTCTCGCCGGTAATCTCAGTCAGATATCCCGAATGGATGCCGCCGTTCAACGCGATGTCCAATTTGTCGTCGAGTGTGCTCACTATCCATTGGTCTTGTAGCGCATTGCCGCTTCTGGAAGATGTCGGGGTTTCTTTTTCGCCAGCCTCACTGGGATCTCCAGACTCTACCGCTGGCGGCCAAAGCTCTGAAGCATTGTCGCTCAGTGAATCAAGCAAAGCATCTCCCAGTTTCTTGACCTCAGCCGGAGGCAATTGCGCGCGCTTGGCGACATGAATGGCGTCCAGGGTCAGCAAGTCGGAGCATGTTATAAGTGCCTTCTCCAGCGAGGGCAGCACGTGAGTATAAGGGCGAGAGTCAAAGTTCGGCAGGACAGTCAGCAAGTCGGTCATCTGGGAAAGGGCAGCATCTTTTTCGTGATGCCGCCAGATGAGGTGTGAGGATGTCAGGTCAGGTGACTAGCTGCAACTGATAACAACTGATAGCGACCTGAGGCAGGGATGCGATGTTGGTTGGTTGACAGAAGAGATGATTACCTTACTCCGCCGGCGCGAGAGCTTGGCTGAATTGCAGCTTGCAACTTCGGCTACGATGCGATCTTCCTTTCCCCCGGACCCAAGCACGACTCCACCTCCACGTTTTTGCCCAACGGCACTAAACGTCATGCCAGTGTGCCGAGTGCTGGTTGGCCTCTGCCCAGCAGCAAAACACTTGACACGAATATCATCTCGTCTCGTCTCGTCTTGCTGCCTGCCCGAGGTCGTGTGCTGCGTCGTTGCCGCTGTCATTCTGTCTCGAACATCCACTGACACTACTGTCCGCGTGCTATCAAATCAATCCTCCAATAACTACCCTCCTCTGCACACCTTATCAATCCGCCTCAGCAAACATTCACAACGCCACCGTTAGCCTCTCGACTGTACATGCACCACGCCAAACTCTCACCATACCACGTCCAAGCTACCCCTGCTCGCCTCGTGCTCCTACAAGCTTAGTGCGACTTCATCCGCTCGTCCACCATACACACTCTTGTCCTCCACCCATTTAACCCCAGATTGCTACGCAACGCAGTGGGCCTTGTGCACCCATCTAGACCTGGAAATTACCGCTGCTGCTGCTTCTCGTCCCAACCCCCGCGGTTAACCTATCCCAGTAAGTCCTCTCTAGCTCCTTGTCTTCCTTCACTCGGCTGGCGTGGGGTTGCCCACACTGCCACTGCACCGGCGGAACGGCTGCGGAACCGCTTGAGCCTCAGCTTCACATGCCATCCGGGGCTATCATCACAAGTCTTGCGCCTCTACTTGCCGCACATGTCTCGTTTCGTATGTGCGTCTTGCGGGGAGTGGTATCACGTATATCTTCCTTCCGATCCTTGACTGTAACCCTGCCTTTTCTCTAATCACCTTCCTGGATACTCCCCTTGTGAGCAAGGCCTTCCTATGCCGAACTTATACCAACAAGACTGCCACTACTTTTTCCGTACAGCCCTGCGTGGTCTATCTGTCACCACGCTGGTGTCGCCTCTACACAGCTAAATACGTATGCTTACCCCAGTCATGTCAGCAGGCAGGCAATTCACCGCGCCGCAGCCACTTGATAGTCAACTCAAAGCACGCTCTCGTCAAGACTCTGTCATCATGGCATCTGAACAGAAACGATCGATGGCGAATGCCAAAGAAATCACCCAAGACTTTGCCAAAGACAAACAAGAGCCACTCGCTGCGTCCAAGGATGAAAAATCAAAGCCTGGCATTACCTTCGCCGCCCAGGACAGTCTTCCGAAACTACCGATCCCGGAGTTGGAAGCCACTCTCAAAAAATATCTTCAAGCGCTTGATCCTCTACAAACAGCGAGAGAGCATGCCGACTCTGAGCGCGCCGTCACGGAGTTCTTGAATACGGATGGACCGATACTTCAAGAAAAGCTCAAGGGCTACGCTGAAGGCAAAAGCAGCTACATCGAGCAGTTCTGTGAGTCTTTCTACGTGAAGTCAATCCATGTATGTCGCTGACAAATCAAGGGTACGATTCTTATCTCAACTTTGATAACCCGGTCGTTCTGAATCTCAACCCGTTCTTCCTTCTGGAAGATGATCCGACACCTGCACGCAACAACCAGGTCACACGTGCCGCATCTCTAGTAGTATCTTCTCTGTCATTTGCGAGAGCTGTCAGGAAGGAAGAACTTCCGCCAGACACTCTCCGTGGGCAACCGCTATGCATGTACCAATACTCACGACTTTTTGGCACGGCTCGTATTCCCACAGACAACGGTTGCCAGATTGGTCAGGACCCCAACAGCAAACACATCGTTGTCCTATGCAAAGGCCAATTCTACTGGTTCGACGTCATGGACGACAACAACGATCTTATCATGACTGAGAGAGATGTCAGCTTGAACCTCCAAGCTATCGTCAACGACGCCGAACAAACTCCCCTGCAGAACGCAGCTAAAGGTGCCTTGGGTGTATTGAGTACCGAAAACCGTAAGATCTGGTCCAGTCTGCGCGAGGTTCTGGGCAAAGACGAAGGCTCCAACAACAGCGACTGCCTCAATATTGTCGACAGCGCTTTGTTCATCCTGTGCTTGGACTACACCGAGCCCGTAGACACGCCTGAGCTTTGCATGAACATGCTCTGCGGTACGAGCGAGGTACGAAAGGGTGTCCAAGTTGGCACTTGTACCAACCGATGGTACGACAAGCTTCAGATCATTGTCTGCAAGAACGGAAGTGCTGGCATCAACTTTGAACATACTGGTATCGACGGTCACACTGTGTTGCGATTCGCTTCGGACGTTTACACAGACACGATTCTCCGTTTCGCACGAAGCATCAATGGTGCCGCACCATCACTGTGGGCTTCGACCTCGCCCGATCCCTCCAAGCGCGACCCAGAATCGTTTGGCGATGTCAGCACTACGCCTCACAAGCTGGAGTGGGATATGGTGCCCGAGCTCACCACTGCGCTGCGCTTTGCAGAGACTCGCCTCGCAGATCTGATTCAGCAGAACGAGTTCGAGACGCTTGACTTCATGGCATATGGAAAGAATTTTATCACGGCAATGGGCTTTTCTCCAGACGCTTTCGTCCAGATGGCTTTCCAAGCTGCCTACTACGGTCTCTACGGCCGCATGGAGTCAATGTATGAGCCTGCTATGACAAAGGTTTACTACCACGGCCGCACCGAAGCCATTCGCCAGGTAACTCACGAGAGCGCCGCTTTTGTTCGCAACTTTTGGGGTGAAAACCCAGCTGCACAGAAGGTGGAGCTACTGCGGAAAGCTTGCGAAAAGCATACAGCTACTACAAAAGAATGTGCCAAAGCACAAGGCCAAGATCGACACCTCTATGCCTTGATGTGCCTCTGGCAACGTTCAGTCGACGCCGAAGCCGAGACCGACCAGAGCAGCATTGACGACAACAGCACGAACGGCTACTCCTCTCCCTCTTTCTCTGACCACAACTCGTCGTCACTATCGCCAAAGCGCAGCTCAATAACCAGCGACGACGAAGACGGCCTCAAAGTTACCGCCACCACCTCTCGCAACCAGCCTAACCGCCCCACAGCCGCCCTCCCAGCCATCTTCGCCGACGCTGGCTGGGACAAAATCAACAACACCATCCTCAGCACTTCCAACTGCGGCAACCCATCGCTCCGCCACTTCGGCTTCGGGCCTACGTCAGGAGAAGGTTTCGGCATAGGCTACATCATCAAAGACGGCAGCATCTCCATCTGCGCTTCCAGCAAACACCGCCAGACAAAGCGCTTCATCGACGCTATGGAGTCTTATTTCCTTGAAATCCGCAAGCTGCTGCGCCTGACACAGGGCCGTGGCACCAGCGTCGACAAAGGCGCCAGCCGCGCTCGCGAAGCTGAAGAGAGAGCCGGCCGCTCGAAGAACAGAGGCAAAGCCATCACTGATACGAGTGGAGGTGAGAAGGCGCCGGAGGAGAGTGTGGCTGGCAGTAGCGATGATGAGATGGGCGGTTGTAAGTTTGAATTTCCCTCCCTTTCTGCTATTCTGATGTGATCATGTACTAACGCGACGTCCGCAGATGGTTTCTTCGACGCCGGCATGCTGATGCAAGCGCTGAAAGCGAAGGAGAACGCCGGCGAGAGGCCTAGCGAGAAGGTCGTGCAGAGGAGAGAGGTCGGGAAGAGGTTGAGGCTAATGGAGTATTAGAAGATGGCGAATCTCGATGGCGCATCGGGTAAAGTGAATAATGGTCTGTCGTTGTCTTGGTATATCCTCTCATACGCATCTGGATCGTCAACGAATAAACGAACGGCAATGATGAAGATGCCTCTGTTTGTAAACTCTACGGTTATCATGTTTCCTGTGTCTGTTGGCGCGCGTCTTGATCATTTCGACGTGGCTGTGCACGCCTCTCGTTTAGTGCCTCCACCGGCAATGCACCGAACGTTCTGCGCGCGCTTTCGTTAAAGGATAAATGCAATCGTGGCTGAGAGAAAAACTCTTGGAAGCCTGTACCTTGACGTCTGGTGCATGGCAGCGAAGCGCAGCTGACCCGCCGGAGGCCTCTCGCTCGCTATAGACCTCGCCACACAATTTTCCTCATTCATGCTCGACGCCGACAATACCACAGTCATCTCGTGCATATGTACACGACACGGAAAATTTCACCACGTGGACGGGCGTTCACAGCCCATGTTTCTGCCAGCGAACCACAGAACCCATCCTCAGCCTCCACGAAGCGAGGTTCAATGACGGACCTTTGGTAGGGTTTGGGAGTGATCGTCGGGCGATCTTGCTTGGGTGGTGATTTGGAGGTGTGCAGACCTGCATGGATGTATCCTTGCTGCGCGTGTAGATCAATGTGTATGTATATATATATTGAGGCGCATGCTGAGTTGGAGATGTATAAAGACTAGGAATATGCCCACTGGCATTGATTCGAGATATAGCACCCACCCGCTTCACTCACCCACCTTGAAGTTGATCTCTTATCGCCGTATATACAAGTCTACTGCGATACTTTCCACGAATCCTGCAAGACAACGAAACCCTCAGTCAGAGACAACGATTCTGGCCATCTCGGCCGGTTGGCCACCTACCTATCCTGAAGCCAACCAAAACCACATCAAACGCCTCCGCTCAAAATGCCGTTCTTCAAACCTCCATCCTACATGGAGAAGGCGAAAACCATGGAGAACAAACCCTACGGCTGGGATCTCCCCGACCCCTCGAAGCAGCCCGCCGAGTCGACCGCAAAACCAACATCGAACGACTCGTCCGAGACACTCGTAGCTTCCACCACAAACGCCGACACCTCGGCAGACCGCAAGGAGCCGCTCTCGGCTCTCGAACGCATCAAGATGGAAAGAGAGTACGAGAAAGCGCATCCGAAAGAGCCGTTGAAGCCTGCGGAGGGGATTTGGAAGTCGAAATGGATGGTTGTTCCTGCTGCGGTTTTGTATGGGTTTGGGGGAGGATGAATGGATGGATGGATGGATGGATGGATGGATTGATGGACGGATGGATGAATAAATGGTATGGGAACCGACCGAGCGATGTGTATTACAGTATGATAAATCAATCTTGCGACTTCTTACCTTGATTTTCACGTCTCTACAATGCAGGAAATATGCCAACGATGCGCAACACAGCAGCGTCTGCACCTGAACATGCCCACAGCCACCATGATGCACGAACGTGACGGCAACGAGATGCCGGCAAGATGAACAGCGCCAGCGCAACCATGGAGCACCGTGACGTCTGTGCAAGCTCGCTTGCTGGAAGACCCAATCCTTCGTGACGATGGTCTACTTCGCCCCAGAAGGCCAAGGAATTGGCTTGCAGGTGTAGGATTCTCGACATTGCGCTTTTTACGAGGTCGATCTGGTAAGTGGTGTTCTGATTGGTGCACTGTTCGCGCGCGTGCACTTCCGCTCAACTTCGGCACCGTCATAGCAAGGGTAGCGTGGACCGTCTGAGTCGCCGGCAGGAGTCTTCAGCGATTTTGATTGACTGTCAAATTGCTCGTTGTACAAACCAGGGCATTGGGAACTAACTACATGGCAATATGGTGAAGATTGTGTATCTCGATTGAACATTACTCCGGGTATCCTAAGCACGAATGAGTGGGATTCTGCCCAAGTCGTCTCTGCGATCTGTTACGCCCTTTTGAATGTCCGGTCAATCAATCCAGTTCCCCATTGTGAAAGATAGAAAGCGCCGCCCCCCGTACACCCTCACAGCATTAAATCATGAACATTCGTAAAACCAACACCACTACCCTCCCATCATCCTCAACTTCCAATCCCACCTCCATGCTCGCGAACCTCCTTCTTCTCCAACTTCGGCACCTCACGACTAAGCAACATCCTCAGCTCAGGAGAAATGACCTGCTCCGGCTTCTTTCCAGCACTCGATCCGGCGGCATCGCTTCCATTCCTATCCCTACCGGACGCACTCGCACCCGCAGAAGACCCAGCCTTCGGCGAAGGCGGCGGCAGAGGCAAGCGCTGCCGCATCGTAGGCTGAGTAGGGAAGTTGCTCTTCTTGTCGATCGCCTCGACCATGCGCTGGAAGCGTCTGAACAGCGCTTCGGCACGGGCGAGAGTGGAGGGCAGGTCGATGGTGCCGGAGAGCTCGTTGACGTACTTGAGAACCTCGTCGAAGCCCTTGAGGTGCTCGAGAATGACGTTGCGGTGTTTCTCGAGGATCGCCATGGCGATGAAGAGGTGGAAGTTGGCGCTGTAGTAGTCTGTCCAGAGGGACTCCCACAGGCGGAGGATGTCGAGCCAGTCGAATTCGCGCTTGAACCAGACGAGGAGCATGCGGAAGAAGAAGAAGAAGTTGGTGGAGTCGAGGCGTTGGAGGTGCTCGTACAGTTTGGGGTCGAGGAGTTGGCAGAGGTGGTCGAGGGTGAGGAGCTGGAGGCGCATGCCGGATTGATCACGGAGGAAGTTGCGCTCCATGCGTTCCATGAAGTGGACAAAGCCCCAGAAAGCGACGGCGTCGTCTTGCTCGACTGCGTAAATGGGCGCGAGTAAATCGGACATGCCTTGTACGTAGCCGAGGTCGCGGTTGTGCTCGTTGTAAGTCAAGAGCAGGTCTTTCATCTGCTCGAGATGAACGTTGGTGCCGGCTTCAGCAAATGGTGAGTCTGGGTCCGGGTGAGGGATGTCTTCGCCAGCGAACAACGGGATGTGGCGGTCGGTGCGGTGTACATCTTTTTCTATAGAGGACACGGCATTATCAGTAAAGGTGTCAGTGGTGGTAACACTGGACAGCACGTTGCTGTCGTATGGTGCATGTCGATGGTCTGCAAACTTACCAATGCGCATGCGTTGCTCCTTCCACCACTCCTTCTCTTCGAGGGAGCCTTGGTCATCTGCCAATCGCTCCCACCAGGCTCCCTTGAGCCGAATGTACTCATCACGAAGGCTGTGCATCTTTGCTTTCCGCTCATCTCCAGATGAGTCCCATTCGTACACGCCAAGCAGGAAGAGCCATGCTTCTTTTCGTACGTCATCATCCTTGGAGAGTCCGCCATGAAAGATTCGCTCTTTGACTTCCAGTTGTGTCTTCTCCAGTCGGCCTGTGCGGACATTGAAGAAGCCCCTCCACTCCTCCATTGTCACAGGGTTACGCTTGTCTTGCAAGCTTAGTGCTTCTGCGTCAAGCACCTCGAATGATCCGAGCTCGGACTCTTCCATCTCGAGGATGTCTCTGGCTGTCCAAATTCGCTGACTACGCTCCTTTTCGGCCTGCTCGGCGATACTCATCGCCCACCTTGCAAGGTACAAGCGAGCAGAGTCAAACTCGTCACCCATGCTCTGCACTTGCGGGCTCTGCATCAATCGTCGAATCGGAGGCGGCAAGTTCTTGTTCTCCTGCACAGACTGCGCAGTCTTTCGGGTGAATGTAGTAACCTGGCTAAGCTTCTCCAACACCGTCCACCTGGCTTCCCGGAATGCTTTGCCCAGCGGGTCCTCTTTCTTCTTTTGCTTGGACGATTCAGCCTTGTCGTTGCCCTCAAGCATGTTGCGAACGTTATCCGTTGTAGGTTTTCGTGTGAGCCCGAATGCCTTTGCGTCTTCTGATGTCGGGTCGATCAAGTAAAGACTTGGCTCATGTGCACTCCTCTCAACGTGGGCATGGTTCTTCAACCACTTCATGATCTCATCTCCACCCCAGTGCATCCCGCTGCCAGACGAACTGCTGATGTCAAAGTTCTCCCGCTGCATCTTCTTTCGCGAGTTGATCGTACTTTGACACTCGTTGTCGTGGAAGAAAAGTGCTGGGAAGCTCTCGCCAGCTCTGGAGTTGACGACAATGCTGCCGTGCCACCAGCCTGAGCTCGGCGGGCGGAACAGAATGCTGTAGATTTCCGAGAGAGGGATGGAGAATGGATGTGCGCCGATCGAAGCTCCATGAGTTGTCGTCACTGGAGGTGGAGGAACGAGATCAGGCCTATGAGGAGGGCTGTCTACCTCTGACATGTCGGCTTTGTCGTACTTCTCCCTGCCTTCGCCCAAGCTGCCATCTGGCAACCAGCATAGTAGCAAGTTGTGGTTGTTCTCTGATTTCTTCTTGTCGCTACTGCTCTCCGCCGTAGCTGGTGGGTGTGTCACGGTTGACTTCCTTCTTGTATCTCCGGCGGCAGGCTTCTGTTCCACCAGAGCGATGTAGCCCGCTACGTTCTCTTTCGCGGAAGCTGAGGGATGTACGTAGACCTTGCTCTTTGCGTATAGTAGCTTGACGCCCTTATCGCTCTTGGAATGTCTGATAGCGCTGTAGCCGCCTTCCTCGTCGTCGCTCACATCGTAGAAGCTAGCTGATGGCGAGGGCGGACTGGGTGGTGACATGCTCGCGGTTGGCTGTGGCGGTTGGGGAAGCGATTGAAGTTGTGGTCATACGCGAACAGACTTCAGCGGTAGTAGTACTCCTTGGTATAGTGAATGATGATGGGTGTGTGAGGCTGTACAGTAGTATGCTAATGATGGTTTGTTCCGGAATGCTCGCGCCTGATCCATCTGCTTGTGACGTACGCAGGCGCGGGGATATTGTGGCGAATGTTTTGTGGCGCAGTCGAGCATTGCAGGCAGCAGAATTCCATCCTTCAGTCTCCATCTTTCCGGAACCATGCATATTTCATCATACCGAGTCATGTGTTCTACATACATTTCTAGCGACCATGGTAAAGCCGTGTCAACTATTTATCAGTACGAGACTGGGTCGTGACAACCATGCCCTTAAGCGTGGCCTTCACGAATACTTTCTTAGTGTGATCTGCTCTGAGTCATGTCCTTTCCCAAAACATTGACTGACTTCCTAATGCGCTTTTCGATCTCTATTGAAAATCGCTCTACTGACACTTTTGATCGGCAAAACTATGGCAGATGAGCCCAAATACTCCCTACTGTTTGCAATTTTTTGCACAACGGATGTGAATGCTGATGTAGGCTCTTGACGCTTACGACTTGGTCTTTAGGACATCCCGCTGATTCTCGATCTCATAGCTCAAAGATCACTTTCTACGAACTAATGTGGAGCACATGCACGACGAGGACGAAAACATCGTCTTTGTTGACAGTTTGTCCAAAAAGTACATCAGACATGATGTATTTGGCCAAAATATATCAAGTTCTCCGCTCGGGTTTAGAGGGAAAAGCCCGCAGGAGTGCTTTTCCCTGCTCAAACAGTTGCGCGCAAAGACAGGATCGACTGTTCACCCACCTACTTTCGCAATCTTAGACGAACAGTCTTTGCAGGATGATACTGTCATACTGGTCGACATGGATGACGATGAACAGGCGGTATCGGCTCGCTGCGAATTTAAGATCGCATGTGCCAAGTTGAACGGGTATTTTATTGGCGACTCGGGCATTGAAGAGGATATCGAAGAAGCTGAAGAATATGGGGACGGCGTGCTGCGTGTCTATTGAAGAAACAGAGACACGCGGTTCCGATTGACAAGGAGAACGTGTCTAGCCATGTAAATCTGGCATCGTTACCACAACACGCGGGAGAGCCTCAATCACGGGACGAAGTTGAATGTTCTCACATATCAGATGATTGAACGGAGAATCTTTAGCTAGTCTAAGGCGATGCAAAAAAGTGGCTTCGTGTCATTCGCCAGATTTTGCTGACTTGCGGGCTGACCGTGCATGGATTTGCAATCCTTCCGGAATTACACCAACGGAGTGGATTGAGCCGCAACTGCATCGTTCCATGGTATGGAGCCAATACAGAAATCAATCCCAGAAAAGTGTCAAGATTGACAACCACCAAAATACAGCTATGCCTGTCGGTCCACACTACGACAAGATCGCCTCAGACGATGATGATACTCAACCAGTCGCACCTCCTATGACACCGCTTAAGGGTTTGGCAATTTCCGCTGTGCTAGTCGTCATCGCATTGCAAGCCATGGGTCTCTGGCTTGTGGCAAGACTCCAGCACTCGAGTTTGCAACGTTTCGTGCCTCCATGTTAGTGATGACCTCGATACTCAACACCACCGTTGACAATAGCCGAATCTGACAACTTCTTCGCCTCTCCAGTTGACACCGTGAGCACTTCTTTCCACCTCGAACCCGCATTCAATGGTATCAGCGATGCTCCAACAGTAGAGAAGGCCTGGAAGATTTACGACCTACGTAAGCCGTCCCACATCAAGACCCACGATGAGACTGAGAGCTACCTCTGACACCACCTTCGCCAGCCGGATACGTGCAGCTCGAGGGACAGACTTACTGGCCGACAGTATTCCATCAGTTGGACTACTTGTCATATTTGCAAAATGTCTACGTGAGACTGTATTCTGGCAACAGTAGCAGTTTGCCGGACACTGAGCCATCGTACTTACGGGAAGTCGAAAGCTGCATTGACTATCTTCGACAAGGCGCGATGTGCGGCGGCGACATGAGTCTTGAACCTCAGGGCGGGCAAGCAACACAGGCAAAGAGATCCGAGCAAAAGACTGTGTTGCACACATGTCGAAATTGGGAACAAATTGCCCAGTGGCAGAGGATGTATGCTGTGAGCGGCGTCAAGGCCTGAATTTAGGAGTGCAGAACCATCATATATTGCTTCAAGGTCCACTCTTCCCTCTTAGATCATGGGACTATAATGTTGCTCCTGCCAGCTCACCACATCCTGCCAATTCTTGCACGTATGCATCGCATCCGCCCATGATGGCATTCCTGGCCCACTTGGCGGCGTGCCGACCACTTCCAGCGTCATGTCTCCAGCACACATGAAGCTATGCCTGAGGTAGTCGAAGCAGTGATAGGCATGCTCAGTGCTTGATGAATGCGGTGGCGGCTCCAAAGCCATTCGGATGATTGACTTTTCGACAGCCTCCAAGCAATGCAGTTGGTGGAAGACCGATAATGCGAACCGCGACCTGGAGCCATCGGAGGATCGCCGCTCATTACTGGAGACTTGTTGTTCATTGCTGGACACTTCGACCAGGCCAGCTGTATTGCCATCAGTCGGTCAGTACTAAAATTTGATCGATCGTGGTCTTGAGTAGCGAATTGCTTACGGAGGTTATACATCATCCATGCTACCGAGACATGTAGTGACGATTTGAAATTGTGGAATGCTGGATGTGGACTGAATTTCACCTCCTGCGGACTAGCTGTGAGTCGGTCAGCCTGTGCACTTTATAGCGAAGTTTTCGATACTTGCAAGTTGTGAGCAGGCTATTAGTTGGTAGAATCACACCCGCCGATCGATCCCATTGCCATAGTTGGACGCCGAGTACACCTGCCTGCGCGAAAGCAGTTGCTACAAGGACCCACAGTAAAAGATTGGCTCTTGAAAGCTTACTTGCTTTCCGGGCTTGCGTTGGTGGTAGGAATGCGACGGAGCCATCTTCTGAAATGGTTCCCTGATGAAACGGATCTAGCTTACGACGTATACCAAACATCGCCTTCGAAGAGCTGTGGTGTGATATCCAGATATGCCTAGCTTCGACCTATGTCAATCGGAAAAAGTCGAGCGACTGTCAGAAGTGAGTCGTCGTTAGAGGGGTGCCAACTGCATGCCGGAAGTGTTGCTTGTACGTTATCTTCCAACGGCAATGTCGAAATCAGTGCCACAAGGTGGTATGTACTGGAAAGACCCAGATCGTGGCGGTGGACCAATAGCTTGTGAATGCTCCTCCAAAACACGTGAAAGACCCGCGGTTGCTGACCCGCAAAGTCACCCAAGCGCTTCGGCTGACACTATGTAAGCCGACCCACTTGCGGCGTTGAGCAAATTGAGAACATAGTTAGGACTCATTGTAGTTACCCGTACGGAATTTACAACATCTGCACACAGACGCAGACGGTGGGAAAATACTCGCTCGAACGCTTCATTCGCCATTAGACTGCATATACCGTACTAGTCCATCGAATTTGACGCACTTCCGCAGAGGGCTGAAGTCCGGTCTCCCACCCATCGGTGCCTCGTCATCTAAACGTACAAGACCGACCGGCGTGATATCCCCATGGCACATCAAAGCGATGCGAATCGATTCCAAACAATGATCAACATGCATTCGACGGCCGACTTCGCTGTCCAGTCCGATGGCGGCGGGCACATCGACCCTTTCAGGATGCCGGGCATAGTAGCCACCCCATGTGTATTGTCGGATGAAGTTCTGGTGTGCATAATTAGTCCTGATACAGACGATATGATCGAGCAGTAGATTACCAGGCAGTGCAGTTGATGGAAGACCCCAAGCTGAGCCAAGTAGCCAGGTCCTGATCCGTACAACTTCCAAGAGTCGGTTTCGTCGCTGCGGTTGAGCGAAGCCATTCTCTCTGGCGGGATGGAAACTCCACGGTCTGTGGCGAACGTCAACAGGGGTGCTTGACTGAAGATCGCCAATCAGCTTACAATTGTAGAGTGCGTGCCAAGCGGCTTCCAGTTCTCTCGTAGGCGGTCCTCGATACTTTGTTCGATGGTCGAATTGGTTCTCATACTCTACAGTCTC
>Ga0265797_10008108_pt1 | contig 14123 bp, 14 predicted proteins | sample P2T30metagenome_FD_192433 | JGI IMG/M metagenome (GOLD analysis project Ga0265797, IMG submission 192433) | Plant litter microbial communities from East Loma Ridge, Irvine, California - P2 T30 | ecosystem: Environmental > Terrestrial > Plant litter > Unclassified | place: USA: California... | reverse complement strand
TCATCGGGAGCAAGCCCCCTCCCACACTTTTGACCGAGTCAGCCTTTCAACCATCGCCGTCACTTCAATGCTGCTTTGCCACAGGAAGAAAACCTGATCAACCCAGATGCCTGGAAGCCATGTCCCTGACACACAGCGATCAAATGTGGGAGGGGGCTTGCCCCCGATGGCGGTGGGTCAGCCACATATGCGCTGACTGACACTCCCTCATCGGGAGCAAGCCCCCTCCCACACTTTTTAACCGAGTCAGGCCTTGGCTGCCATCGCCGTCACTTCAACACGCATGCCTTCCACCGCCAACGCGGCAACGCCCACTGCCGCCCGTACCGGCCATGGCTTGGCGAAAAAGCGCTTGTAGACTTCGTTGAACGCGGCGCGGTCAGCCATGTCGGTGAGGTAGATGGTCAGGTGCATCACCCGGTCCATGGAACTGCCGGCTTTTTCCAGCGCGACTTTGAGCGCTTGCAGGGTGCATTCGCTTTGCAGGGTGATATCGCCCAGTTCCAGGCTGCCGTCGGCATGGGTTGGAATCTGGGTGGAGACCAGGATGCCGTTGAAGCCGATCACGTCGGAGGAGATCGAATCGGCATCCGGGTCGGGAGTGAACTGTAGATCGTGGTTTGCCATGAAAAAACCTCTCGCGTTGGCGTAAACGTTGCCCGGCAGTCTAACCACTGAGGACCTGCGGGTCACGGTGGCTGTCAGTGGTTTTTTGACGTCAAAAAAGAAAATCCTGCGCCAGGTAAAGTCGCTCAAGGCCGCGCCGATAGCGAGCTAGAGACTGATTCTCTACACGCTGAGGGCGACATCATGTTCAACGCTAAACTCAAACAAGAACTGGCGGCCAGGACGGCCGAAGTCAATGAGTACAAAGGACTGATTGCTGCTCTCGAACGCTCCATGGCCGTCGTCGAGTTCGACCTCAATGGCAAGGTGTTGCGTGCGAACGATAATTTTCTGAATACCTTGGGCTACAGCCGTGACCAATTGGCCGGCAAGTCCCATCGCGACTTTTGCTCCCCGTCCCTCACCGGCAGCCCGGCCTACGCTCAGTTATGGAGCGACCTGCGCGCCGGCAAGTTTGTCTCCGGCACTTTCAAGCGCATGCACAGCAGCGGCGCGACCATTTGGCTGGAGGCAAGCTATAACCCACTGATGGATGAGCGCGGGCAGGTGTTGAAGGTGGTCAAGTACGCGCTGGACGTCACCGCCAAGGTCGAACAGGAAGCTGCCACCCGCAGCAAACTCGCCGCACTGGACCGGGCGATGGCGGTCATCGAGTTTGATTTGAGCGGCCAGGTGCTGGACGCCAATCCCAATTTCCAGCAGGTGATGGGCTATTCGCTGGCGGAGCTCAAAGGCAAGCACCACCGATTGTTTTGCGAGCCGAGCCTGATCAACAGCAGTGAATACGCCGATTTCTGGCGCCGCTTGAACAACGGTGAGTTTTTTACCGGCCAATTCAAACGGCTCGGCAAGCACGGCCGGGTCGTGTGGCTGGAGGCCAGTTACAACCCGGTCTACGACGGCGACGGCAAGCTGGTCAAGATCGTCAAGTTTGCCAGCGATATCACCGAGCGTGTCGAGAAGTTCGAGGAAGACTCGCGCGGGGCGTCCCGGGCTTATCATATTTCGTCCGAGACCGAGCGCTTTGCCGAACACGGCACTCAGGTGATCCAGGACACCGCCACCGAGATGCGCCGCATTGCCGAGAATATCGGCGCTTCGGCGCGGTTGGTGGGGCAGTTGGGCGATCGTTCCGAGCAGATCACCGCGATCGTCAATACCATTCGCGGGATTGCCGACCAGACCAACCTGCTGGCGCTTAACGCCGCCATTGAGGCGGCACGTGCCGGTGATCAGGGACGCGGCTTTGCGGTGGTGGCCGATGAGGTCAGGCAACTGGCGGGGCGTACCAGCCGCTCCACTGCGGAGATCGCTGAGATGATCGGCATGATCCTGACCGAAACCCGTGATGCCGTGAGCAGCATGAACGCCACCCAGGAAGGCGCGCAGCGCGGCGTGAACCTGGCCGATCAGGCCGGATCGGTGATTTTGCAGATCCGCACCAGTACCAGCGATGCGGTGCAGGCGGTGAGCATGTTTGCGTCCAAGCTGGACGAGTCGGAAGTCATTCCCAAGGCCGCGGTGGGTTGGGTCGGATAACGCCGGTCCATTAAAAGCTCGCCCCCGGTGCCGATCGTCAAGACCAGCACCGGCACACCATTTACTCTTTCACATCCATGAATTCTTCAGCCCACGCCACATAGCTTTCCGGCAAGGTGTAGGTGTGGGTCAGCTCGGTGGCGCTGAGGTTCGAGGTGCTGTGGGTCAACTGGCGTTGCGCACGCAGGCTGTCGTAAGTGGCTTTGATTGCCGCAAAGTACGCGCCATGCCCGGCCACCACGATGCGCACACCCAGGCTCGCCAGGCGCTCGCTGTCATGCAGTTGCGGGTTGCCGTAGGTCACCAGCATCAACGGCACGCTGAGGTTTTCGGCGATTTTTTCCAGGTGGTCGAAGTCTTTGACCCCGACCATACAGATCCCGTCCGCGCCGGCCTTTTCATACGCCTGGGTGCGGGCGATGACGTCTTCGGTAGGCAACACGCCAGCGTTGGTGCGGGCAATGATCGACAGTTCAGGATCGACACGCGCTTCGAGCGCCGCCTTGACCTTGCCGATGCCTTCTTCGACGGAGATCAGGTCCGTGGATTTACGCCCGAATTGCGCGGGCAGCAGGGTGTCTTCAATGGTCAAGGCCGCGACGCCGGCGCGTTCCAGCTCTTCCACCGTACGCATCACGTTAAGCGCATTGCCGTAGCCGTGGTCGGCGTCTGCAATGAACGGCAATTGTGCGACGCGGCCGATACGGGTGGCCTGTTCGACGAACTCACTCAGGGTAATCAACGCAAAATCAGGGGCCGCCAGTACCTGCAGGGAGGCGACGGAGCCGCCGAGGATACCCACCTCAAAACCCAGGTCAGCCGCGATACGGGCAGACATGGGGTCGAATACCGAGGCGGTTTCAACACAGATGGGCTTGGCAAGCAGTTCGCGAAAGTTACGGCGCAGCGCTGAGTGAGAGATCTTGGGCATGTTCTTTCCTGGCTTTGGTCATCGTCAAGTGACGATCAATGTCTATTCGTGGTGGCGTGAGATTACCACGCAGAGGGCCGGGGGTTTATGACGTTTGAGCGCGGGCAATGCCTCTTGCGCGGCGATGGCGCAACAAAATGCAATATGTGCATTTTTATCGAATTACGTTATGCAATATAAATATTTTACATGTTTTGCTTATAACCTCATCGTAGCCCCTTACAACCCTTACCGAGACCGCACGCGCGGATCGACTTGACGTGCCTCACGGCATCTGGAGACGAACGTGCGTTACCTGAAAAAACTGGCGGCTGGCATTGCCACCGCTTTGCTCTGCCTGAGCGCTCACGCGCAAACGCTGGTGGTGGGCGATCAAAGCTACAACGCCCAAGCGGTGATGGAAGCGGCAGGGGTGCTTGACGATCTGCCCTACACCCTTGAGTGGAAGCAATTCACGGCCGGATCGCCGGTGGCCGAAGCGCTCAATGTCGGCAGCCTGGACATCGGCCTGCTCGGTGACGCACCGGTGTTATTCCTGGGCGCATTGGGCGCACCGATCAAGGTGATTGCGGTGAGTCGGCAAAACCTGGCGGGGGTGGCCATTCTGGTCAGGCAGGATTCGTCGATCCACAGCCTGGCGGACCTTGTGGGCAAACGCGCAGCCATCTGGAAAGGCTCCTGGAGCCAGCAACTGCTGCTGAGCGCCTTGGATAAAGCCGGCGTCGCCCGCGACTCGCTGGAGTTGCGCTACCTCAGCGCACTGGACGCCTCCCATGCGCTGGAAGGCGGCTCGGTCGACGTCATTGCCACCTGGGAACCCTACGTAACCCAGCAGGAACGCCAGGGTGCGCGGGTACTCGCGACGGCCGAGGGCTTGATTCCGGCGCAGAGTTTTGTCGCCGCCAACGCCAAGGCGATCGACAGCAAGCGTGCGCCCATCGGCGATTTCCTCCAGCGCCTGAAAAAAGCCCGCGACTGGGCGCGCCAGAACCCGGCCAACACCAACGCCTACGCCGACGCGTGGGCCAAACGCACCCGCGCCGACGCCGAAATAGCACGCGTCTGGTTTGCAAGGGCACGCACCACGGTCGAACCGCTGACCGCCCAGGCGCCTGTCGAGGCGCAAAAGACCGTGGACTTTTTCGCCAGCCAAGGGCTGGTCAAGTCTTACCCGGCCGCCAGCCTGTTTGACCCGTCATTCAGCGCGGCCCTGCAGCCCGCCGTCGCGCAAACCCAGCCCTGACTACGCCAAGGAATCGATCCGACATGACCAAACGACAGCTCAAACTGGGCGCCTTGACCATGGGTTGCGGTGGTCCGGGCCGCCATAACCTGTGGCTCGATCCGCAGTTGCCGGCCGACGCCAGCGTTAACATCGACTGGTACATCGACATCGCACGCCAGGCTGAGGCTGCGTTGTTCGACCTGATCTTTATCGTCGACAGCCAATTCATCACCCCAGGCTCGCCTTCTCATTACCTCAATCGCCTGGAACCACTGACGCTGTTATCGGCATTGGCCGTGAGTACGCGGCATATCGGCCTGGTGGGTACGCTGACCACGTCCTACAACGCGCCGTATAACGTTGCGCGGCGCCTGGCGTCCCTGGATTTGATCAGCAAAGGCCGCGCCGGCTGGAACGTAGTAACCAGCGGCGATGCCGGCACTGCCGGCAATTACAGCCTTGACGAGCATTATGACTACACCACGCGCTACGGCCGCGCCGCCGAACATGTGCAGGTGGTGCAGGGGTTGTGGAACTCGTACGAGGACGACGCGTTTGTGCGCGACCGCGCCACCGGGCAATTTCTCGACCCGAGCAAACTGCATCAGCTGAATCACCAGGGCGAGCACTTTGCGGTGGCCGGCCCGCTGAATATCCAGCGCTCACCCCAGGGGCAGCCGGTGATCTTCCAGGCCGGGGATTCCGAGCAAGGCCGCGACCTGGGCGCCGCGACCGCCGATGTGATCTTCACCCATGCGGCCAGCATCGAGCAGGGCCAGGCGTTTTATCGGGATATAAAGGGCAGGGCGGTCGCCGCAGGCCGCGATCCGGAGCAACTGTTGATCATGCCGGGTGCCGAGGTGTATGTCGGCGACACCGATGAGCATGCCCGTGAAATCGAGCGCCATTATCACCAGACCGATCACAGTTTCGAGCTTGCGCTCAAAGAGTTCGGGCGTAATTTCGGCTGGCATGACTTCAGCCAGTACGACCTCGACGCGCCGTTCCCCCAGCAGAGCCTGGAAGCGGCGCGCAGCAGCTTTTTCACGGCAGCCAAACGCATCGCCGATCAGGCCCGCGAGCAGGGTTTCAGCCTGCGCCAGGCCGTGGAGTTTGGCCGACAGCTGCGACCTGGGGCTTTCACCGGCACGGCCGACACGGTTGCGCAGAAAATGGCGGACTGGCTGCAGGCACGGGCCGTGGATGGGTTCAACATTTACATCGGGCACCCTGAGCAATTTGCCCGGTTCACGCGGCAGGTCATTCCGTTGCTGCAGGAGCGCGGTGTCTACCGCACCGCATACGAAGGCAAGACGTTGCGCGACAGCCTGGGGCTGGACATTCCGGCGTTTGCGCGCCGTTAAGTCGGCGCTCCTTGGCACAGCGGTGAACGCCAAACATCCCCGTTTGGCACAACTGCTGTGCGAATCGAGGGATTAATCCGCCGGCGGGCTTATGCCTATAGTCCACTCACCCGCGCAGCGCACTCAACGACGCCGCGCATACCCGTCGCAGACTGAGGTGAGCCTGATGAACCGTGAATTCAACTCCGCGTTGGCCGATACCCACCAGGTGGACGCCGAGTACTTCGAGTACAGCAAGGCCGCCAACCCCATCAGTGCCAATCTGATACCGCGCATTCCCTACCACAGCTTTCCTGCTTCGCTGTATGACAGCGGTCCTTCGCGCATTGTCCCACTGGACCTCAGCGACGCCCTCGGCTGCGAAGGCCCGGCCACGGGGCCCGGGCTGTGCGCGAACTTCGTGCGGCTTAACCGCGGTGACACACTGACCCTGCAGCCCAACGCGACCTCCCAGGTGTTCTACGTGATTGCCGGTACGGGCAGCGTGACCCAGGCCGAGCATGAGATTCACTGGTCCACAGGCTGCTTTATCGCGCTGCCTGGATTGCACGCGGCGCACTTGAGCGCCACCGAGGATGCGCGGCTCTACTATGTGCACGATGAGCCGTTGTTGCGTTACCTGGGGGTGACACGCAGCACAGATCGCTTTACCCCAACGCTGTACCCGGCGGAACTGGCCAACACAAAGCTGCGCGAAGCGGCGGACGATCCTCGCGCCCAGGACCGCAGCCGCATCAGTATCCTGCTGGGCAACCGCCACTTCCCGCAAACGCGCACTGTCACGCACGTGTTGTGGGCGATGTACGGAATCCTGCCGGCCGGGTCGGTGCAAAAGCCCCACCGGCACCAGTCGATTGCCCTGGACTTCATCATTGATTGCCCGCCAGGTTGCTACTCCCTGGTAGGCACCGAGCTGGACACCGATGGGCAGATCCGCAACCCGGTGCGCGTCGACTGGTCGGCCGGCCTGGCATTCGTCACGCCGCCGGGGTATTGGCATGCGCATTTCAATGAATCCGATAGTGAGGCGTTCCTGATCCCGATTCAGGACGCGGGGCTGCAAACCTACCTGCGCGCCTTGGATATCCGCTTCAGTTGAGTCAATTCCAGTCCGGCGTCTCGCCCAGGCGCTCAACCATAAAGTCGATAAAACAGCGGACCTTGGACGACACGATGCGCTTGGGCGGGTAGACAAACCACACGGCAAACTCGCGTTCCACACCCTGGATGCGCCATTGCGGCAGCCAGACCACCAGCTCGCCGGCCTTGATGCTTTGCGCCACCAGCCAGTTTGGCAACAGCGCAAACCCCAGGCCCTGGCGCGCGGCTATGAGTTGCGCGTCCAGGTCGTTTATCCGAATGCAGTCGCCGTGCACCAGCGTCGATTTGCGGCCCTGGCTTACGAAGGTGATATCCCCCACGGGGCTGGTGCCCAGTACGGCGGGCATAGACGCAAGATCGGTTGGCGTGGACGCAGGCGGGTGCTGCATCGCAAACGCCGGGCTGACCACCAGGCAGTAGTGGCCATCGCAGAGCTTGCGCGCTTTCAACGTGGAATCGGCCAGGGCGCCGACGCGAATGGCCAGATCGACACCGGCGTGGATCAGGTTGACCTGGGTGTTATCCAGCACCAGTTCAATACTGATTTGCGGGTAGCGCAGGCGGAAGTCGTGCAACGCCGGAAGGATATGATGACGGGCAAAGGCGGGAGGCAAGTTGAGCTTCAACAGTCCGCGTGGGTGCTGGTTCAACGCAGACGTAGCCGCCTTGGCATGTTCCAGCGCATCGAGCGCGGTGCGCGCATGCATCAGGAACGTCTGGCCACCTTCGGTCAGGTGCAACGTACGCGTGGAGCGGTTGAACAGCGCAATGCCGAGATCCTGCTCAAGGTCTTTCACGTAGCGAGAAACGGTCGAGGCCTTGATGCCCAGGCGCTCGGCTGCGCGGGAAAAGTTGTTGCCTTCGGCGGCTTCGACGAAGGCGGTCAGGGCGGCGAAATAGTCCAAGGCGGCCTCGGGGCAGGGCGGGCAGAGCAGCAGGGTGGGGAGGATGGCAGCGTGCTGTCAACTCCAACCGCAGATCCACCTGCAGGAAGCGCTTGCTCCCGCAAGTGGATCGCCATGATCAAGGTGAAATGGGATCGCTGGCCGGGAAGGTTTCTTCGATCGCCTCATCGAGCTGGCTGTCGCTGACTGCACGGTCCTGCACCCGCACATTCGACTCGCAGTGGCATTCGGCGCTCGGGCACGCCTGGCCCTGTGGATGCAGGTCGGCGCAGGCCTGGCTGCAGTATGCTTTGCCGTCGCGCTCATAGCGGGCGGCATCGCTGACCTGGCAAGTGCAGCCTGGGCAGGCGCATGGCAAATCCGGGGTGGTGTGGTTCATGAGTCCTCCGATCATCAGTCATGGTTGAGTGGTCCACACTTGGTTTTGATCATTGAAAAGCCACGAGTTTAAAAAAAGCGCAGCTCGGGGTGATGAGCGGTGACCACGCGCTTGCGCGGCAAAAAAACGAACGCGTCAGTGGAGCCGGCGTCTATGGTGATAACAACGTCGACAAAGCAAAGAGGAGGTTTGCCAATGAACGATTACCCAGCGGGCGACACCGATTCAGAAGCGCGCAACCGTTTGATCGGCGACGCGATAGGCCTGGCTTTCGATGAGGTCGAGTTGTGGGTGACCTCGGTTGAAGAGGACGGCAGCGGCATGGGCTATGTGCTGACGTTCTCCGAGCACACGCCCAGCGATGTCCTCGCCAAGGTCGAGGGGCTGGGCGCGGATCGCACGATCAACATCGGCCCGATTGACTGAGTGCCAGCAGGCCAGGGCCATTCACGGCTGCCTGTAATGCCCTGGAATGTCATGGCCCTCATCCACCGGCTTGGTACGTTTTTGCACCTGCACGTCACTCAGCCGCGCATCCTTGAGCTCGGCAAAGCGCTCCTTGAGCAGTAATTGCGCCAGTTGCGGGTCCAGCTCGTCGCCTTCGTGTTGCAGCGTGCGGCTCTGGGGCTGGTTGTCCAGAATAAAACTGACGAGGTAGTGCGGTTTATCGAACATGGGCGTTCCTCCATTACAATCAACACGTGTTACCCGATTGGGTCTGTTCGTTTGATGACTGGACGGCGTGGTGATTCAGAAAAAATCAGAAGTTCTTCGGGCTGGATTCGCCCTGCGGACAACACACCGAACGCTATGTCCGCCATGGGAGCAGGTCAAAATGAGTCGCGCGCTGTTCGTTTCACTGGACGGGCCCAAGGGCACCGGCAAGACCACACTGCTGGAAGCGGTGACGTCGGCACTCAGGGCCGACAACAAGAAAGTGATCCGATTGTGCGAGAAAAAAAGCGATCCCTATCGGGGTGAAACCATGGCGTTGGTCAACCAGCTTGTCAGGCACCCCAGCCGCACGCTGGAGCTGGCGGTGTGTGAGCGCTTCGCTGAAAGCCGCAGCTGGATGTCCAGGCACGTACTGCCTAAGCAGCCACCGGACAGCATCATTCTGATCGACCGTTGGTACCCATCCGACGCGGCGTTTCGTCGCCTGATTCCGTTTGCGCAGATCCTGCAGCTGAACATTGATCGCAACGTGCAGGTGCCAGACCTGCATGTCGGGGTGGTCACCGACGCTGAATTGTCATGGGCGAGGGCTGCGGCGCGACGGCGTGGGCTGAGCAGCACGGTGCTGCATACGTTGCAAGAGCACGTCGCTTGCACGCAGGCGTTTGAACGAGCGGTCGCCGATCACGGTTGGGTTTTATGCCGCAATGAAGGCACGATCGAGGCGGCGACGAGGCAGGTGGTTGGCGAGATTGATCGCGTGTTGAGCGCGCGCTAGCTCCGTATCGCACTGTATCCAAGGGCCACGCGGATACGTACGGATTCAATAGAGCGCCTTACCGACACACGCGCGATACCTCCCCGCGGTTCAATGAGCGCCAGCGAGGGACTTGACCTCGGCCAAACCAACAGCAGGTGGCGCCATGTTATTGATCGCATTTCTCGGCGGTATCGTCACGGTGCTCAGCCCGTGCATTCTCCCCGTCGTGCCGTTTTTATTCGCCCGTGCCGATCGCTCGCCGTCGTCAGTGGTGTGGACGCTGCTCGGCCTGGCGCTGACCTTTGCCCTCGTGTCCAGCCTCGCCGTGGTCAGCAGTGACTGGGTGGTGACGGCCAACGGGATCGGTCGCCAGTTGGCGCTGGTGGTGCTGGTGCTGTTCGCCCTTTCGTTGCTGTCTGCCAGGGTTGCCAACTGGCTGATGCGGCCGTTAACGGCACTGGGTAATCGCCTCGATCCGGCAACGCGCAGATGGTCGGGGCCCGGCGCTTCGCTGCTGATCGGGGTCGCCACCGGACTGCTGTGGGCGCCCTGCGCGGGGCCGATCCTGGGCATTATTCTGACCAGCGCGATGCTGCAAGGCCCCAGTGCTCAAACCAGCCTCCTGCTGTTGGCGTATGGCTTGGGCAGCGCCCTTTCATTGGGCGCGCTGATCTTCGCCGGCCGAGGCTTGATGTCTCGATTGAAACTGTCGTTGCCGGTTACCGCCTGGCTGCGGCGTGGCGCAGGGCTTGCCACGCTGGTGGCGGCGGTGGTGATCGGCAGTGGCGCACAGAGCCAACTGCTCGCGGGCACGTCATCCGAGGGGGCGGCGAGGGTGGAGCAATCGCTGTTGAGCGGTGTACCCAGGATCGTTGATTCCCTGGTGGACAGCGTGAAGGCCGCGACCACACCTGAGATGAGCGTGAAGGGTGAAATGCCGTCCCTGTCGGGTGCCGTCCAGTGGCTCAACTCACCCGAGCTGAGCAAGGAGTCCTTGCGAGGCAAGGTGGTGCTGGTGGACTTCTGGACGTTCGACTGCATCAATTGCCAGCGCAGCATTCCGTACGTGAAGGAGTGGGCGAGCAAATACGAAAAGGACGGGCTGGTGGTCATCGGCGTGCACACGCCGGAGTACCCCTTTGAGAGGGTGGTCGACAACGTGCGCAAAAACGTAGCGAAGCTAGGCCTCAACTACCCGATCGCCATCGACAACAACTATGCGATCTGGCGCGCCTTCGACAATCAGTACTGGCCCGCACACTACATCGTCGACGCCGAAGGCAAGGTCCGCTACACCCATTTTGGCGAAGGCAGCTATGACACCCAGGAAAAAGTGATCCAGCAATTGTTGGCTGAGGCGAAGAACAAGGGCTGATTATCGCGGGGGATGATCCACCGGCGTCTTGGCGGTAAGTTTCAGCGTGGGCGGCAGTGTCAACTCGGCACACAGGCCGCCGCCGTCGCGGTTCACCAGGCGCAGGGAGCCTTGCAGGGTCAGTGTCAGTTGTTGGGAAATCGCCAGGCCAAGTCCGGCCCCGCCGGTTTCCCGATTTCGCGAGCTCTCGACGCGATAAAAAGGCTTCAGCACTTCGGGCAACTGGTGTTCCGGTATTCCCGGGCCACGGTCCAGCACCTGAATCAGCAACCCACCCGCCGGCTGGCGCTGTACGTTGAGTTCCACCGCTGAGCCAAACTTCAACGCATTGTCCACAAGGTTGACCAGTATCCTGCGCAGCGCATGGGGACGCGTATCGATAGCTGCGCCGCCGTTCGCCACCAACGCGACTTGCCTGCCCGTATCGAGGTAATCGAACACCAGGCTTTCCAGAAAGGAGTCGACATCCACGCGCCGGCTTGGCTCATTGGATCCGGCCATACTGCGCGCGTAGGCCACACCTTCCTGGACCAGGTGCTGCATTTCATCCAGGTCGTTGCACAGTTTGTCCTTTTCAATCGAGTCGTCCATGAACTCCGCACGAAGCTTCATGCGTGTGATGGGGGTCTGCAGGTCGTGGGAAATAGCCGCCAATAGCTGCATGCGTTCCTTGACGTAAGTGGCGATGCGCTCCTGCAGGGTATTGAAAGCGACGGCAGCGTAGGCCACCTCGACAGGCCCGTCCTCCTTGAGCGGTTCGCCCTGGCCATTTGGATCAAGCCCGTCTACCGCCTGGGAAAGCCGCGTCAACGGCCGTATGACCGTGCGTATGGCGAGCCAGGTGCAGGCGAACAACAGCAACAATTGCGCAACCAGAACCACGGGCAACCAGGGCGATAGCGGCATTACCAATGGCCGGACATCAATCGTCAGTGGGCTGCCGTCCTTGAGGCGCAAATGGGCCTGATAGTGGGGACGCACATCCGCAATGTCGGTGAAGCTCAGTGGATAGTCCGCGCCCAGCGTCGCTTGCATGGAGCGCACGGATACGGGCGCCGTGGCCATGTCCATTGGCGAACCTGGCTGGCCTTGATCCAGTGCATATCGGTAGTTCGGGTGTTCGAAACGGGGCAGCCAGGCCTCCCGCTCATTGGCCGGCAGCCGCTCCAGTACCGCGACCGTGGTGGCCAGGTCCTGTTCGAAATTGTCCAACATCAAGGTCTTTGCGCTTTGGTAACGCTCATAGAACTGCAGGCCGAATGACATTCCATGAGCCAGCACCAGACTGACCAGGAAGATGAGTGACAACCGCGAGGCCAACGTGCGTGGCCAACGCCTGTTCATGGCTGTTCTCCCGAGACTTCCACCGCGTAGGTAAACACATAGCCCTCGCTGCGAACCGTCTTGATGTAGGCAGGGGCACGCGCGTCGTCCTGCAACCGGTGGCGCAGCCGACTGACGAGCAAGTCAATCGATCGATCAAAGAGGTCGGCATCCCGACCCTGTGTGAGGTTCAGCAGCTGATCGCGATTGAGAACGCGCTGCGGGTGGTCGAGGAACACGCGAAGCAGCCGATACTCACCGCCGCTTAACGTCACGATGGTTCCTTCACTGTCCAGCAAATGCCGCGCCGTGGTATCCAGCCGCCACTTGCCAAATGCAAGCGGCCGGCCTGCTTCGGTGAGGATGAGATTGGGCGGCAACATGCGTGTGCGCCGCAGCACCGCGTTGATCCGCGCCAGTAACTCCCGGGCGACGAAGGGCTTGACCAGGTAATCATCGGCGCCCATCTCCAGGCCGATGATTCGGTCGGTGTCGTCACTGCGCGCGGTGAGCATCAGAATCGGTGTGGCTTTGTGCTTGCCTGCTCGCAGTTCCCGACACAGCACCAGCCCATCGTCGCCGGGCATCATGATGTCCAGCACGATCAAGTCGACCGGCGTGGATTCCAGAAAGTGGCGCATCTGACGACCATCCGCCACCACCGTGGTGCGCAACCCGTTTTTCTGAAGGTAATTGCCGACCAGCTCCCTGATCTCGCGATCATCATCAACGATGAGAATGTGATCTACGTGCTCCACTTGACCCACCTTTAGCCCTTGGCTGTTGTTGTTTGTTAACACGAAGGTGCCGTCGAGTATATCCAGGTGCCGGCGCCCATCGCGTAAGCCTTTTTCAGCAGACCTGCCCAGACTGTCACCAGACGCAGGTCAACGCGTGGTCGGTTTGTAGTGTTTTGTATCTGTGGGGCAGTGGGATACACAGTGATTCTTTTCAGGCAGTAGGTGACACATACCGGATACCTGCGCGGCGTTAAATGAACCCATCGAGCAGGCGCACGCCTGCTCCCATTGATGACTCATTTGATGCTCGGAGATCCGATTATGAACTGGAAAAACCCTGTGAGGCGGGGCGTGTTTGGTTTGGCCCTGATAGCCGGGAGCGGGGGTGCCTGGGCTGTCAGTCCAGCGGCCGATGCGTCAGCTGTCAGCGCGGCCTCGACCGGTTCCGAATCGATTCGACCTTATCGAGTTCATGTCGATGAAGCTCAATTGACCGACCTGAAACAGCGCATCGCGGCGACCCGCTGGCCAGACAAAGAGACCGTCAATGACGTCTCTCAATGCGTGCAGCTGGCCCAGGTCCAGGCGCTGGTGAAGTACTGGGGCACAGGCTATGACTGGCGCAAGGCCGAGGCCAGGCTCAACGCGCTGCCTGAATTCATCACGACGATCGATGGCGTCGATATCCAGTTCATCCATGTCCGCTCGCCAAACCCTGGCGCGATGCCGCTGCTGCTGACCCACGGATGGCCTGGCTCGCAGTTCGAGTTCCTGAAGACCATCGGCCCGCTGACGGATCCGGTGGCTTACGGCGGCAAGGTTGAAGACTCATTCGACGTGATCATCCCGTCGATCCCCGGGCACGGGTTTTCCGGCAAGCCGACTGAATTGGGCTGGGGACCGGATCGCGTCGCGAAAGCATGGGACGTGCTGATGAAGCGTCTGGGATACGCCCAGTATGTTTCCCAGGGCGGCGACCACGGTTCGGTGATATCGGATGCATTGGGTCGCCTGAATCCGCCGGGTCTGCTCGGCATTCACTTGAACATGCCGGCAACCGTCCCACCCGAGCTGGTCAAGCCGATCAACAGCGGCGACCCGGCCCCCGCTGGGCTTTCCGAGCCTGAACGCAAGGCGTTTGATTCACTGAGCACCTTCTTCGTCCGCAACGCTGCCTAT
>Ga0265797_10008107_pt1 | contig 14126 bp, 10 predicted proteins | sample P2T30metagenome_FD_192433 | JGI IMG/M metagenome (GOLD analysis project Ga0265797, IMG submission 192433) | Plant litter microbial communities from East Loma Ridge, Irvine, California - P2 T30 | ecosystem: Environmental > Terrestrial > Plant litter > Unclassified | place: USA: California... | reverse complement strand
GTGGCCGGGATTGGGGTGAGTTCTTGGAGTCGATTGACGTGTGCAGCGATGGTATCTGCCTCCGTAGCTCCTTCTCCGTGTGCATAGTCGCCGGCGACGTCGGAAGTTGGTACGCCATGTTAGCGTGTAGAGGAGCGACTTCAGGTGTAATATGGCCAATACACTACGGGGGGCTGTGAGGGTGCCCTCTTCATCGTAGCGAGGTAGGCGTCGAGTCTCGCCGACGCCCGAGCGCGAGCCAACGGGCAGAAGGCGACAAGATGAGCAAAAGTGAACCAGATCGCACTTTACGCATGTTTCCAGCAGTCTCCAGCCCGGCGCTGCATGTGAAAGGCGGTCGATCTGGTCTACAGGGAAGTGTGTTGTATAGACGCGTGAAAGGCGGCCATGGGCGGAAGTTCGGCCTTGTTCCCTGCCCACACGTCATGTCATGACCGCGGGCAATGGCCATGCGCTCGACACGACCAACTAACCACCAACCACCAACCCGTCACTTTCTCCTACCAGCCGACAGGACGGCCATGGACAGCAACGAGGCTTCTTGCTGGCCACACATCCACTATTTACTATCAGGAGACGCTCGTTTCACCAGTCAAAGCCTATCATAACCACGGCCTACTAGACGGTTGCTGCCGACGCCATGGACGACCTCCGAGACCAGGTAGAGCTGCTAGAGAGCAGCGCAAACCTGTCGGCAAGCATCAACGACGTGCAAAAGACGATTGACCTGCTCACTGCAGCTCGTGCTAAGATCGCGGCAGGTGAGTGGCTTCCTGTCACTCTTCGGCTGAAGCTTGCTAATCGGCACACGACCAGATCCGAAAACTGCACCTTTGACTCTTGCAAAGCTCCAGGACCCGTTCAAGAAGAGCTTGGATGCTGTACAGAAAGACTTGAAACCCATATATGCTGGCCTTAACAAATATGGCAAGGCGCTGGACAAGGTACGACTTCCACACGTCCATATATGCTCTATATTGCCCTCCAACAACACCCAGTCTAACAGTCACCCTCTCCCCTCTAGAAATTCAAAGACAAGCCTCTACCATCACCTGAGAATGACGCCCTGTCATCCCACCCCTCCCTCATTAATCGCGCCATCGCCATGCACCTCCTCCGCGAAGGTCAATTCGATGTCGCCTCCACCTTCGTTGAAGAAGCCAACCGCCACCCGCCACGTCCCGAGCCCACACTCAACAACCCGGAACCATATATGCAGGCATCGTGGGAAAAGGACCTTGCAGAAGGAACCTTCAACTCGGAGAGATTACAGCAGCAGTTCGCAGACATGTACAATATACTACACGAGCTACGCGTAGAGCGGAATCTCAAGCCAGCGATACAATGGGCGCGCCAACGCAGCGAGATCCTAGAAGCCCGCGGTAGCAATCTCGAGTTCGAGCTCTGCCGCCTCCAATTCGTCTGTCTTTTCGGCGCGCACAACAACCAGGAAGAGGAAGATGATGATACCATGTCGGACGCGGAAACGCCCAGCGGACCCCTCGATGCCTGGGCCTACGCCCGCCGCGAATTCGCACCCTTCCAAAAACGGTACCAACGAGAGATCCAGCAACTCCTTGGTGCCATGGCATTCTGGCAGAACATCCAAGATTCGCCCTACAACCGCCTCTTCTACAACAACACAGCATGGGAAGAAGTAGCACACTCATTCAACCGAGAATTCTGTTCTCTCCTCGGTCTCAGTGCAGACTCGCCCCTCTTCATCGCCGCCACAGCTGGCGCAATCGCGCTACCTTACCTCCTCAAAATGCAAAGTATCATGAAGGAGAAACGTACAGAGTGGACCACGCAGGACGAACTCCCGGTTGAAATCCCCTTACCAAGCCAATACCACTTCCACTCCATCTTCGTATGCCCCGTCAGCAAGGAACAAAGCACTGATACTAATCCCCCGATGATGATGCCCTGCGGTCACGTTATAGCACAAGAGTCGCTTGATAAGCTCAGTAAAGGGTCTCGCTTCAAGTGTCCGTACTGTCCCAACGAAAGCCACCCGAGAGATGCGAGGAAAGTTGTTTTGTAGGATAGCAGCAGGGAAATGATTTAGTATACGGTAAGAGGCGTGGATATATTTGTGCTTTTCGTGGCATGGATTCCATGCGTGAGTGTGTGTGTGCGTACTCTTTTTACTAAAGTATTTTTTGAAAGGTTCCGCCCGCCGACTGGTCCATTACAAGTACCACCTGGGGTTCGCCAGCGTTGATGGATTTGAACGAGGTTGGGCTGGACGATCCTGACAATTGGGACGTCGTGTTTTAGTACTATCATTACCAGGTCATATTATCTTATCCATCTCTCTCTCTCTTTATCCTTTTTTGTATTGCGCGCGTTTACAGGATATGGAGTCTTTGATGTGCGTGGATGGGTATCACTTTTCTTCTCCCCATTATGAAACTATCAATACAACATCACACAACTCAATACACTGCCAGTGAACATCATGTTACCATCATTTCTTTTTTTGTTGTAATTCACATGATACGGCAAAAACACATAGGCAACGCACAGATTCACTCAACATTTGTTGATTTTCTTTTTGGTCATCCCCTTTCATGCAGCGCATAACCAAACCACTGAAACCACTAATAAGAAATAGAAAATAAACCCCCCTCGTCCGTTCTCATTAAACGCGTGGCCGATGTCTTCTCCCATTTCAAATTTCTCACTCGCTATCCTACGTCCACGTCCACATTCAGTATATCTCGCAATCGCAAAAAGACAAACGACATCAAAAAGTAAAACTACCCCAACGTTCTTTCGCGCAATTTATCCGGGGCTGACTGATCACAAATACGTTGTAAATATATTGTTTTCTCCTCTTGTTAGAATGAAAAAAGAAATGGAAGAAAGGCTAAACAAAACTAAGCCTCAGTCTTGTTTGCAAAAGAACGAGCAAGGATCCCAATATATGCCTAAAACGCCTCGCAGTTTTTTGGATAGTCCCTCGTATTAAAAGCAAACGCCGTAATGAACCCGCAAACGATGGAGTTTATTTGTATGCAGGTGTCAAAAAAATCCAATCTTGTTACGCAGGCGGAAAAAACAGGTTTTTGGTGCTGACTTTGCGGGTGCAGCTTGGATAGTAAGGGGGTCGGTGGTGTTGTTGTACAGATTTGGTTCGGTTTGATTTGCGAGCAACAAATAGAAGCTTGGAATGGGGATCCTTGAAGATTCCCATTTTTCGTCGACACTGAAACATGTTTGCCTTGGCGGACGTGGGCCTACTTAAAGGAACGACCACATGCGAACTGCCGACTGCCGTACGAGACCAGCCGTGGGTGGAGTAAACGGGGAGAATCAGGTTGACCTTTCGACAAAGGGGGCAGGCAGATAAATTGACAGCTTGCTCGGCTTCACCAAAAAAGCTCACCCAAAGATCCCCAAGGAAGAGAACAGATTTTCATATAGTACAGTGAAGAAATAAGAGTTCCTACACCAACGTGACCACTATTGCTTCGGAGATCTGACTCAGAGTTAGTGAATGCTTCATAACAAGGAGATGTCTACAACTATGACCAAAGGGGTACTTACGTTGGGGAGTAGGCCGGCCCTGGAGATGTCGGGCTGTATCGGGGTGATGTCGGAGAGAAAGACCCTGCTGGGCTCGTTGGAGAGTAGCGGGGCGACGTCGGGCTGTATTGAGGAGACGTCGGTGAGGTGGGGCTACGGCGATCGCTTGTAGCTTGATACTGTGGGCTGGTGGGGCTGTACTGTGGGGATGTCGGACTGTATTGTGGTGATGTCGGGCTGTATGCTGGGGATGTCGCTCCTCCCATGAACGTCGGTGACGTAGGGCTGTAATTGGGCGATGTGGGAGAGTACTGAGGGGATGTGGGTGAGTAACCAGCGGGAGACGTGGGCGAGTATGACGGCGATGTAGGCGATCCGTACCGCGGCGACGTCGGAGAGTAGTGTGGGGACGTAGGCGAGGCCATGTAACCCGGTGAAGTTGCAGCGAAGCGAGGGCTGGCGGTCCCTGGTGACGTAGGCGAGTAACCAGGTGAAGTGGGAGAAAAGCCTGGCGAGACGGGGCTGGTAAATCCCGGGGACATGCCAGTAAAACCCGACCCTGGGCTTCGGCCTCCATCGTATGGACTAAAGCCACCGCTACCATAAGTGCCTCCGTATGCAGTAAAGCCACCTTGGTCGTCGCCACCACCCGCAGCAGCCATGGGTGAGAAGGAAACTTGGTCGTAAGATCCGCCCATACCCATTCCTCCTTCATATGTAGGCGAGCCCAAGTCGTATGGCGTATCTGCACCATCGGTCCGATAGTTGCCTGCGCCAGCGACACCGCCCATCATCTTGGAGTTATCCTCGACCATGGTGAGAAGCATGCCATTGTCCATGACAACATCAAACTCTCCAGTACCCATAGGCGCAAGCTGACCCAGCATAATGTTCTCAGACACACCGCGGCAGTCATCGAGCTCACCAAAGCCAGCAGCTTCGAGTAGAATTTCAACAGTCTCTTCGAACGAACAACGCATGAGCGCTCCGGTGTCGTTACGGTTGATACCGTGACGAGTGATGGCCATGAGCACACCGCGCTGGCACATGATGTCGACGAGCAATGCCATGTGACGATGATTGACATAAGAACCATCAAACGACAAGACCATGCCCAATTCCTTGAGAAGACCAGCTCGAGCCGCTTCGATACCAAGCACAGCAAGGATCTCAATGAACGAGTTGGAGTACGTCTTGGAGGCATCCACACCTGGAATGGACAGTACTTCGGCCAAGGCAGTACCGGTGGTGTCGAGCACCCACTCTTTGCATTCGGTGCTGCTCTTGGAGTGCAGAAGCGATCCGTCTTCCCTCTTCTTCGTGACAGTGTGCTCACGGATAAAGGCACGCTCAACACCAGGTACACCGCGTAGTGTGACATCATCGAGAAGATGCTGCTCAAGTTTGCGCATCCATCGCTCGTCTCGCTCGTCCTCGTCCTCGTCGTCTTTTGTGAGGTTCTGGTCCCAGATGAAACGGACACGCATGACCTGCTCATCTGCATTCTCGTCACTGAAGATAACAGCAAGATTTGGCTTGAACTCCTCCTTGATCTTGCCAGCAACTTCGCCAATGGTGATGTCCTTGTCTAGCAACTTCTTGCGGTCGAGGATGATGCGGAGCAACCATTTAGACTGCGATTCAATGACTTCGTCCTCTTCAGGTAGAATGAAGTAGGACTCAACCATATCCTGGTCATCTTCCACTCTTGTTGATTGAATGTCGGGATCGTAGTAAAGCTCCACCGCCTGTGTCAATGAACGCAGGGTCGTAAGCTCAATGGTACTGCGCAACCCCTTGGCATCTACCTGGGTGGCATTGGCATTCGCCTGTCGAACAAGCATAGATGGTGTCTTGATGTTGGCAGCGACGTTCAGAATTTCCTTGAGACGCGGCACACCGAGAGTGACGTTCTTGGAAGACACACCAGCAAAATGGAAAGTGTTGAGTGTCATTTGTGTGGCAGGCTCACCAATCGACTGTGCTGCAAGGACACCAACCATCTCACCGGGCGCAACAGCGGCCTTGAGGAAACGATCTTCAAGTTCTCCTAGAATGTACTTCAGTGCCTCCTTGTTTAGGCGGTGCTGGACAGCAAGCTTCTTAAAAGCGAGACGAGCTCGGAGATGGGCTTTGAAGAGATAGGTGGCGCTGTCTTGCGCTTCTACCGACAGTTCATCAGTGCCACGAATGACAACCAATCGATCGAGAGTTTCGCGGACCTGCTGAATAGCCTCAATAGGAGTGAGGTTGCTGACAGCCTTTTCCGGGTTGATGCCGAATCTAGCCTGAGCAGATCGGATCATCCGCTGGATGTTGAGAGGTAACTGGAAACTGTCAAGGTCGTCCTCGTTCAAGGTGGAGCGAAGGATAGCACGGTCGTTCTTGATCTCTTCAAACTCTTGGTCAAGAGCTCGCTGCACGTCCACGTCGCCTTGGAACATTGGAGAGCCCTCGAGCTTCCACACAGGAATCTCGGGCTGGTCAGTAGTCAAGACGTCCAGCTTGTACGCAGACTCGAACTCGGCATCGGAGCACATGATAGTGTCCATTGACTGCTTTTCGATGTAGGCTCCGTCAAGACCATCTTCACCGTAGATGAATTCGACAATATCTCCCATGGAATTACGAACAGTACCATCGTACTTGACCATGACATCTTCAAGGGCCTTGACCAAACGACGTTGGATGTATCCAGTCTCAGCTGTCTTGACTGCGGTATCGATCAAACCCTCACGACCAGCCATGGCGTGGAAGAAGAACTCGGAGGGTGTAAGACCACGGAGGTAGGAGTTCTCGACAAAACCACGAGATTCGGGTGAGTAGTCGTCTTTGGCGAAATGGGGCAATGTCCTGTACTTGAAGCCATATGGAATACGCTGTCCTTCCACAGCCTGTTGTCCGACGAGGGCAACCATCTGGGAGATATTGACAGTGGAACCCTTGGAACCAGAGACGACTGTCTGAACAACGTTGTTGAAATCCTTCAAACTCGTCTGAGCTGCGGTACCTCCGCCTTCACGGGCTTCGTTGAGGGCCTTCTGAACCTTGGACTCAAAAGTACCACGAATTGTCATACCGGGCAGAGGCTCGAGCTCATCCAAGGTAGCTTTCTCGATCAACTTTTCTACATCTTCTCTTGATTTGCGAACTTCGTCGGCAATCTTTTCTGAGGTTGCGGGATCCGGAATGGTATCACCCACACCGAAACTGAAGCCGTGATGGAGGAGCCACCAGTTACAGATACGCTGGCAAGAGTTGAAGAACTTGACAGCCGCATCGGGACCGAGTTCGTTGAAAATGATGTGAATTACACCACCAGCTGAGGCACCGACAATCTTTTTGGTGACTTGCCCATAGATTAGCTGACCACTCTTGATCATCAGACTCTTGTCCTTGATATCGTTCTGCGGCGAGGGTGAAGAATCATCCTCCTTCTTCTCAATGTTGACTTCTTTGGGAAAAGCCATGCTCACGAGCTGCTTTCCGGTCCAGAGAGGCCGGGGCTTGAGAATGGCAGGCTCTGGAACAATGCCGTCCCAGTCGGGCACCCACATGAGAATAGGCATGACTTGTTCGATACCGATGAAGTTGTCACGACGGCTCATCTTGTAGACACCCAGAAGCGTGTCCTGCACGATACCCATCAAGGGCTGATTCTTCTGAGGCGATACAATCTGCTTCGGGACCATGCACAGGTTCTGGACCTCAGCACGGGTCTCGTCACTCTGAGGAACGTGCAGGTTCATCTCGTCACCATCGAAATCGGCGTTGTACGGAGATGTGACCGAGAGGTTGAGACGGAAGGTGGAGTAGGGCATGACCTTGACACGATGTCCCATCATAGACTCTTTGTGAAGAGAGGGCTGACGATTGAAGATGATGACATCGTCGTCGTTGATGTGGCGCTCGACTTTCCAGCCATACTGCAGCCGCAGATCGTCCAGGTTCTTGTTGTGCTTGAGGTCAAGACGGGCACCATCGGCCTTGATGACGTAGTTGGCACCAGGATGCTGGTTGGGACCGTTGCGTACCAGGTTGGTGAGTTTGCTGATGTTGAACTTTGTGACAACTTCAGGGTAGGTGAGTGTTCGGGCAATGGATCGGGGAACACCGACTTGGTCCAGCGACAGGTTAGGGTCACCAGTGATGACAGTACGTGCTGAGAAGTCGACACGCTTGCCCATCAAATTACCACGGAGACGGCCCTCCTTGCCCTTTAATCGACCACGAATAGTCTTTAGAGGGCGACCCGATTTCTGCATGGCCTGTGGGACTCCGTTGGCGTCGTTGTCCATGTATGTTGCAACATGGTATTGAACAAGAGCTTCGAACTCTGCAGTGACGTGCTGAGGCGATCCCTCTTGCTGGCACTCGGCGACACGGCCGTTTGCGCGGATGATGTCTCCAAGCTTATATGTCAAATCGTCCTCTCCACGCATACCCTGACCAGTACCGTCCACAGAGATACTGGGACGCACCGGAGGCGGAGGTACTGGCAGAACATCGAGAATCATCCACTCGGGGCGCGCATAGTCGGCGTTCAGGCCAAGAAGCGCTAGCGTGTTTTCTGTCATGAGCTTAAAGATGGTCTGAGCTTGCTTGGGGGTGATGACTTCTTTGCGGTCGCCCGAGCCGTCATCGTCCTCCTTCTTCTTCTGCTTCCAGGTGGCGGTGAGCTTGAGACCGTCTTTGCGGATGGTGTCGGGCTGTGCGCTGCCGCAGCCGCCGTGAGGAATCTTGGGAATCTTGTCTTTGCCCGCGTCTGGGCCATCGGCGTCGCACGTGCTCTTTGTCCGCGACATGCGCCAGATCTTATCAAAACGCTTCTTTGCGTCCTTGGTCTTGGTAGCGGCGATCCAGTCAGGGTGGTTCTGGTGGTGCAGTTAGTATGAGATTTCACGCGTCTGAAAATGTCTGTCTTCACGTAGGAAGACTTACAAAGTCAGCCTTGATCAGGCCACAGGTGTGGCACACGGTCTCGAGGAGCTTCTTGATCTTGACGACGAATCCAACATGGAAGACGGGCGTGTGCAGTTCGATATGGCCAAAGTGGCCGGGGCAGACCTGGATGTCTTCTTTGCACGTCGAGCAGTGGTACATGCGGTCGATGGTACCAAGCTTGGGGTCGTTTAGTCCCTGCTCGCGCGGCTTCTGCTTCTGCTCGTCCATGGTCTCGGGGTAGATGATGTGGACGACACTCATGGCCTTGATCTCTTCGGGCGAGAGCAGGCCGAACTGGATCTCCTTGATGGTCCGGAGCGGACATTTCGACACTGCTGGCACGCCGGGAGCCATGTTGGCGGTGGTGAAGGAGTGTGGCGAGTGAGAGGGTGACTGGACGCCGTACTATCGGTCGTCGGTCGCGGTGGCCACGGGGGGCGCTTCCTCGGTGTATTAGGTAGTAAGTAAGGTTGCCGTCGTAGCAATGTTGCCTGCGGTTATCGCGGGCGGGGAGGGATCGATGCGCGCTGCGCGCTGAAAGAATATCGAGTCGAAAAAGGGCGCCTGCAGAAAAGGGCTGCACGGGGGAGGGCCGGGGGCTCGCTCGCCGTGTCGCGCCTCGACGCGAAAGGCGTGCGCGCGTATTAAAAGCGCCCTACTGAGCACTATCGAGTTCGACGGGGAGAAAGACGCGCTCTGGGAATGCAGAACGGCCGGTGGTGATGGCGGGGTGGGTGGGTGGTGAGGGAGGCGTGCTGGCAGGTCGGCCTTCACCTACTCAAAGGCAGAAGGGCACAAAGGGTCTTGGCGCCAGCTTTGGCCGCTAGTGCGGATACGGACGGCGGAGCCTCATTCCAGTCCAAGCCCGTGGATTGCCCGACATGGGGATTTGCGATTCCCTTCACCCTGCGCGCATGGACTACACCAGGCGCGTCGGCCAAGATGCTGCACACTGAGCACTGTTCTCTGCACACCCCGCCGCCTGCAGTGCGCCACGATGAATTTATCGCTGGTTGATCCCTTTGTCCTTGCCCAGGACTGCCCCGATGTCATCACCGGCCGTTTACGTGAGTTTTGATCTTGATCTTAACCTCGATATAATGATATATCCGCCATGTCACGCTGCGGCAGTACAGTGACTCACAACGCACAGGCAGCGGCCATTCGACGTCAATTCGCTTCAGCCACCGCGGCGACCTACTTGCATCTGGACGTGTACGCAATCATGAGGCATGGCCATGTGATTTCTGCTAATGGCACCGCAGCACGATGGCATAGTAGTCATATTCGACATTGAGACCAACGGCGTTGCGCGCAAGCTCCGCGGCCACACGCGCCAGGTGCAGTCCCTGAGCTGGTCGACCAACGACCGCTACCTCCTCAGCGCCGGCCAGGACTGGAAGTGTGTGCTGTGGGATCTGAAAGATGGCTCGCGGGTGCGCACCGTCCGCTTCGAGGCGGCCATATTCATAGCGGAGCTGCACCCCAAGAACCAGTAGGCGCGCCTACTTCACGTAGCCATGCATCATCTAACTCGCAGCTAGTATGTGCTTTGTGGCCGCTCTCTTCGAGGACCAACCGGTCATCGTCGACATGACGGACCAGGTCCCCGTCAAACACTCGCTGTCGTCCGCACCCCGTCGAACCGACATTGAGCGCGAGAACGCCTCGGAGAAGCAGACAGCCCAGGATGCGAAGCAGACGACCACCATGACCCTCTTCTCCCCGACTGGCCAACACATCATCGCCGGCACAAACAAGGGCTGGCTGAACATCATAGACACGGAGACACACCAAGTACGCTACTCCTTCAGGGTCACCACCAACATTATCGTATACATCCGCTTGACGCCCTCAGGTAGAGATGTCGTGCTCAACTCTAGTGATCGCATTGTCAGGACACTCCATCTCCCCGACCTTAGTGACCCAAAGCTGGATTTTGACACTCTCCAGCTGGAAGTGGAACACAAGTTCCAGGACTTGGTCCAAAGGCTTTCGTGGAACCACGTCTCCTTCAGTCCTACGGGCGAATACGTCACTGCTTCTACCTGGATGAACCACCACATATACGTCTGGGAGCGCGGACAGGGCAGTCTAGTCAAGATCCTCGAAGGCACCAAGGAGGAGTTGTCCGTGGTTGAGGTTCGTCCATCCGATACCCGCAAACTTTGCCTACTAACCATTACAGTGGCACCCGTTTCGCCCCTTCGTCGCTGCCGTCGGAGTAGACTCTGGCCGCATCTGGCTCTGGTCCATCTTACAGCCCCAGCGTTGGTCCGCCCTCGCACCCGACTTTCTCGAAGTAGAGGAGAATGTCGAGTACATTGAGCGCGAAGACGAGTTCGACATCCAGCCCCTCGAGGAGCTACACAAGCGTCGTCTGGACCAAGAGGACGAAGAGGTTGATGTGCTGACGGTGGACCCAGTCAAGGCCTCGGGGACAGAACTTGGATCGGCTGTGGGAGAGGCAGAGTTCAGGATGCCCGTATTATTGGATATCGAGGCTAGTGATAGTGAGGATGAAGTGATAGCTGTGGGCGCTGGTCAGTTCCGACGACGTACTCCTGGTGCCGCAAGAGAGTGGATGAATGACGACGAGGTGGCAGTCAGCGGCGATGAGGGACGCAGAGCTAACGGAAATACAGTACAAAACGGCACCAAGAGACGACGAGGTTGAAAGAAGAAAAAAGAGACACGCGATAAGTCTGATATCAGCAATACACGAAGGTGAAATAGTTGGTAGGTTTCTACTCAAAATAATGCATCACATCACGCGACACAATAACAAAACTTCTCGCCTCAGCCTGCCACACTTCAAAGCACAGTCACAACTCTCTCTCTCACACACACAAACAGCATCAAAATAGCAGCATACAGGTATTCAATTCATTCTCGCCGACCCGTTTCCGACTCTGAACTACACTGACGTCCTCCCCACTCCCTCAACCACACGAATAGCACCATCATCAAAGGCATTCAAATCTGTCTGTCAACATACAGATCTTTAAGGGCCCTCAGCTCTTCCATAGCAGCGTCGATTTGCTCTGGCCCCTCCAGGGCTACAATGCGCTCGTACATGGAGGCTACACGCGCTCTGAAATCGTTGGACTCAACCGAGTCTGTTTCCGATGAGCAATTGTACTCATCCAGGGCAGACATGTTGTCGTTGATGTCCCTTACGGGAGAACCGGGAGATGGGAAACCAAAGGGGAGTGGTGGAGGTAGAGAAGGTGGGTTGGATGGGGGGAAGGGGGAGAGGAGGGTGGAGGAGGGGGACCGTAGGCCCGAGGAGACGGAGCGAGGGGTGGGGACAAGGGGGAGGGGACGGTCTGGCGCTGACATCGTGTTAGTTTTATTGTTCATTCTGACGGGGGCTACACATACTATCTGGAGGATATGTCCCCCAGACCGACGACGAAGCCACCGGTGCCAGCGACGCGGAGCGTAGCGCTGCCTGGCTTCCTTGCTCCCTCAAGGAGCGCAGCGCCGGCGGCAACGTGTCGATCCGGGGGAGAACCGGCCTCTTCCGCACCGGGCGGGTGCCGGCGACGACAACGGGGCCCGCGGCCACTTCGGCGCGCTGGTCCTCTTCGGTGAGGACTTCGCGCGGTTCACTAAAAATACACAGGTTTGGTCAGTCTCCATCTCAATGTGTGTGCAGATGTGTATCCAGATGAGTTGGTGGTGTGGTTGTGGTGGAAGACGGAGACAGGTGATGGTAGTGGTGCAGGTATACGTTAGCACATACGTAGGCCTAGATGCTTCAGTCTGGGTCAGTAGTTGTCGAAGAGCGAGATTTCCAACACGCGAGATTTTGTAGCCCTATAATACACACAGATATTAGCTTGGTGTCCCCAAGGAGATTGATTGTGCTGGACTGGAGAGTAGTTACCCTATCGCACTTGAGCTCCCTGATGTGGTCTCTGGCTAGGTTGTAGTTCTCGGTGCTCTCGTTGATCCAGTATATCAAGAGCGAGAGGTGGACTTCTGCAATGGTCTGGTCGTAGAGCTCTTTGGCGAGACGCACTAGTTCTGTGGAGGATAGAGTGACATGCAGGGATTCGTTGCGCTGGTGACGGGAGAAGCCGCCGCTGCTAGGCTTGAGCTTGGGCTTAGGTGTTGGTGTGGGTGGAGTGGACTGTTGCTCCTCGTGCATGTTGAGGTACTTGAGGGCGTTGGCGACATCAAAGTCTGCTTCGAAGATACTGGCACCATCGATGGTGATGGAGCACTCAGAAGTGGAGCCGTCCACAGTCGTAGAGCCGTCGAGGAGGGATTCTTGGGGCTGTTGGACTCGGCCTGGGTGCTGACGTCCAGATAGACATTGGTAGTGACGTTCAGTGTGACCTTGATGGTGTTGTTCGGCTTGGCCTTGATCATAATGTCCCACTTGACCTGGGTACTGACGTCCAAGTAGACCTTGGTGACGTTCATCACGACCTTGGTCTTTGAAGTGGGCTGTGACTATGTCAGTTCAAGTCGCTTGCGTCAGTGGATGTACTTACTTTGCTGTGCAGTCTCGCCCTCCCCTATACGTTCATGCACTTCAGTCCCATCCTCGAGTATGACCGGTTCGTGACAGTGCTCAGTCGTAAGGCTTGTGTCGTCATCGTCGTGATCAGCGCCCGCAATGGAAGCTAGCTGGGTACTGCTACCACCAGCACTGCTACGGCTGCGTCCACGTCCAAAGAAGCTTCCGAGGTTTCTGATACTTCTCGAGGTCTTTAGCGAGCGCTGTTTGACAGCTCCCTCACCGGAGTTCGTCGCGTTGTGCTTGATTGGGGCAGTCGCAGGCTGACCGTAGAGCGAAGGCACTCCGGCAGTCAAGTACACTCTGGCAGCTATGCTCGCCTGAACGTGTGCATGAGGGAAATCCATAATAACAAGTTGCTGCGGTGCTTTTGTTATGATAGTTACTGCGTAGCTGTGTAGAGTGTTCAGTGCGACGTATCGTTGCGTGGAGTAGCCGACGAGAAGAAAAGGCGTAACTGTAGGCAGCAAGGTGCTAGCGCGTGCAGCAAACGCGTTGTGAAGGTGAGTGTGAGTAGCCATCTTGCTAGATTAGAGTATCATGTGGAAGATGAATGGTGAATGTGAGTCGGGAGCTACTACAGATTCGATTCCGTCTAACGTACAAAAAATAGTGTATGTGAGGCATACTGGAAATCACCAAGTGTATTAAGAGAGAAAAGGAAGAAGATTGAGTTGAGTAGAATGGAAATTGTAAGTGAGCAGATGTGCAAACGGTCACTCAGTATGTGTGCGTTCAGGAAGGAGGAGCGGACTGCCCTCTTGCCCAGGGGTTGGCGTTGATTGCGGCGAGCGATACCATCTGACACCGCTGTGAATCCTTGGATACACCCGAAGAGCTGTCTTCAGAATTGCTCAGCCCAAAGTTATTGTTATTGACAAAGACCTGGTATTGCCCGGTGCGTCCCAGAGGGCAGAGCCACCACGGCGCGTTGTACAAGGCGTTGCCGGTTACGCCTTGGGTGGAGGGCCAGCTCAAGAAAGCAGTGCTGGGGCCGACTACACCGAGCGGGTTGTTCCCGGTGTGGTAGAAACTGGTAGCAATCGAGTTTGGTGGAAGCCATCCCACGGGAGCATAGCGCAATGCGCCCATAGCTGTGTCGATGTAAAGCTCTAGAGGC
>Ga0265797_10008106_pt1 | contig 14126 bp, 17 predicted proteins | sample P2T30metagenome_FD_192433 | JGI IMG/M metagenome (GOLD analysis project Ga0265797, IMG submission 192433) | Plant litter microbial communities from East Loma Ridge, Irvine, California - P2 T30 | ecosystem: Environmental > Terrestrial > Plant litter > Unclassified | place: USA: California... | reverse complement strand
AGCCCCAGCGCGCCAGTCAGCCACGCGAGCCCACCTACCCTTACATCCTTAGCCCGCCATACATATACGTGAGGGCTACCGCTCTCCACTCACTCGCGGTAACAAAGCCTTTAGTCTACCCAGGTTCCAGCCTTCTCCGCCATCGCTCCTCTAGGGCGCCCAGGTCCCGAGCTTAACAAGGAGTGATCGCCGCTCCACACGCCTCAAACTCCACCACCAGCACTTCACAAGGCTCACTCCCCCCGCCGCCAAAGGATCAGTGGGACGTATCGTCAACGTACAACACCACATCTTGCAACACTGCTATCCATCATCTCGGGTCGAGTACCAGCAGGACTACCACGGCCAATCCAGAGCATCGTCATCTTAGCCGGACGACAACACCGTAGTAGACGACTCACTACCTTTAGCCTTAAGCTATCACACACACATTCTGTGGAACCGCCTCAGTAGCACCACGTCTGCGCAACCAGGAATCCGGGCCCTACCGAACAGTCTGTGTTAAAAGAACACCACAGTTCCACGAGTATCTGCTTTTGATCTCTTGTACGCCCTCCTTTTTCGATTTGCGACGACGAGCACCACTAACGCTGCGCAGTCACTGAGACTCTCTAGAGTACTTGCAGCCATACGTGCATCTATCGGTATCACTGTCCGCCTGAACCAGCGCAGGTACCATTGTCGGGGCCGTTCGTTCGATTGCAGCATTCCAAAAGACTCGGAGCAGTCCTTAACCGTCTGACGCGACGAGAGAGTAGACCGGGAACACCGTCGCAAATCCATAGACCGAGCGGGTATTTGTGTACTAGGAGGACCTTTTACAAGATCCCTTTCCCTCCACTCCCTGCATATCATCTGGACTTTGTCCCTCTCGACCAGAGGCCCCTTCCTCTTACATCACGCCTTTGAGCTACGAGCCGCTCGTTGCCCTTCGTGGATTCTCAGCCTTCACGTGGATTGTATTGGTCCAGTGCTCAATACACTTCGCCATTTGCAGCGTCACAGCTGCAATCTCTCCCAAGTCCTCCTTCATCCGAAGCAGGTAGGTCATCAGGACCTACCCGAGACACAACCGCCAACGTGGCTGCTGCCGTGGCTCATCCGTCTTCCATGCATCCTGGGAGTGACCCCATGGGTGTACCTCCCAGCTTTGCAACGCGAAGACCTCACGCCCAACAACTAGGTAGCTTTGAGCTTCCTCCACCACCCATGCACAAATATCCCTTCACCAACACCGTCACCACATCACAATCATCGCAGGCTCCGACCACCATAGGCAACCTGTTGACTCCGCCAAATACAACTCATAGTGATGTGATTGGCTCATCAGCTGTCTCCACAAGCAACGCTCAGTACTCGACAGCCATGGCATACTCCAACGGACAGTATGTATACTCTCCGCCAGCACAGGGATCGGCGGCACACTACGGCTACCCGGCGGCACATCACCAACAGCAGCACCAATACGGCCAAGCCCGTGGAGGTATGTTTGCTCCACCGCGCAGCGAAGGCCAGTTCGCACGACAAGACTCACTGGGAAAAGGGCTGAATCCGCCACCATATGAAATGAATCAGCAACTTCCACCTTTTACGCCTTCGTCCAACGGAGCGAGTATGCCCTCGATATCCGCGCAGCAGCAGCAACATCAACAGCACCAACAACACCACCATCAACAGATGATGGGCGCACAAACACCAGTTTCCTCTTCGGCACCACAACAATCACCAGCCCTCAGTCAGGACTCCTTTAGGCCACCCCAACCACCAACCCCAACATACAGCTACCACACTGCCAGCACTCCGCAACACTCAAACTTCCCCTACTCCACTGGCCCTTCCCCAACACTGAGCCAACAGCAAAGCCCCATCAGCGCTGGCGGTTCCATGCCCCGCATGTCTCCCGCCGTATCCCAAGGTTCAATTCCTTCGATCCCCTCCAATAACCCCTCCCAATCACCCTACCAGTACCAACAAAGACCACCGCTCCAATACGCCGGCGGCCAGGCCCCTGTCTTTTCCAACGTTCAGAACCCCAATGGCGGACTTGCCTTGGTTGGTGGCCATCCAGCCATGATGCCTGGATTTAACAGTGGTCATGCAGCCGCTATGCCGCATTTCATGGGTCACCCGCAACACCAGCAGCCCGCTGCCAACGACCGGCCGTTCAAATGCGATCAGTGCCCACAAAGCTTCAACCGCAACCATGACTTGAAGAGGCATAAGAGGATCCATCTCGCCGTCAAGCCGTTTCCCTGCAACCACTGCGATAAGAGCTTCTCGAGGAAGGATGCCTTGAAGGTATGTTCGAGATTTACAAAAGTTGCGCATGGAATAAATGCTAACAGTTGATGTAGCGACATATCCTCGTCAAGGGATGTGGAAAAGCCAGCGCGGACGACAACACAAAACGCGAAACCCCGTCGCCCAAGATTGAAGACTCAAAAACTCATTGATCTAATCGACCCTCGACGTCACCTACCTGGAAGCAATCAGCTCCCACTCCACTTCTTCTTCTCTTGTATTACTTACTCAACCCTCTTATACGCTACGAACTTATGCATGTCTTATCACGTCCTCTTTATTTTCCTTTCTGATTGGATTACCCTGGGAAACGGAAACAAACGGAACGCGGAAAGGAAGGGAGTTACGGGGCCAACTTTTGTTTTTGATCGCGGATACCTCTTACCCTGTTGTCGCTATTATCTTATCTTTGTTTGTTCTTCGTTGTATTTATGAAGGTACCACGCGGGGAACTGGCTCCTGCGCATCTCGGTTGTTGTTGTATGTACGTCACTTGTCTGTTTGTTTTTGGACAGGAGGTTTCAGGCTTGGGTTCGGCCTGTGTGTGATAGGGGAACCTGGTGTCTGGGCTACTGCGGGTGTAATGTTTCGCGGACGAACAGGAACCTCCCGTTGTATGCTGCCAGAGTTGCTTTTTCACCCCATTGTAGTCGCTTTTTCCGGCAAGCGACATGCGCAGTACGGAACCGTAGCTGTCGCATTGCTACCGGAAGAGAGTGGGAATGAGAGCGAGCGCTGGGCATCTTTGGAAAAAGGGGGATGATACCGCTATACAATACTAAACACATTATGCTTTATTCATGTTCTCTCCTGATTCCTTCTCACATGTACCCTGTTCTCCATTTCGCCTTGTTACATCCCGTTTGTCGCAAAAGTCGAACCCGTCGCAGTCAAACTCGAAGCAAAAGTGCGGTGTGATTTTGTGATGAGTTGCTTAAATTCTTGCCGTTCACAGTAAGTACGGGATATAACATCTGCATTATGTTCCTGAACGAGCGGTCGCCGCATTAAGGTTTTGGTATGTGCTAGGTACGCAAGACGGTTAAGTGCATGGGAAAAAATGACTGAACCATGTGGCTGGGTGGCCCGGTTGTGTGCGAGCGTTGTTATCGGCAGGTTCCGGGAGCTGGCAGCGAGTTTGGTACGGTGGACGCGCGGGGAAGCATGGCGCGGTGCGGAAGGCGCACGACGCGTTGACCTGCGAACTTCGACTTTACTTTACCTCACTTCCACCTTCCTCATCACGACGCGCCACATAGGGTGCGTGCTTCTATCTTATCTTCTTTCCCTTCTCAATCGAACGATCTTTCATTAGATCTTTGAAAGCAAGATGCAATTGGTCATGATGCATATAGACGTGCCTACTGCAGGTTTGTATAGGTATTGCCGCACGATTCGCCAGCATCGTTGGCACATATCGCGGGGTCGAGAGACTGCTCTCTCAGCCTGCTGCCTGACACAGCCACTCCCCAGCAAGATCTCGAGGAAGACTTTCTAAGGCTCCGATAATCTTGAAGCTTTAAAAGCTTTTCAAAGGGTTTCACACTCAGTTCGACTCGTCTTGTCTTACCCACACAATCGCGAACGAAAGCCGCCTGGAAGCGACCATGGCTAGCCTTGGCAAGTTAACGAACGCTATCATGCACATAGCCCAGGAGAACACAGCAGCCCTCGTCAATATTAATCTGGATTTCTCTATGCTCAGGTTCGAAGCCCCTCCAGAATTCATGGGATTGTGCTCCAGTCTTTCGCCAAAGCGCAAGGCTGAGGCAGAAGACGGCATGATACACAGCACGGCTCGAAAGCTGTTCGCTCTTTTTGAGTCAGAGATCCCTGCTGTTCCTGAATTGCTTGAAGCATACGGGAAGCGAGCCAGTGAGATAGCAACGTCAGAGAATACGATGAGTTCTCAGGAAAGTGTTCATGGGGCTTTCGCGGATTACATCGGCGCTGATGGCACAAGCATTTTAGCTGCAGCTACTTCGGGCGATGGAGCTGTGACTATGCACTTGCTTGCTTGCCTGCTAGCCCGCATGTGGAAGAGGTCACAAGCGATCTCTATCTGGCAGGAGCTTGTCCAGCAAAGAAAATCCATCCTGAGTAAAAAGGTGGGTTCTTCTGCTATGCTACATGCGAATGAGCTAGCTGCGTCCATGATTCACATTGAGAGAAAACAGCTGGACGAATGGGACGCCAGTGCCAGGTAGGTGATCACGCTGTTCTGGAGAGTGGTTAACCCGCTAATATGTCATCTAGAGCATGGCTTCAATATGCGGATAGTGTAAAAAAGCTCGAGCAAACGAACCTAAGGCTCGTCATTGACGGAGCTAATCTGCCAGTATCCCGAGATAAAGAGCTGTACTCCTCTGTGATGGCAGTCTGGAAGCATGCGATGAAAGCGATGAACGACTTGATTTTGGGACGTCCTCAACGTATTAATGACGGCGATGTCATGTTAGGACTTCTTTCCTGGCACCTCTATCCAGACATGACTGTCTTGGGCGTTGGAACTCGAACCTATCATGTGCCTCAGCAGGACAGATTGATTGCTCCTGGAGGTATGATCACAGTAGGCATGGGGAGTAGAGAAGGGTGTCCAGATGAAACCATTTATTGGTCTCTTCCGCTTGCCCATATGCGATTCTATGGGGATCCGGTCAACGCAGAGCGTCGTCATGGCATGAAGGATTCTCAAGTATCTTATGCAGACTTCCGTTATGTTATACTTGGGAGTGTACTGTCCTCGTGGAATATGGAGAACAATGATATCGATCTTGCGATGCAATGTATCATTCTGCTTGATGATTCCATCAGCAATGATCCTTTGCAGATGAGAAACATACAAGAGTTGGATTGGTTGGTTACACTGGCAAAGTGCTGCAAGGCTTTCCAACAAGCAAGCGAGGTGGAGAAAAAACACGGAATGGCCCTGATTATGTTTGGCATCCGCCGCTGTTCGAACTTCCTAGCAAAGCATGACAAGCACCCGCTTCCTCTGTTCGGCCTCACAGACATGCGTTCTCTCATTGACGTCGTCAACTTCCCTACACCCGATAAAATACAGCGCCGGATCGACTTTCTCAGATGGTGGGCCAATAACCACCCAGACAGATCCAGTCTCAAGGGAAGCATCATTCGTTACAGTCCTGCGCGGCAACCTAACGACGACAGTACTGTCTTCTTTTGCACTACCGTCTTCAGAACCAGCAACCGACAAGTTGGACACAAGAGACGTCGAACCGAAGAACCTTACCCCGGCAATCAAGAGCATCTCAGTTGGCTGATTGACGACAAGCTCGACTCGCCCCAAAGTTTCATCGCTGTCGATTATTCGGTCGCGACAGAGATGGATGGACCGACTATAGACCCGTCAAAGATTCGAACGATCTCTGGGCTTCAAGACCATGGTATCGTTAAGCTACCACCAGGTCCCAACATGAGCATACAAGACTTTGAGTTTGTCTGTGGAGATGCAGGGAAAGCTGCTATTTACCGACCCATCAAACGCGGTAAACCTGCACTCTCTCGCAATGCAATAACACTTTCCGGATTCCTTCGCCTCTATAGAGGAGGCTTGGTTGAGGTAGCAAGACTGACTCAGCAGCTGCTAATTCGGTCAGCAGGAGGCAACGATTTCTTTCAAAGTTTAAAGGTTCTGAGTCATGTAGAAGAGATCTATGAAGGCCTACCTGGTGCCTGCGTTGATCTGCGAGTGACATCGCAACCCGTACCGGGGTCGCTTTGGTCAGCCCCTTTCCAAAGAATATCTCAAATTGGAAGGGCTCAATACGCATGGGGTTCGTATTCGTCAGCCCCTCTCAAAATACCTGAACATGAATTGCCATCTCCAATTACGATCAACCACGCCTTCACTGCTGTGGCGTTCTTCGAGACTGGAGAGATGCAGCTAGATCCGTACAAGTTGGAAGGAGTACTAGCACTATCACACAATAACTCAATATTTGTGGCATCGCAAATGCTCGAAGATCCCACAAAACCCAGTTCAAAATATCTTATCAAGAGGTTGACAGGAAATATTGGCAGACCCGGGTTCGCATTACTGATATCACCGAATGACCCCCGTATGCGAGAATACGATTTCAACAAGTACGTCGTGGAGTACGAGCAATTCAATGGGGATCTTGTTGACAGTTTCTCGGCCACGTCTCTTCATCTCTCTCTTACTGGATATGAGCTCCCACTTGACGTCGAGCCCCGCGGTAATCGTGACTCTGAAGCATATTTCGTCGAGACGAACGTCTCCGTGTACGATGGCGGCGATTGGGTGGGAGACGTTGACATTATGAGGGCGCAAAAAACATGGCCACACCACGGAGATTGCGACCACGATGTGGAGCAGCGGAAACAAAGGAGCCACCTTCCGAAAAGCATGCAGGCAGTCGACAGCTGGAAAGCTTTTCTGGACGCACCGGTCGGAGGTGGTGTTCTTCGTGCTTTTGGAAATCCAATGGCCCGACTTGCAGCGGCAACTTTGGCCATGCAAAAGGGTTACAAGTTTCACATTTTGAGCCCGAATGGCTGCTGGGCATGTGTCAGGCATGATGTCTTTCCACTCGAGCCACGTTACATCGCCTCTCAGATAGAGCGGCAGGATTATAGCTTTAGCCCAGAAAATGTCCCTGGAGAGATTAGTAACATGGATACTGAGGATGAGGACGACCATCTCACAGATAATTGCAGCAGTGAATCTGGCTCGGATGATTTGAACGAAGAGGAGCCAAAAACACAACCTGGGGGCCTTTACAGTGCGGGCGTTGGAGATGCTCCAGCGGACGACATTGCCCAAGACTTGTTTCCAGAACTGGAGCCTATCTGCCAGATTGAAGAAGAGCCAACCGATCCCACCGGACTGAACTTTGCTGTAGACGTTATGTTCATATGCTAGAAAGGTTAGAAGACTTGTCACAAGAGATCATGTTGGTCAAGATCAAGAGCTGCTATCGAATATGTCTCAAGGAAAGCGAACAAATTGCATGAGAAGGTTCTAGAATGACACTGTGCTACGGTAGGTGAGAAAAAAATCACTATCTCGACCGTCATCTCATGTCTCTTCCTATCGGCCGGATGTTTCACCAATCTCATCTTCTTTGGGATTATGATGACTGGTATCTTTCACAATGACTGGTCCATTTCTATGACGCCACACCTCCAAAGTCCTGTTCACATCCGATATAGGAATCAAGATACGCTTTCCTCATTGTGAGGTTCGTCGCCACTGCCGTGGTTGGTGTTGTTGTTGCTCCTGCCGCGACCTCGTTTGCATTCGATTGCACTTTACCGGGCCAGTCTGTGCACAAGTCTCCCCTCGCAACGTCCATTTCTTCTCCAACATCGACACTTGCATAGCCCGTCCATTGTATGCATCCATCTACTTGTTAGCTTCTTGGAGCGAGAGCAGACTCACTTGGCATTGCACATCTAGCCGTCTTTCCTTTACCGGCCTCGTCAACGGACTCGCTGGCGGTCAAACGATCGAGCGAGCGCCCTCAGTGTCAACAGCGATAAACAACAACAAACAGAATCCGGTCATGGCTTTTGTCTGATCCCACCCATTACAGCGAGCTCGACTACCTCAACAACGCATTGCGAGCTTTTTTTGGCTTGGACACTCACCTTACTGTCTTTCATATCTTGGTCTTCGCCTTACCTTTTCATCACAGCAACGACAGCTGCACTACTCGAGGACGCCCGCCTTGACAACTGCGAGCTTCTATATAAAACATGGATTCCAGCTTCCTTGGTCGCCCGCCCACGCGTCGACGCGCATTCGGTGACGGCACCAATCACGCAAATGAGGGCCCACGCCCCCAGCGAGGCAACGAAAAGCGCAGCAACAGTTATACATCCTCGTCGCCTCCACCGCTTCCCCACAACGAGTCTATAGTTCCAAATGGTACGCTTTCCGTTCGGCACGAGGACGTTTCGCCAGAAAACAAGCGTCTGTCCGCTGTTCAAGCCCACGGAGGTCGACCTCACAACCCGAAGCGCGATTCCGAAATCTCTAATGCAAGCACCAACGCTTCCAGTTCAAACCGCCGCCGCAAGACACACATTGGTCCTTGGCAGTTGGGAAGGACCATTGGACGAGGTGGCTGCTCGCGTGTGCGGCTTGTCAGGCACAGCGGCACAGGACAATATGGCGCCGCGAAGATCATCTCCAAGGCTACGGCAGAGAAAGTGCGCGCCCTGAGCTTGGCCAACCTCATTCAGAGTGCTGAGCAAGAGTCTTCACTATACCCTGATGGCAAGGTGATTCCATTTGGCCTTGAACGAGAGATATGCATTATGAAGTTGCTGGATCATCCCAACATCGTCCGCCTTTATGATATCTGGGAGAACCGCGATGAGCTGTAAGTACTGCACACACCGCACACCCCCGTCAATCCGTCTAATATGACTCAGTTACCTCATCATGGAGTTTGTCGAAGGCGGCGAGCTGTTCAGCTATATCCACGAGCAGCATGGACTGATTGAGATCCATACCGTCCATATCTTCCGCCAGATAATCGCGGCCCTGATTTACTGCCATCGTATCAATATCCACCATCGCGACCTCAAGCCCGAGAACATTCTGCTGGACAGAGATACCATGACGGTCAAGCTTGTCGATTTTGGCATGGCTGCATTGCAGCCCATTGGCAAGAAGCTTACCACACCCTGCGGTAGCCCTCATTACGCTGCACCGGAGGTTATCAAGACTACATCTTATGATGGAGGAAAGGCAGATGTATGGAGCTGTGGCGTCATCTTGTTTGTTCTCCTCACTGGCACGCCTCCCTTCAACTACTCTGGTGATGACCGTGATCTGAAGCACCTGTTTCGCGACATCGCAGCGGCCAAGTACATCATGCCGGACAACATCTCTAGAGAAGCTCAAGACCTTATTGGGAGGATTCTGATCGCTGATCCAAACCGTCGCATCTCCATCGATGAGATCTGGGATCATCCTTTTCTCCGCAAGTATTCGCAAGAGCTAAACTTCATGGGAGAGAACGCGAACGTTAATCACTGGACTGGACCCCTCCCTGCGATTGCAGAGTGGACAAATCTAGAGCGTAAAACCGTCGACCGCGAGATCTTGCGGTATCTGCGCACGCTCTGGCACAGCGAGAAGGAGGAGGTCCTGATCCAGAAGCTACTGAGTCTAGAGTAAGCAGCGTTTTCCACAATACACATGTGCAACTGCTAATCGTTGAACAGAGCAAACCAAGAGAAGTATTTCTACTCTGCGCTGAAGAAATACCACACCGACCAGCTTGAGAACTACCAACCGAGCGCGCATTATGCCGTAGCTCATTCCAACAGCGACCACCACCACAATACGCGGCATTCACCCGCACGCAATGATATAAATGAGCTGCCCACAAACAATCACGACCACAAGCGTTCGCAGTCCGCCTACTCAATATTGAACAACGAGCATCTATACTCGAAGCATAGCCTCTATGAGTCGCCTGTCTCTGAGGCTAGCTACGACCCATACCGAGCTTCACGGCAGCCGATCATTCCCATTCCAGAAGACGCACCGCTCAACCAAAATGTTACAGTTCATCGGGGGCACAGCAGCCGCAGCGGCAACCAACGTCTTACCACTGCTCTGGGACATGAAAAGGGAAACTCATTACGCGTTCAGGCACTACGGAACAACTCCAAGCATAGCTCTGCAACGTCGCGCCGCTCTACGCGAAGCATTCCCTCTCATAAGAGCATCCCTTCTTCTCATCGTGCCCCTTCGGTTCAGCGGAGTTCAATCTCTCGGTCCTCTCTTGCGAGCTCACACTGGCCTAGTAATCCACCCGTCATTGCTCGCTCCACTGGCATGGGAAAGCGAGGTGTGAGCTTTTCGCATCTGCGTGATCGTCGGTCTTCCGCGGCAACAGTTAGCAGCTGGCAGACTGAAGTCGGATCTTTTGTCGACCATATGTCTCATAGACCCCACACGTCTATTGGGTCCTACAGGCCATTTTGCAAGACGAGCACGATCCGTTCAGCCCCCAAGCTGAGGACCCTTCTGAGCTCGGAGACGCCACGCTTGAAGCTTAGAAAGCCAGAGAGTCCTACCAAATATATCGAAGGAGAGGCTCGGAAGTTCAGCCAGGATTTGGACAAATTCATGGACGTGGTTTTCAATTCTCCTTCTGTTGGCTCTAGCGTTCAGTCAGATGCTTACCACGACGCCTCGCAGTATGACAGCCCTCCGACTTCATTTTCCAACACGCGAGACTCTGGCGGCAGTACCTTGGGTGCCACACCTGGTGTCAAGGGGCTTCTTGGAGATCGGCCACTGCCTCCGATCCCGGCGGAGACTCCCAATACTCTCCTGGAGCGAAAGCTGGCGGCGACTCGTGAAGAGATAGCCCAGCTATTGAACGAGGATGAGAATAGCACCGCACGAATCAACAACGTACTCGAAAACCTCGATCGCTTGATGCTGCCTGCAGTCGGTGGCAAGCGTATAGTATCCGCTCCCGTCAAGTGTCCGGAGCCTAGGTCGCTTCGTGTGATTCCTGAGGAGGCAAAGGCTGACAATGAAGATGGGTTTGAAATCCACGTTCCCAAGCAGCGAGCTGTCGCTGACCCTATTAGGCCGCAAGGCCGTCGTGTGGTGACCGAGCTGCCGCAGACTATTCGTATCGTCGATGGATCGCCCATCCGCATCGCCCCTTTGAACGTTCGCAAGCGCAGTGGTACAAGCTTAAAGACGAACGCTACACAGGAAGCGCCTGCGATACCCATCCTCCAGCCATACCATCATGTACAGAATGATCTGCAGGCTCTACCTACGGAACACGCCCCTCCCGCCCTCGAAAAGCAGAACACAGTGCTCAAGAAGAAGAAGTCGCTGTGGTTTCGTCGCAATACCGGAGAACAGGAGCGCGAGCAGGAGAACAAAGAGAACCAAGTGAAGAAGAAGCAGTCAAATTCGCTACTCCAGATCCCGGAGGCATGGCAAGGTCTTGACGATCGCAAGGAGAGGAACGACCGTATGGCCTTTGCGAACATCGATAACACAAAGGATGACCACAAGCCGTCAGATGGCAGTATTGGAAGCGAGTTTCCTATGCGCAATAGTAGTACAGCTACTACGAAGAGCGAGTCTGTTCGCAAAGGCTTCTTCGCCTTCTTTAGCAAGAAGTCGAAGGATGACAAGGGCAGGAGACCTATGGAGCTGGGGGGTAAGCATACATTCCATCACTCGGACTCCATCTCACATACTGATATATCTGCAGCACTCAACTTCAGCTCATCTTCCATCTTATCCAACTTCGATATCGGATCCGACAACAACAACGATAATGCTCGTACCGGTCCACCAGAGATCCAGATGAACTGGTTATCACGCTTCCTCCACATCAAGCCGGCGAGCAAGACCCTCTGTTTCCATATCGGCCGTGGCAAAGTTCGTCAGGATCTCGTTCGTCTGCTGCGCGACTGGCAGCGCTTCGGCGTTCAGGACGTATCGCTGGATCGCGAAGTAAACTCCATCAGTGCACGCATTGACAAGAGTAACCGTAAGTACCTACCCCGAGCGTGTCTTATGTTCAGCGCATGGTGTCTCAGAGATCGGCAATTCGAGGTGGAGCTGCTGGAAGCTGAGCTCGTATGGCGATGTAATGCTGCATTTGTTTTGTTGCTACTTGAAAGACACTTGCTAACAACCACGTCTTACAGACCTCAAAATCAAGCCCGTAACTTTTGTCATCGAGCTCTTCGTCGTACTCGAACACGGACGTCGAGCGAATCTTTGCCTCGCACGCTTCACGCAAACCCGCGGCGCAGCCTCCAGTTTTCGAAAGGTTGTCGATATCGTCGAAGACGTCTGTCGCGCTCGCTGCATGTTGGTTGAAGATGAAGAGAAGAAGGCTTCCATGATGGCGGTTTTGGAGTAGGATACCAAGAGCAGGAAATTACGAGAAGATAACAATGGTAATGGAGAGGAAATCGGTGAAGGAGGGCGTAAAGAATGGGGATGCTTGGATACCAGATAGCATACTTCTTCCTACTTGTGGGTAGGATCAGTATGTTGGATCAGGGTATTTTGTTCGCATCACATGCATAATGTGAGCATGGCAGGATAATAACGAGGAGGGATGCAAAGGATTCTTTCTGCACACGATACAGATAGACAATCCTTCACGTGCTTCTTCATTTGGCATGTGAATGTCTGTAAGATATTGGATGGGCTGATACTGGTTTCCTTTCACGTGTACCCATCCTAGAATAACACCTTAATGCGTAATGGTAATACTTTCTCTTTTGCACATGTTTTCAAACTTCTCTACTTAGGGCTTCCGTGTTGATCGCCTCGCCTACTCGTTTGATAGGCTTCCGCTTTGCACAGATACCTCTGCCATCCTCCGATCACAATCCCAACAGCCCCAACCCCGTCACAGCGGTGATCACTGCCCCAACAACCAACACTACAATCCCACCCTTGTCCCCTCTTTCCTTCAATCCTTCTACTGCAACCCATGTATCCGTCACACACACCAACACCCAACTGCACATCAGCACACCCGTCTCTTTCGTCTGTCCCCTAGCGTGAAGCCTATAAATCGGTGTATGAAATCAGTACCTATCTCTTTTCATCCCGTTACAGTGACGCTACTGACCAAAACAGACTGGTTGCAACAGCAACATCGCGTATACCGAGGAAGGTCATGGACTTTTGGTTGATGGTATGGCCTTCGGGGGTGGTGGGGTAGACGCCGAGGGCGGCTGCGGCGGTGATGGGGCGAATGAGAGAGAGGGCGCCGAGGGCGAAGAACGTGGTGGTCAGGCCTAGGCCGATGTTTCTCCAGGTTGGTTGGGACAGCAGATGTGAAATGGAAGGCATATTTGCTTTGACGTTGAAGGAGATGTGAGGTTTGTGACTAGTGGGTGGGAGTCTGGAATGGATGCTGGTGGAAGAACGCCGGGGAGAATTTGTATATATATATACAAATTATGGATTTGCGTATTCGACTGTCTAATCGTCGTTCTTCTTATTCTTTTTGTTGGCTGTTGAACTCCTTGGTGCGGTGTAGTGTATTCATGTGCTCTGCTAGTCAGCGTCGAGGGAATAATTCCGCACCTTACATAAGAGGCGCGATGCTGCTTAGTGGTCGAGACGGCTATACATGATCAGTAATATCACGGTGATGATTTCATGTTAGGCTTTATGCTTCTCGCTGCATAACGCGGCGATTCGTAGTTTTTCAGTATCGAGATGCTGTGACACTGTCACCACGGCTGTTATCAGACTGTGGCATACACACGCTAACGCAGCTAGGAAAGCTTAGCACGCAATACCTGCGCCTCGCAATGCTGCATCGTTCAATGAAGCAAAGTACCTCTTTGATGAATGTAAATCGCTCATTTCACATCAAGCACTTGTTGCTACAATAGGCATGTTGTGATTATGGAAGGTTGCGCTTGCGACATAGGACGTATCTAACGAGTGCACCACATTGACGTTGGGCGTAAACAGGTACTATAAGCCTAAGATGCGGTAAATTATCAAGAAGTTGACATACGCAGAGGTAATGTTTCTTTAATGCTATACTGATGGCGACCGGTGCCTGCAACGGCTTGAACGACGCACAAGTTCCTGCGACCTTGACCGCGCCGCATACTTTGCTGTACAGTAACCGTGCGCCAGATGAACACCGTCGCCAGTTAAACACCCCAACAACAACAATATATTTAAAAAGATAAGGTTGTACAGCTACTACAAATTATAATAAAATTACGTAAAGCTAGAATTATATTATATATAGTTCTGCAGACGTTTTAGCTTATTTAGATATTTTTTTAGAGAGCGT
>Ga0265797_10008105_pt1 | contig 14126 bp, 8 predicted proteins | sample P2T30metagenome_FD_192433 | JGI IMG/M metagenome (GOLD analysis project Ga0265797, IMG submission 192433) | Plant litter microbial communities from East Loma Ridge, Irvine, California - P2 T30 | ecosystem: Environmental > Terrestrial > Plant litter > Unclassified | place: USA: California... | reverse complement strand
AACAACTCCGATGCCCGAGATGCAAAGCCACAAAAGAAAAAAAAAAGAAAGCCCTCCCAGAAGATGAAATAGAAACAAAAACAGAAAAGGTTTATCACACCTGCGCATCTCACATCGCCTTCTTCTCCTCACTACCCCCCTCCTCAGCATCCCACCTCGCCTCCTCACTAGCGAAGAAGTCCTCCCTGCGAATGCCAGAGCGATCACACATGCCCCTGAAAATGCCCCCACGGTCGTAAAGGTCAATCGGGCGGTCCAGCTCGGCGACACGACCAGCATCCATGACCAAGATGCGATCATAACCAATAATCGTCTTGAGGCGATGTGCGATACACAGCAGCGTCTTGCCGCGGAAACCGCTAACGATCGTTCTCTGAATCTTCTGGTCGGTTTCGAAATCGACCGAAGATGTCGCCTCGTCACAAACGATGATCTGCGCGTTGCGAACGAGGGCGCGTGCTAGAGCGAGCAGCTGGCGCTGGCCGAGAGAGAAGTTCAGGCCTTCGTCTTCGACCGCAGTGTCGAGGTGGATGCGGCCGGACTCGTCGCTGATGTCTTGCTCGTCGCCGACGAGATCGGCTTGGCGGAGGGCGTGCCAGAGGGCGAGGTCCTGGTGTTCGTTGAAGGGGTCGAGGTTGCTGCGGATCGTGCCGCGGAAGAGGGTGGGGTCTTGGGGAATGATGGCGAGGCGGGATCGGAGGTCGTGTAGACCGATCGTGGAAATATCGATGCCGTCGATGGTGATCTGGCCGCCGGAGAGCTCGACAAGGCGGAAGAGAGTGGACATGATGGAAGACTTGCCGGCGCCCGTGCGGCCGACCACGCCGATCTTCTCTCCTCCTTTGACCTTCAAGTCCAGACCCTGAAGAACCAAAGGCAAACCGTCGCGGTAGCGCATCTGAACGTTGTCGAAGTTGATCTCGCCTTTCTCTGGCCACGAGGATTGGACGTTGCCCAAGTGAAGTGGCGCTTCTTCCTCAAGCTCGGTCCCGTAATAGTGAATACGCTCGGTAGAGTTCATGTTGTTCTCGACCTCGGCGAGCTGGCGAACAGTGAATTGAATCATCTGCACGATCGACAGGATGTACGAAAGGACAAGGCCGCCAGTGGATGGGTCGATGCTAAAGCGTGACGTGACGACCAGGATGCCGACGGTGAACACGAGCAGGGTGCCGATGACGTCGAGACGGGTGGCGAGCCAGCGTTGGTTGGCGTATGTCAGGAAGTATGCACCGTCCATGCTATCGACGGCGTCGTTGACAGAGTCAGCGAATTGCTTTTGCAAACCGTATGCTCGGATCGTGGGAGTGCCATTCACTGCCTCGCTGAACTTGGAGAAGACGACACTGCGAAGGACAGCTTCATGGCGTTTGATTTCTCGTGCTGATGCACGGTAGTAGTTGGCAGAGAAGACGAACATGACCAGGAGCGGCGCCAGAGCGATTGCGAAGTAGTAGTAGTAAGCGATGATCAGGATGAAGACCGAGACAATCATGGCCATTGTAAGCGTGAACATGCGGATGGCATCGGTGAGCACGTTATCCATTGTGTCGACGTCCTTTCCGAAGCGGTTGATGATTCGTCCAAGTGGTGTAGTATCGAAGAAAGACATCGGGGCACGGAGCACGCGCTCGTAAGCTCGTTGGAGCATGGTCTTGCTTGCTTTAGTTCCGTAGACGGTCAGGAAGACGGAGAAGGCAAACTGCAGCAAGGCTTGAGTGACACCCAGAGCGGCGTACACTCCAATGTACTCGCCCTCCGCGTATCCCCATTTGTTAGACGTCCACCACGATAGCCACAGACTCGTCGCGATATTAGCACCTTGCGAGATGATGAGCAAGAATATGATGAACGGTGCCACGAGAAGGGAGCCACTGGCCCGCAGGTACGCCATGTAAACGCCCCAGCCAACGCCGTTCACAGCGCGTTCCTCTGCCTGCATCAGACCAGGGCCCTTCTTACCGCCCTTCTTTTTCCGCACTTGCTTCTTCTCGCCCTCAATTTCGTCCTCGTTGGGCTCTTCCTCTTTCTTCTCCTCGGCTGCCGTAGTCTGCATGATTTTCTGGAACTCGGCATCATCCTGCATAAGCTCATTGAAAGTTGCAACCTTGTGGATGCCGCCATCTTTCATCCAAATGATGCGATCGACCTTGGGCAGGACGTGCAGCTGATGGGTGGCAAGCACACGCGCCTTGTTCGCAAGCAATCCGCAGATGGCATTATCCATGATGTGCTTGCCGACGTGTGCATCGACTGCAGACAGAGGGTCATCCATAAGCACGATGTCTGCGTTGAAATAGATGGCACGCGCAATGTTCAATCTTTGCTTCTGTCCGCCGGATACAGTGATACCACGCTCTCCAATCTCCGTCAAGTCACCGTTGGGCAACATGTCCAGATCAGGCCGAAGGGCGCAGGCATCCACAACCTCGTTGTACCATCTGCGATCGTAATCCTTGCCAAAGGTGATGTTGTCCTTCACTGTGGCGTTTTGGATCCAGGCATACTGCGGGCAGAAAGCACGGTTACCAGCGAAAGTAACGTTGCCACCAGTCCTGCGCATATCACCGGCTAATGCGCCAAGCAGGGAACTCTTGCCAGAGCCGACACCACCGATGATCGCGACGAGCTCGTTGCGGCCGATTTCCAGGTTGATGTCCTTGATCGCGAAAGGTTTGTCGTCTTCGGCCAGTGTGCTGCTGCTCACACTCGATGGCAACCCTTCGACCCCATCCTTTTCGAGTTGTTTGGATTTTCGCTTGTCCTCTTTATCTTTGGCTTTGGTCTCTTTCTTCTCCTGCTTGAGCTGTTTCTGGCTCTTTGGCCCCTTGCCTGGTACGTGCTCGGAATCTTGAGTGGGTGTACGCTCCCATGTGAAGCCAGCGGACTGGACCGAGATGGCATCCTTTGCGTCATGATCCCAGTCAGCGGCATCTGACTGCTCTTCGGCGTCGAGGAAGGCCTCAATACGTTTCAGCGACGCATTGGCATCCACCACCTGGCCGAGAACCATTGGCAGCAGGTTTAGAGGAATACGCAGAGCGTTGAACAATGCCAGAGATGAGAAAACTGGAGCCGGATCGAGAGAACCAGCGCCGTGCGTGAGCGAGTAGGTGATGAAAGCCAACATGGACGCAAAAATAGGAATGGACATGGAGACCGCCATGATTCCGTTTCGAATGGAGAGCAGGAAAGCGATTTTGTTGATCTCCTTGGTCCGGATCTGGTTCAGGCGATCGAGGAAACTGGTCTCCCATCCAAAGTATTTGACGAATCTTACTGAAGACAAGATCTCTTGTGTCAAGCTCACACGCTGGTCAGTGATTTTGTTGATGAACGTGCGACGAGACATCAAAGATTTGATCGAGCGTCCAAGGAGCGGCATCAGCACGACAATCAAACCGAAACCGGCAAGAGCGCTGTAAGTGAGGTTGATCAGAAGCAAAGCCAGAGTGAGGAAGACCTGAAGAACGGAGGTCCAAGTAACGTGGAACATGCCGGAAGCCTGATCTACACGGTACGTGTCGGTTGACATGAGGTTGACAATCCTGCCATTGCTCCAGCCCTGACCGTCACCAGAGACGCCCTTGGCCTTCTTCTCTCCTAGTTTTCTTTCAAAGTACTCTTTCTCGGCCTTGCTACCCGCTTCCAGGTTTTCAGGTCGCTCTTCCACTCCCTCGCCGCCTGCCTTGGCCCTACCAGATATGACCATGGCCTTGTCGAAGATGACCGAGATGAGCACAGCTCGGCATTGACCGCCAACCATCATTCCGCGATAGATGAAGTGATTCGTACACATCGATTGGATAATTTGCATGCCAGTAATGCCGAAGACTAATCCCAAGCCTCGACCGATGTGAGGAGGGTCGATGAGTCCTTGGGACGCAGCGTACGCCTCTCCTGCAAATCTGATCAAGTACTTCATCACGAAAGGCGACATGACTTGCAGAATGGCTGATGTAAGTTGGCAGGCGCCGCCGAGGAAGAACTCGAATCTGAATGTATCGAACAGAGCCATTGCCAGAGGAATTTTGCCGGGCTTCTCTTTCCGCTTCTTGTATGCCGCATTCAATTTTTTGGAGAGAACATAGACACTCCGATCCGGATTAACCTGCCAGACGTCGTTCAATTCCAGAGGGCGCTGGTAGCCAGTAACCATCAGCGGGTTGATCCATTGGAAATAGAGCACGCTGAAAAATCCAGCCTTCCATTCTCTTGATGGTATGCGTTCTGAAGGTACCGGAGGTGGATATCTTGACTTGAGAGGGTTCAGCCTTTCACCCCATGTCTGCTTGCGTGGCGCTTGCTCGTCCACGTGTTGTACGCTGCTAGCGTAACTTGTGCCCGTGCCTTGTGTCCATGTGCTTTGCGTCCGTTGTATTTGTGACCTTTGCTTTTCCTTGTCCACATCATCCCCACTTGAGGAGACCTCGGCCTCTTCGACGGCTTCCTTGTCCAAGACCGTCTCTTCGTTCAGCTCTTTTGCAGTTCCGACTCGTATGGGCTCCTCTGCTACAGGCTCTGAAAGCGGAACTTCCTGTGTCGGGGCGAGAGTGTCGTTGTTTTCGGCAAAAGTTCGCTCCTCGTGTGGCCGCGACATGGTTGCGGCGACAATAAGGTTGCCGGCTTGAGGGCGGAGACCAGGGTGCCGGGGTGGTGGTGGTGCTGTCTATCCAAAAAGCGAGCGGGTTTGGGTGATCAGTAGCAGCGTGGGCATGCCGTCAATACATGTAAGTAAGAGATTAGTTGATAGATTGCGAAAGCGTGTGTCTCACATGGACATGAACGCTGCCGAAAGACAAAAACGGCACGGGCGGGCGATTATATGGGCCGTTTGCTCGCATGCAAGAACGATGATGCGGACGATGGTACGGAGACTTTAAACGCCGATTTGATGCGTAAGCGATGGGAGTTGTTATTGGTGCATATGGATTCAAGCTCAATACCAAGCTCTCGGATAGCGATATGCGAGGCACTGGCCAGTCTTGCCCCGGACGGCAAATACGGCATCACTCTGCATCAGTAATCAATGGTCGGTACGTGTGGGCGGCCGTGTATGGGCGAGTACCTTAACGTTGGAGATGACAGTCTTGGATCGGAACTCTGCAACGCCTTTGATCGGCCGAGACCCATCTGTGGCGTCTTCAAAGATTGATGACAAGGGAAAGCTGCTGCCTGCCCAACGACAATGGAATCGATGCGGCGAGTGGTGGCGTTCACAGATAGACAACAACGCGAAACGGGGCATCGGACTTTGTTTGAGCCCGACGCCCGCCTGACGGAACAGGCAGGAGCACCACCACCAAAGATCGTACACGCACGTGGTGTCTTTGCCGCCGCGTGTTAAGTGTTCTGACACATCCACGTAGTGCTCGCACTACATCTGTGATCGCCAGTCTTTGGTACTCAGGATTTTCCCCAGGAGTTCTTTATGACAACAACAACCTTCTTTGCTGCAGAATCTTGAGCGAAAACGACACTGTATCCAATACCTTGACGCCAGGAACCTGTCTGCATCCGAGTCCCGACTTTGCAGCACCACTCTGCGGAGCAAAATGCATGTTCGTTCCGAGCTCATGTTGTCAGACTCACCTGGCGTCATCATCCGGGAAGAGCCTGGCCACTAAATCGCTCCTTGTTGGAATGTTGCGGAGTGGCGAGAGCAAAGAGAATTGGGAGCTTGACAAGAGACCAACGAGACTGTTGCTGAAGACTCGATGTAAAAGCACGACACGTATGATGTGCAGGTCCAGTACTGAATCTCTCAACGTCACCATTTTTCGCGTGGCCCGCGGCAGGTCATCCAACATTGCAGAAATACTTGTCGTGCCTGACCATATGACCTGCGGGTTTGGACGCCCGTTAAACACCATCCGAGGTACTCGGTAGGCGTCGAAAACTTCATATAGAGCAAGCTAGCAAAAGACAATCACGCAGACGTTATCTGGAGCAAAGCAAGGAAAGCCCACAAGAGACCGGGCTATCGGATGCGTCGTCGTTGACTCGCTCAGTCGACATGCTCTCGGCAGCTGCAAGCAGGATCAAAAACCCAGCAGCTTCGGTGTCCGCATTGCAAGACCCATAACGACGCCACAACAAAAGTGATGAGATGTATAATCGTGGTAAGTTATGCAGAGGTGGCAGAAGCAGCGCGGTGCGCGACGAGAACAAAGGTGCGGAGCCGAGTGTCGATCAGGCGATCAGTGGCGGACTTTCAAGCCTCGGCACCACGCTACATTTCGCGATTGGCTTCCTCGTTTAACAACACCTCTCCCAACATCGCTGGTCTGGGAGACATACATATAACATCTGGGTGAAGCAAAGGCTCCCATTTGTACTTTTCATCGTCTCATCGCGCTCTAAGTGACATCCGGCTTTTGTGAGGGACCGACACATAGCGAAGGTTACAAGATACGCGCCGTCTTGACCGCCACCCCTCAGCCACTACCAGAATCATGGATTCACCAAACAGCGTCGCCGACTACGATGTAGTCATCATTGGTGCTGGAATCTCCGGAATCAACGCCGCTTATCGACTCCAAGAGCGTAACCCGGAGCTCAGCTACTGCATTCTCGAGGGCAGACATGAAATGGGCGGCACCTGGAGTCTGTTCAAATACCCAGGCCTTCGCTCCGACTCCGACCTGTACACATTCGGCTTTGCCTGGCGTAAGTGGGCTGAGACCTCTTCGATCGCGCAGGGCGACCGTATCATCAAATATGTGAGGGAATCAGCGGAGATGTACGGGATCGACAAGAAGATCAAGTACAACCACAAGGTCGACACGGCCGAATGGTCGACTGACAAGAAAGTGTGGACATTCGGTGTCACAGCCAACGACACGACCAAGAAGACCATCCGGGCCCGATGGATGCAACTATGCACCGGCTACTACGACTACAAGGAACCCTTGAAGACCACCATTCCCGGCATCGAAAACTTCAAAGGCGACGTTGTCCACACCCAGTTCTGGGACGAGAACCTCGACTACAAGAACAAGAATGTGGTAATCATCGGCTCCGGCGCCACGGCCGTCACCCTCCTCCCGGTCCTGGCCAAAGACACAAAGAACGTGACCATGCTGCAACGCAGCCCCTCCTACCTCATGTCCCAGCCAACCGAAGACACCATCGAAAAGTTCGCGCACAACTGGCTCCCGGCCTCGCTGGCCTACCGGCTAATCCGCTTCAAATGGCTCCTGATGCCATTCCTGCTCACCACCTTCTTCAAGTACTGCCCGGGCCCCGCCAAGAAAATCGTCAAAGGCGCCGCCAAGAAGCAACTGCCCCCAAGCATCCCTATGGACCCTCACTTCACGCCCAACTACAACGTCTTCGAACAACGCCTCTGCTTCTGCCCCGACGGCGACTTCTACCAATGCCTCCGCGACGGCAGCGGCAGCATCGCGACCGGCCACATCGAAACCGTAACCACCAACACCATCAAGCTCAAATCCGGCCAGGAACTGCACCCGGACATCATCGTGACAGCCACAGGCCTGAAACTACAGAGCGCCGGCGGCGCGAAGATTTCGGTCGACGGCAAGCCGTACGACATCAGCACCAAATTCTTCTGGAAGGGCGTCATGCTCGAGGACCTGCCTAACGCCGCCATGACGATCGGCTACGTCGACGCGTCGTGGACGCTAGGCGCGGACGCCACGGCGCAGATGGTCTGTCGGATTCTAGACCGCATGCGCAAGGAGGGCGTGGCGGAGGTTGTGCCTAGGTGCAGTGAGCGCGAGAAGAACAATATGGAGGAGCGTCCGGTGTTGAATTTGAAGAGTACTTATGTCAAGGCTGGTGGCAGTGTTATGCCCAAGGCTGGTAGCAAGGGCCAGTGGAAGCCGAGGTCGTACTACTATGAGGACATCCTTATGGCTTGGTACGGTGATATCAGGAGTGGAATGGACTGGATCAAGGCATAGAGGTGGTGGTTTGTTGTTTGTTCATAAGCTGCGGTATCAGCGGGATATAGATGAAGTCAGCATGTGCGATCATTGTAATCACTCTTTTACATACTTCTTCGAATTCGGGACACCGATTCCAACAAATTCCATGATACCGCAAGATAAGTATGGTATGTACGATGTGGATCAATTAGGGCAAAACGGTTGTCTCAGGCGTTATGCCGTGAGACCTCTCCCAAGAAGCGTTGTGTGGGTCTATTGCAATCAACGGTTGCTTTCAAGCACGAATGGAGTACCCAAAGCACTGAGAGAATTTCTTAGCATGAGAGTACATTTGTCAGTCTTGCATTAGGTCATCATCACATTTAGGATTATCATCTCATTAGGTTCAGACGCCAACCCAAGCGCTTGCATCACGCCCCTCACTTCTCGTTCTCACGCTCGTCTAAGCATACGCAGATAGCAGCGATCATCGTAAGGTCAACATTAGGCGCCACCGTAACAAAATACTATTTCCCGTCGTCAGTAGAAAAGCCTCCAGCATCAAAATCAACGAAGAGAGAAACTCACTGTCTGCTTGCCCCCGAACATATCACGCGCATTGAGCATCTTCCTCGTAACCTCCGCCACAGGCCTGCCCGCCAGCGTGATAGTCGCACTACGATCCAGCCAATCGCCCTTCAAATCCAGCTCAATCTCCCTGCCGTCGGAAGCGTTCTTGAAGTGCACGCTGCTCTTGCTGCTCGCGAAAGAAAAGTGGCCCTTGACCTCGATGTCATAGCCGCGCGGGCTCTCGCACACGAAGCTCTTCTGCAGGGCGAACGTCTTTTTCTTGAGGGCGAAGAGCTCGTTGCCCTGCAGGTCGGCGAAGATTTTGGTGCCGTGCAAGGACATCACTTTGCCTTTGCACGTGCAGACGGGCGTGCCGGTGGTGGTCGTGATGGTGAAGTCGTCGCCTGAGAGGGAGAGGATCTTCTCTTTCATTTGTAGCGTGACTGGCTCCGGGCTGTAGAAGGCTGGGTTTGCGGGTTGGGGACCTAGGGGAGGGATGAAGGGGGTGATAATAGTCATCGCCATTGTGATTGTTTGAGATTGAGGTGATGGAGGTAGGAGTTGGATGGAATAGATTGAGGATGGATGAGTTGGTTTCTTGGATAATAAAAGCGACAGGAGGGCTATTTGTACGGTGAAGGGTTGCAGCTTGCAGCAGAAAGCAGGTTTTGAGAATGGGGCTGTGAAGAGTATGGTAGTCGCAGGAGCTACTGCGTTGGAATGACAGATGGAGCGAGTTTGGCTTCAGCTCAAGCTTAAATCGTTCCTTCCTGTGAATCCTTCAAGTCAAGATTGGATCTGGTGATCACAGGGTTGGAAGTGACAAGGTTGGAAGGTCGGTGTGTATGTAATAGGCAATCTGTGCATGTGTACGTGATCAAGGATGTTCTCTGCGACCAGCGTAAAACTGTTGAACTGTTGAATTGTTGATGTGTCGACGCAAAAGATCAAGATAGATCAACAAAGAGAAACACGTCTGATGTAATATCCAAGCACGGCCGCCCGCCGTCCAATTTACACTTTACCTTAGCTCACTAGCGCGCGACTTCCCCAAGCCAAGATTTCGCCTCGGCCTCGCTTTTCTTCAGCGCAGACAAAGATTCGTATCGAATAGCAAAACCTCATCCCCGAAATAGGACAGACAACTCGCCTACACACAACAATCAAGATGGCGCACATAGAAGCCAAACCCCAGCCGTTCACATTCGACCTCGGCACCCTCCTCTGCAACGACCCCAACCCTCTGCCCTCGCTGGCCGAGAACAAGGAAGAAACCCTGCGAGCCGTTGCGCGCGACACCGCCCAAGGCCTGATCAACCAGCTCTTGACCACCTGCCCCATCACCAAGGCCACCGACGACCAATCCCTGCAGCTCACACTCCCCGCGCCTTCCACACATCTGCCTCGCGAAAAGCCCGTTCCCAAAGAGAAGGAGAAGACCAAGTGGCAGAAGTTCGCCGACAAGAAGGGCATCAAGCCCAAGCGCCGTGATGGCAAGCTGGAGTACGACGACGCCGCCAAGGACTGGAAGCCCAAGTACGGTTACAAGGGCAAGAACCCCGAGGGCAAGGTTCCGGACGACTGGTTAACCATTGTCGACGACAAGGAGGAGAAGAGGGCCAAGCAGATTGGTAGCAAGGGCAACGTCGGCAAGGATATCGACCGGAGGAACAAGAAGATCTTGCAGAGGAAGAGCAAGATGGGCGTTCGCTGAAGAAAGACGAAGATGATGGAGTAATTTTTGACTGAGATTTTCACGAAGCAAAGCATGACCGCTGGTCGCTGGCTGGGCGAGGCGATAAAATGGCGATTCGCGAAGCGGTGTTAGAGGCGTTGAATGCATTGCAATGATTCGTTTGGGATGTCGTCGCCGCGCTCGAAAGTCTGATCTCTCATCACACCCAGCTGCATGTCGCCAGCCATGTAGGAGGACGATCTACTGAACTGCTCGGGCAGAGGCGTTGTACGAAAAGACAGCTGTGTAAGATGGGTTTTACCAGATGGGATACAAAAGTTACTTCTGGCATTGAAAAGGGCGTTTCAAAAGGCGAATCGATACCCTACACGTACAACACAGCAAGCCCATGGAACAAACCAACAAATTCGAAAGATTTTCTCTTCATCTCCAGCTGTATTTCCTCCGCGCCCTTTTAGAACGTCACCTTGAACCTCTTGCTCGTCCGCAGCCTCTCGCCATAATAGTAGAACAAGACCGGAATCGCGCACAATGCCAGGCTGACGAATCCCAACAGACTGTTGCCCCAGCCCTGAACAACCGTTAGCTCCGTCGCTCTCATCGAATCTGCAACATCAAGAACTCACCAGACCAAGGGCGTTGTACATCTGCAAGCCGAATAGTGGAAACACGGCTCCCAGAATCTAATATTCGACATTATCATCGTCAGTTAATGTTAATCACTCTCCTCGATGGAACGCTGCTTTACGTCAGGAATGGAGTGGGATGATCCTTCTTACCGATCGCAAAATGGTGTTGGCGGCTATAGCGCTAGCAGCGTAGAGGGTGAAGGCGTCGATCAGGTACGTGTTTACCGCCATGAAAGCCGCAATCATGCCTGTTGAGATTAGTTTTGAACATTAGCAAAAGGATAATCTCGTATGCTTCGTTTTCAATTCTCATCGAGGGTTGACGGCCTCGATTGTTCGAATTCTCTTCGGGTGCGACATACTGCGACTTGGGTTAGATTCGTTTGTTCTTTCTGCGTGGTGTTATCAGTGATGATGCTCTGACAGGGAACCGTGACCTACCCGATACCGACGACGAGTGTGCCGAACAGAGGGACGATGTAGTGGACTTCGTACTGGGCGGTCCAGCCGTAGATGAACAGGCCGATTGGGATGAAGGGGCTGCCTGTAGGCGCAGAGCTCGGAGTCAGTATTACTGTACCGATTTGTTTCCGATGTCCCCCCATGGTCTGTACCAAATGGAAGACAAAGGGACGTACTGCAAGACTGTTAGCATCCTTCGTACAGCAAAACAAGTGCAACTATTGGTACATACCCGTAGATCAGTGGCGGGAGTCTGTATTCCGGCTTGGCCGTGCCCCCGTTCTTCGCCATCAAGTGTTTCAAGATTCTGTCGGAGCTGTATCCCAGAGCTGCGAGGCCGATGAAATTGCCAATTCCAATCCCGAGGAACGTGAGGCCGACTAGAAGTAAGGAAGTCAGTGAAGTGTTCGTCTATGCGTGTTGTTATCTCTGAGTGTCGATATGTTCACAAGTCTGGATCTTTGACGACGAAGGTTTGGACATACTACGAGTTTGTTAGCGATCGAATCCTCTTTTGCCCCGGTAAACTTATGATGTAGGAGTACACACCCAGTAGATTCGCTAAAGCCGTACGATTCCTGGAAGACGAAAGTGAAGGTTGTGAACAGGAGGTACAGGATGCCGTACACAACAGCTTTGGATACGTCAGCATGCATTCACTTGGAAGTATGTTTACACTCGAGATCATACCCATGTAGAGCGACATAAGATCACAGATAGGCGAGAGGAACAAGAGCTTGGTCGGCCTGGAAATAGCTCGAATGAACACCTCCTTGGGCGTGAGGTTCTGCTCAAGCTTGGATCGTAGGTTTGGATTGCCGGTCTCTTTGCGCAGGCGTTTAGTCTTACGTTCCAAGAGGACAGGAGCGTATGTTTCGCGGATGATTGGGGCGGCGCCGAGCGAGACCACCCCAATAGCAATCGCCAACACCCAGAAGATCCATCGCCAGCCGGCTGCTTGGCTCAGGAAACCACCACAGACAGGACCTGCAATCATGTTGTCAGCCTCAGTCAATGGAGGGCGGTCGCTTATATAGGAAGATATTCACCTATCACCGGACCAAAGAGTGCACCCATAGCCCACAAGCTCATGGCCAGACCGCGCTCCTCAGGCCTCATCATATCGGCAACGGTACCGCCACCGATCGTCACAGGCGCGACGCCGAAGCAGCCAGCAAGAAATCGGAATCCAATAAGCATGTTCATATTCGTAGCGAGAGCGCAGGCGATGGTAAAGACCAGATATCCGACATTGCATGTATGGTATACGATCAATCTTCCGTACAATTCAGAGATTGGGGCGATCAAAATGGGACCAAAAGCGAAGCCCAGCAGGTAAACGGACACCACAAAAGTCGCCTCGAGTTCTGAAGTCGAGTTGAAATCTGCCATCACTCGAGGGACTGCAGGCGCGAAGAAAGAAGATCCCAGAGGCGTTAGGAGTGTCAGAGCCGACAAGACGGCGATGTTTAGCCATTTCTTCTTTGCGGTCCAGTTGTAAGGATTGCCCGGTTCGTTGTCTTCCCAGTCGACAATGTTGGGGTCATGCTCGGCGTTGATCACTTCTGTTGTGTCTTTGTGGGACTCGCCAGTGACAGGGAGACCTTTTTCCTCATCTTGATCGTTGTGTTGACCTAGAGAGGCTTGTGATGCGGTTCTGCTTAGGCTGGCTCTGGCTTCCTGGTTTGCGCTGTGACTGTCATCTTTGAAAGAATGTTTCGCGTCGCGTTCGTCTGGACCTGAACATTTGTGTTGCGATTCCGAGACAGCACTTTCATCCTTTGAGTGAGTACCTTTTCCGTCGCCACGCTCATCTTCCATACCGAACATGTTCGCTACCTTGAGTCAGCTTTTGATAGAGAGTGTCTCGCGTGCTCTTCCGTTCGCTGTTGTGATTCAAAGTCTGGGTGTCTGCAACTGTGCAGCCTGAGAGGACACCAGGTACATACCTGTTAGAGGAGCAAAGAGAGAGCTCGACACGTCCTGGCTTCAGCTGCTCGACAAGTCAAACTCCCAGCACCATCAGAAACTGGCCAAGTCCACGCAAGTCCATGCAAGACGACAGGAGCCGAGTCGCATCATGTTATGCTTCTTCCCTCAAGCATGACAGCCCTGCGTGCCGTCTTGCCGTCGTTTGTCGGGGGTAACTAAAGCCCGACATGCTTGTTTGCGACGTGCATAAAAGCACGACAAGAGGCTTGTTCGGACGGTAACACGGTGGACGGCGCCTCGCTTCGACATGTACAGTTGCCTGAACGAGTTAAACGCAGAGCACAACGCGTGCACAAGCTTTCTCGGCACATCATTGTCCTTTCCTCTCCGCATGGGGGAAGTGGGATTGCGATTGTGGGGCTGAAGATTGATGAAGGCTGAAGGCTTTCATGCTCTAGACTAGTAGACACGTCTAGGGTTCCTCGTATTGTTGTCGTATACTATGGATAAGCCGTGTGGGGTTGATTGGTACAATTGATGGCTGTAGGCTAGAGTCTCACTTGCCATAGGGTAAAATTGCAGCATCCCTTGCTCTCGGGTGACACATAGACGGAGACAGATATGGGCGACGGTAGTCTGTCTCCATCGATCTGTCCTTTGATGGTGTCTCGACGCTGTCTCCAATGCTTTCCGCCAGAGTCGTACGCCGTTTCCTCATCATAAGAATGTGTCTCTAATCAGGACACGAGCGAGCAAAAGGTAGCGAACCCAACGCCGGGACCGAAACCGAAACCGAAACCGAAACAAGAGCAAAAAAGACAAAAAAACATACAACAGGCGGGATTCCCAGATGGTCACCCACTCTAGTACTAGTCGCCCGGTTCAGTGCTTATGTATGGCAGAGCGGACGGGATGCCCAGTTCTCACTGACCTATGGTCGTATGT
>Ga0265797_10008104_pt1 | contig 14131 bp, 26 predicted proteins | sample P2T30metagenome_FD_192433 | JGI IMG/M metagenome (GOLD analysis project Ga0265797, IMG submission 192433) | Plant litter microbial communities from East Loma Ridge, Irvine, California - P2 T30 | ecosystem: Environmental > Terrestrial > Plant litter > Unclassified | place: USA: California... | reverse complement strand
CAAAAGGGCTCGGATGAGGTCAAGCTAGAGACCATGAGGAGGATTATTGTGGGAACATTGAATGGGCAGTCTTATGTGAGCTCAGCTCAAATTGGTCGGAGACTAGCTGACTAAATAGCCAAATCTATTGATGCCGATCATTCAATTTGTTATGCCCTCGAGGAATAAGCAGATCAAGAAGCTGCTTCATTTCTACTTGGAGTGAGCTGCCCGTTTCTACAATAGCGCCGGACTGACGCGACAGAATTTGCCCCAAGCTAGATGACGCTGGTAAATTGAAGCAGGAGATGATCTTGGTTTGGTAAGCTGGATATCGCTCTTTTGTTGTCGAGCTTAGCTGATATTCAGTAACGCACTTCGTAATGATCTGGTGAGCTGCCTACGTTTCTGATCCCTGGCGAAGCTAACAATTAGCAACATCCCAATGAGTATATTCGAGGAGCAACATTACGGTATCTGCAAAAAGTGCGAGAGGCAGAGTTACTGGAACCTCTTGTGCCAACAGTCAGGTCATGTCTGGTATGAACCTCTAAGAAGGTCAGGGACGAAGCTGATGTTTAGGAACACCGACATTCATTCGTCAGGAAGAACGCAGTCTTTGCCGTCTACTCCATCTTCCAGGATCACGAGCACCTTATTCCAGACGCGCCAGAATTGATCGATACCTTCCTTGCTGCGGTAAGTTCAATAGCCTATATAGTTTCATCAGCTGACAAGCAGGAATCCGATTCGACATGTAAACGCAATGCCTTCGTCACTCTGTGCAACATCTCTCAGTCGACCGCTGTCCGATATCTGCTCAATAACATTGACGCAATTGGAGGAATGGACGAATTGATGCAGATGGCCGTCATTGAGCTAGTGAGGAAGGAAGCCAAGACTGAGGGCAGTAACAGGGTGAGCAGAGCATCGCTTCTCGAATGCTGTGAAGCGGCTGACAATTAGGCGAGATGGATTCGAGTCATCTTTGAGCTACTGAATGCCCCATCGCATGCCGTCAAGTATGAAGCCGCTTTGAGCTTGACTACCTTAACGCAAAACCCAGCAGCTGTCAAGGGTGAGCTGTCCGCTGCTCCTCGTCGAGAGCTTAGCTGATGGACAGCCGCCGCTGCTGCATTCGCTGAATTGATTGTCAAGGAGGCCGACAACAATGTCAAGTTGATCGTACTGGACCGATTCGATGTTTTACGCTCGAAGCACGAACACGTACTAGATGACATGGTGATGGACATTCTCAAAGTCCTCAACAGGTGAGCTGGATGCCTCTCACAGGAGTCTGAGCTAACGAAGCAGCCAAGATATGGAGGTCAAGCGTAAAGCGCTCGGTATCGCGCTCGAGATGGTATCTAGTCGGAATGTGGAGGACGTCGTGCTTGTCTTGAAGAAGCAGCTCACAAGCACAATGGAGCAGGATTACGACAAGGTACGCCTTATTTAACATAGTGGTAGTGTTCGGGAGCTGACTGGCAGAACGTCGAATACCGTCAACTCCTTATCCAGAGTATCCACTCTTGCGCCATCAAATTCTCCGAAGTCGCCGCCAATGTCGTTTACGTTCTCATGGATTTCCTGGGAGACTCCAACAACCCAAGCGCAGTCGATGTCATTTCATTTGTCAGGGAGGTCGTCGAGAAATTCCCAGAGCTCAGACCGGCAATCACAGAGAAGCTCGTCTCGACATTTGGAGAAATCAAATCTGGAAAGGTGTTCAGGGGGGCTATGTGGATTGTTGGAGAGTACTGTACCGGTGGACCTGGTAAGCCAACTGTCGAAGGCAGTACGTCAGCTAATATATCAGATATCAAGAAGGCTGTCTTTGAAATGCGTAAGGTCCTTGGAGAGATTCCTATTCTCGCATCTGAGCAGGTGAGCTGGGTGATCCCTAGTGTAGAGTCATTTCCGCTGACCTTTAGCGCTTGCTCGACGAAGCCGAAGCTGCTGACGAGACTTCGGCATCGACCTCGGCTGAAAAGACCGAACAGCCAAAAGCAACCACGACGACACGAGTATTGGCAGACGGTACATATGCCACGGAGACTGTCTATTCTTCCACAGCCGCCAACGCCCGCTTGGAGTTAGTTCGGGCAGCTGCCAAACCACCCTTACGAGCCCTTATTCTCGGCGGCGACTTCTTTACCGGTTCAGTCTTAGCTTCGACTCTGACGAAATTGGTCTTGAGGTATTCTGAAACACAATCCGATTCTCAAGACGTCAACTCCCTTCGAGCTGAGGCATTATTGATTATGACCTCTGTCATTCGAGTTGGACAATCTAAATTCTCGGCTGTGCCGATTGATGAGGATAGTCAAGAGAGGATCATGAACTGTATTGAGACTTTGGCGCAATTGCAGGGATCAAAGGTTATCAAGGAGGTGTTCTTGAAGGATACCAAGTCGGCTTATGCCAGGATGGTTGCTACCGAAGAGGTCAGTATTTCAGCGGTTGTGGTTTGAGAGCAGTGCTGATTTTGCAGAAGAAGGCATTGGCAAAGAAGGAACAGGCTTCGAAGGGGACTGGGATCCAGGCTGATGACCTCATTTCGTTCCGTCAATTATCAAAGAAATCTGCTGGAGGTGATCTGGAGGATGTAAGTCTTCTTGTCGTGCACTGACAGAGTGAGCTGACTTGCAGATCGATTCCGACCTGACTCGTGCGACTGGTTCAGAGGTCCAAGAGGACTTTGTCTCGAAATTATCGAGAATAGTCCAGCTTACTGGATTCTCTGATCCAGTATATGCCGAGGCTGTGGTCACTATTCAGCAATTCGATGTTGTCCTTGAAGTCCTCATTGTCAATCAGACCACGACGACGCATCAGAATCTTACGATCGACTTCGCTACTCTGGGAGACTTGAAGCTTGTTGAGCGTCCTGCACCACATACGATCGGTCCTCATGGTTTCCACCATATCACTGCCACCATCAAAGTCAGCTCTACCGAGACTGGAGTCATCTTTGGTAACGCCACTTTCGACAAGGAAGGAGCTTCGGATGCTAGTGTCAACATTGTCCTCAGTGATATCCAGTATGTCTGCCCTGTTAGAGTTCGTGTGTAATGCTAACTTCTAGTATCGATGTTCTCGACTGGATCAAGCCTCACCGAGTCAATGAAGCTCAATTCAGGAGCATGTGGACCGAATTCGAATGGGAGAACAAGGTCGCTGTTTCAGCTTCTTCATCTGATCTACGTGGATACCTTGACCACCTCAAGGATTCTACACATATGGAGATCCTGACTCCTGAAAACGCTCTTTCGGGCGAATGTTCATACCTATCAGCCAACTTGTCTGCTATTTCTTCCTTTGGCGAGATGGCACTGGCCAACTGCTCAATTGAATTGACGGATGATGGAACTATTACGGGTCATATCAGGATTAGATCAAAGACTCAGGGTATTGTAAGTGATTCTCGGCGTGCCGCATGGAAGGGAGCTAACGAATAGGCATTGAGTTTAGGAGATAAAGTCACTTTGAGTCAGAAGAATTTGAAGTGATTATGATATGAGTAGATTAGATATGGTGCTGCAGCAGTAGCAGTGGGATTGAAGGGATCGATCTTTGTAACGAATTCATGTGATGCATTACCTCAATAGGTTGGTTGACCGGATGAGCAGGCTCGGCATGGCATGAGATCAAAACACTGGAATGGGGGAGTTTTCGGTTAACCCGGTAACCGATGATTTCACTTATTTCACCTGTTTTCATGCCCTTGTCTACTCCTCATTCATATTATACAGATCAGTATGTCAGGTAAGAAAGTAGGACAGGAATTTGGAGCTATACGTTCCAGTCTACCTCTTGAAAAGTTGGTGCCGTTCCTCGAGAAGAACGTTCAAGGGTATCAAGGCCCTCTTGAAGTTCAGCAATTCAAATTCGGTCAAGTGCGTCTTTGTCTCTCCACATCCCACACCTTTCTATATGTCGCTGATAAGTAGTCAAACCCGACATACCTACTCAAAACCCCATCTAAATCATATGTCCTCCGAAGAGCTCCTTCCGGTCCACTCCTCTCGCCGACTGCTCATCGGATTGACCGTGAATACCTAATTCTAGAAGCTATCAATAAATACAATGCCTCGTTGAAAGAAGAGGATAGAGGGGAGAGGGGGGTACCTGTACCGGAAGTTTATGCGCTTTGTATGGACAAAGAAGTTGTCGGGGCTGGGTTTTATGTTATGGAGTTTCTGGAGGGGAGGGTGTTCCAGAATATATTCATGAAGGAAGTCGATGATGAGGATAGGCAGGCTTGGTACGTGATTCTACACTATACTCTAATCAAGAGTCATGATCGAGTTAGGGTATCTGCAGAGTGTAGTCGCTGATAGGTAGCTGGAAATCAGCAATTAAAACCCTAACCAACTTATCTTCAATCCCCCTTTCACTCCTTTCTATCCCATCCTCCTTCGCCCCAGCTCCAGGGGGTGATAAACCTTATTTCCCACGACAAGTGAATTCCCTACTCAAAGTCTCGGCTGCTCAGTCAAAAGCTCGAAGCCCAGAGGGTAAAGAAACGGGAGAGATTTGGGGTACAAAGGAATTAAGACCTTATTTCACCCAAGGGGCAAAGGAGATCGCGGTAGATGAGGGCAAGAGAGGAGTTGGTGGGGTCGTACATGGAGATTTCAAGATGGATAATCTCGTGAGCCTCGTCTATCTCTAGGATGTGGTGAAGATTGGGCTAATGTGAGATCTTTCACCCTACTGAACCTCGAGTTATTGGGATCTTAGATTGGGAATTATGTACTCTCGGATCACCCCTTGCCGACCTCGGGAACCTTTTACTCACATTTTCATTCGTACCCATTTCTCAAAAAGATATGGACATTATCACTGGTGGTAAAAAAGAAGGAGCAGGGGCTAGTAGTTTGATGGTAGGGATCAAAGGATTAAGCAGCTCCGAGACTGGTTTACCGGCTGTTGAAGAAATCGAGAAATGGTGGGTTGAGGGCATGAATGATTCTGCCCAGTACCATGGTAAGGATCGAGTGTGGAATTGGCCAATACAAGGAATGGGGTGAGTCGGTTATGAGATTATCTGTATGTCATAGGCTGACTAGTAGATGGGTCCGATCATGGATTATATTCAGATTAGCAATTATCGTACAGGGCATTTCTGCTCGCGCGGCATTAGGTCAAGCAAGTAGCGCAGATGCAAAAGCCGATGACCGTGGATTCAACTTCTTTGGAAGGATGGCTTGGGACGCTAAGCGCGATGCGGACAAGGAGAGCCAGGGGTCGAAGTTGTAGATACTACTGTCGATTGTTGTACATGTGCATATACATAGCTTACTTGATGGATCCTAGGTATTTCAACACTAGATGAGTTGTTGTCACTCCTGTTCCGTCAGGCACGCAGGTTACAAACTTTGTTTTGCCGTCTAAGATACATCATCTGCCGGAACATCTATACTTGTTTATTGTACCATAGTCATACCACCTAGACACAAGAGGACGAGCACGATTAGTACACCGGAAATGTCGATACCGATTCTATAGAGAAAGTCATCCTTTCATTTACATTCCGAGTCAGCTTCGCGTACAAGAGACCTCAATACAATGTCATTCGTATTCCCATCGTGGGAAACGGCATTCTCGCCATCTTTCCATGAAGATGCAAAGAAGATGCTTGAGGGTGCTTTGAACAAGGTAAGCACTTTGAAGAGACGGGGATGACTGGAGGCAAGCTGACTTGTAAGGGAAATAAACCACCTGTCATTCAAGGTCGGATCGAGGTTGTCGAACTGAGTATGGGCAAGCAGGTTAGTCATCTCTCGTCTGGAACGGGCTACGTGCCGGTGGTCCGCAGCAGACAAGGCAGACAAACTGACATATAGCCGCCCACTCTTACCTTGCTAGAAATTGGGGACCTGTCACTCGATCGATTCCGCGGGATTCTGCGACTAGGATACCAAGGCGATGCCTGGCTCGAAGTCCGCTGTCGAGTCCAAGCAAACCCTCTATCTCACAATCCCAACCTGGCATCCTCATCAATTTTACCAATATCAACACCCCTCCTAGCCTCTCAACCACTCTTGGTACCCATGACGATTCGCCTCTCTCGCTTGAATCTACGCGCTATCTTGATTCTTGTCGTTTCTGCCTCTAAAGGGATTACATTGGTTTTCAAAAATGATCCACTCCAGAATGTCGAGGTTTCGAGTACGTTTGATTCAGTTGAAGTCATCAGGGGGTATTTGCAACAAGAGATCGAAGGGCAATTGAGGGAAATGTTTAGAGAGGATTTACCTGGTATTATACATCGATTAAGTCAAACTTGGTTAGGACGGGGTGGAGCTGGAGGTGGGAAAGTGGAATTACCATACAAGGATGGTGGAGATGGTGGGCCGATTGCGTCGCCTTCTGCCGGTTTGGGCACTCCCGGTCAAGGAGGACTAGGCGGAGTGGATGAGGAAGACGAGTTGGACCCGAATGATCCTTATGCCGAGAAAGAAATCTTCCCACCTCATCCGAATCTCAACGTATCGCCGACCAATACACCCCAGCGGAGAGCTTTACAGCAAGCGAAAGCGGCTCGTCAACGACGCTTGTCTTCTGCCGTTTCCGAATCACCGACTTCATATACCATTTTCCCAGATATTGAAGATTACGATCCAACGTACGGTCTACGACCCGAAGGAGTACCCACTCATAGTGGCTACGAAGCTTTCGGGAGGTTATGGGAGAAAGCTAGACAAGGTGAAGGAAGAGGATTTGGGTCATTGATGCAGTCAAGAGTTGAAGAGAAAAGGTCAGGGGATGTCAGTGATGATGATTTCGATAACGAGGATTTGGACCGGGTGGATATGGATATGGACATGAAGATGGATCAAGTGGAATCCCATGATACTCTTAGTCCCTTGACCCGGCGGCAAACGAGTACGACTATGAGAACAGAGTCGAGATATGCGGAAGAAGATGCCGTTGAATGGGAGACATTCCCTGCCGTTGGAGGTGGTGTGATCTCAAGGCCTAGAGTATATCATTCCCAGTCCAAAATCAGAGCGCCATCTGAAAGCGGAGCAATGCCAAGCCCGGGTGGTGGGACTGGTAGTATAACTGCGAGAGCCAGTTCTATCGGTGCTTCATCTACAATAGGAGTGAGTGACACCATCAAGTGAGGACAAAAGCTAACTTGCACAGAGCCTGCGCAGATTCCCAATACAACCATCTACCCCACATCTCGGTCAAGCTGGCCCTGGCCCTTCTTCCCTGCGTCGAATGGCAACTTCCAGATCCGACATTTTCACACCTCAACACCGCACCACCCGATCTGAAATCCCAGCACCAATGTCGAAATCTCATTCATACCGTCACCTCCCCCAAACTCCCGGTTCAAGACCCATCTCAGGTGGTTCCTGGAGTACAGACCACCCTTCAAGATCTAATACACTATCAACCAATCCTTCATCTCAATTACCTTCTACCAATTCCAAATCGAATTCAATGTCTATACCATTGAAACAGGGACAAGGCCAAGGTCATGGAAGGAGTATGTCAGTAACGGGTCTAACGGGTACATCACCTGGTAGATCGTTTCCACCCCGCAATCCCGGTCTTAACGGTATAACACTCCCCCTAAACAATTCGGTATCTCAATTGGCTACACTCTCGCACTCGAATCATACTCTATCACCTTACGCAAGAGGTCATGAACATATCGCCGTACGCTCTTTCCCACACCTTGGCAAGACACCCTCATTGGGAGGTCAATCTAGAGCATCATCGAACGATGGAGGGGCCCAGAGGGGTAATGTCAAAGCGAGGCGAAAGAGGATGTATCGATTAAACACAAAGAAACCGGTGCAGGAGGAAGAACAGGAGATATTGTCGCCTGATTTGGATGATACGCCACCATCCGATCATATGGGGGCAGAAGAACAATTTGGAAGGATGTCTTTCAACCATAATCCGATGTACGGTCATGGCTATGGACATGGACATGGTCACGGGCCAGGGCAAGGGCAAGGATCAGTATATGGATATGGACAGAGGGATGTACAGCCTTCTCTGACGGGGATAGCTCAGAGGGTGATGAGACCGAATATGGCTAGATCGCCTGCTTCTAGGACTTCCTATGGGTTCCCAGATATCGAGTAGGAGTAGCTCCAGTTGTACAAAAGCTGTATCGACTAGTGCTATACATATACATACGTAATGACATGATATGACATGACTCGAAGGACATATCCACTAGGACTACGCCTGCGTAGCTTCCCCGTTTGTTCTGGTGGTATCGATAGACGCACGACCAGACCCATTTGCCGAGACTGTATTTGATTCGGGAGAGAAGTAACCATCTGCACTGAAGACTGTTGCTGGTGGAGTGGCCGGGCGGGGTATACGGTGTAGAAGTCCGTACCTACTATCAGCACACGAATAAGAAGGGGAGGGGGGTACATACCCGATTCCACATCCTACTAGACCTTCACCACCCCACTGTCTCGTTGGATATAATACCACTTCTCTTAGATTACTGATCATGAGCGCATGCACTTCAAAATTGCTGCCCAAAGGAACGATAACATACTCTAGATCTGAGTTGTAGACAAACAACCTCAGGGCTTTATCTACGTGACTTTCAATGAGACTGTAGAAATCGTTTTCGGAATGTAATGGGCCTCCTGACCAGGCTATCACGAAATCACCATATGGCACCAAGCCTAGTCATGAGTACTCTGTCTAACCTATTTCATCATTGTATAGCAGGCTACATACCTGCCATCTACTTCATTAGCTATTTCCCAAGCAAGATACAGTGAGAAAAGGTCAAGACGTACTTCCGCTGGGGAACCCTCCAGTACATCCAGTACATGATATACACTCTCTAAAGCTCTTGCAGGGTTACAGACCCGCAAAGATAGACCCAGTAGAGATGGTTTCTTCTCTTCTTCATCCTCTCCTTCTCCCGGCTCTGATGGATCTTCTCCATTGGCGCGCATCGCTTCTTCCACCCATGTCCTACTAGGCGTTACTACCACATCTATCATTAGCCTACTCTCCTGTTCGTCCAGCCTCATTCTCAGACTTTGGCACTATAGAGATCAAAATAAAACTCACCCCTGATACGTTGTGATTTAGCATTGTAGACCCTCAGACTAATCTTCTTTCCCTCGTTGCTTTCCAGTATCCTACCCAAATCCACTGGACTCAAGCCCTGACCTAGGCCTTCCTCAAGCTGTACATCTGACTCGGTATCGACTCCTATTAGATAATCGAAGAAAGGTTCCAGGTGACCTGATGCTGGGGAGGAAGGAGCTACACGAAGACAGTGAAGGGCATATTGCGGCAGGGACGTTGGGAGAGATGATGAGCCTTGACCCATGTTGTGTATGCGTATTCACTGAGGTCTCGGAAGGACTTTGTACTTGTAATCGTCTGATCACGAGTGGTATGTCCGGGTGGGGCTATGACTGTATATGTATAGATTTTACGGGTGTAGAGGTAGCAAGAAATGCAAAGGCTAACCAAAGTCAGTCAAGTCGCCTCGCTTCGACGCGTCGTTGCAACAGCGCAAGTAATCTCGCTGATCTGATATGATTTGATCATGCATCATGCATCATGCAGCCTAAGGCCTCTCCTTCTCACCCTTCCCAGCCCACTCGATAACCTGAGGCCAGCCCTCACTCTCCACCCTCTCCCGTGTCCCAGCAGGAGTAGGTAATGTTGTGACCCCACCTCCAAGCCATTCATCCTCATTTTTACCCTTCATTAACCCAGTCTGGGCTTTATAGCCTACTTTCTTCTTCGAATCACGGATGGAAACAAATGCGTCGTCTACTCCTGGTACTGCTCCCCTGACGAATATGGCGTTGAGTGCCGTATCGACTCGGTGGACTAGGAGGTTTTGGGTTGTACGCTTGACTACTCCCATGTGACCTGCCATCTTCTTTCCGGGAAGAACACGTCCTGGATCCTACTTCGTTAGCTTGATCTCTCTGATCAGGGACTCGGGACCTACTTGATGTTGACCTGTAGAACCACCACTACGATGTGTTAAGGAAACACCATGTGTTGCTTTCAGACCCTTGAATCCATGTCGCTTCATTACACCTGCAAATCCTTTTCCGATTCTGCAGGTCAGCACTATACCCCAGTCGTCCAGTGATGGTATAATGATGACATTGCGACGACTCACGAAGTAGCAGTAACATCCACATACTGCCCAGGGACAAAATGCCCAGCATTCAATTCCGTCCCCACATTCAAAACAGCATCCGGCGTAACACTATACTCCTGCGTCTTGTACTTTGAATTCGTCCCGGCTTTACGGAAATGTCCAAGTAATTGCGCTGTTGTCGTTCGTTCAGGCTTATCTGATGAACCAATTTGAAGAGCGTGCAGTGGATTTGTAGGGGTCGGTTCTGAATGTCGGATCACTTGACATGAATCGAGCTGTCTCGTCAATCATGGCTTCCTTGTGACAAGGTGACACTTACTTGAAGTACAGTGACTGGCCATCTACGTCCATCTTGATCCCATAATCCAGTCATTCCCCTTTTCTTTGCGATCAACCCCGTTCGTTGAGTATACGGTGTCCATCGTCCTACAGCCGCTGCAGCAGCTGATGTAGATGCTGATCCAGAACTTGAACTTTCAGCGACTACAAAGGCATCTTCGACGGCTGTTGCTAATCCTCTCTGTGATGTTTTTGCTTTTGCCAGCGTGCGTAGTATCGACGACATTGTGTAAAGGATACGGGTATATGAATATCTGGTACTCTATAAATCGGTATGTAAAGATGGACAGACTGAATTTTGACGGAATCAATCCTCAAGATGTGCGTGACCCTGAATCCGTAGCAACCACCGTAAAGTGAATAGATAATACAGTAAAGCACCTTCAATTACCTCAGTATACAGCTGCAAACATATCACCCACGACATAGCAACGACCACTGTACGAACCGAATTGTATATCTATCACGACCTCCAATTTTCCAGATATCAATCCCTGGCACCAAACGTCCTTTCGTCGAAAAAACATAGCTTGATAATTACCCATACCAATTACGAGTAAACGGTCAAGATGTCAATGCAAGTCCCACCTCAAACTGCAAGCAGAAGTGCTTCGATGTATATTGAAGAGCTGGACCCGTCGGGATACCAGAACGACCCAAGGCAGAGCAGGGTGGTCTCTCAACCCGCAGCTTTACTTGATCAATGTGAGTAATCTGAACAATTGCGTGGGCGAACTTCAGCTGATAGGCAGCCCATCTTCGTCCCGGAAACCAGGCCGCTTTATTGTCGCATGACCGTACACTCGAATTATACCGTGAAAATGCCAAAAAGACCAATGACCCGGAATTAATATACGAATTCGCCGTATTCCTTATAGATGCCGCAAAAGATATGGTAGTAGACGACGGAACTGCCACGCCAACCATCCCAGGTCAACCGCTCCCTCATAAAGTCACTGTTGAAAAGAAAGAGGAAGTCACCAAAGAAGCCATTTCATTATTGAAGAAATTATCGGATCGGAGTTTTCCAGACGCACAGTATTTCTTGGCTGATTGTTATGCCAATGGAATTGGAACGGTGAGAGGAAGACAGGATTTCGATAGGGCTTTCCCATTATTTGTGTTGGCTGCTAAACATGGTCATCCCGATGCTTGTTATCGTGCAGGAACATGTTGTGAGCATGGTTGGGGATGTAGGAGGGAAAGCGCCAAAGCTGTCCAGTACTACAGGTCAGTTCACTCTACTGGTGATTTTACCGAATGCTAACAAGCAGGAAAGCGGCAGTAGCACTACACCCTGGAGCAATGTACAGATTAGGAACGGCGGAATTGAATGGTCACCTCGGTCTCTCCCGTCGGCCAAGGGAAGGTGTAAAATGGCTCAAGAGATCCGTCGAGCACGCAACCGAAGAATTCCCACATGCTTTCCACGAACTAGCCCGTATCCACGAAGAAGGAATCGAAAATATTGTTTTCGTCGATAATGAATACGTGGTGGAATTATTAGCTTCAGCAGCTGAACTTGGTTATGCCCCTAGCGCATTCAAGTTGGGCGAGATATACGAATATGGAAGACTCGGCTGTCCTCAGGATCAGGCCCTTTCGATACACTTCTACGTAGGTCCTCTCGAATAGGTGTCTGTGGGTGTTGGCTGATGACAGAACATCGCTGCTCAGGCTGGACATCGTGATGCGTGCTTTGCATTGACGGCATATTATATGGTCGGAGTCGAGGGCGTCTTACCACAATCCGATGTCGAAGCATATCTATGGGCCAAGAAAGCCGCCGAGATGGGGCTCGCCAAAGCTCAATACGCCGTGGGGTATTTCACAGAGGTACGTCTATTTTCTACTGTGCATTGCTCTCTTCTGACACACAGACTGGAGTAGGGATCGAAGCAAACATGCAAGAAGCTCTGAAATGGTACAAACAAGCCGCCGATGGCGGTGACAATAGAGCGACAAAGCGATTAGCATCAAGTTCAAGATCAAAAGCATTGGATCGGAGAGTAGAGATGGAAGCTATGAGGGAGAATTCAAGTGTGCCAAAAGACGGAAAAGGTGATAATTGCATGATCATGTAGATCTGCATTGTTGTTGCCTCCATAGATATATAGTCCGAGTAGTGTATTGATTCATTCACGATTATGATGCATGTATCCCATACCATCATATTATGACAGGTCCAATATCGGCTAGATGCGGATCCCGACGGAAAGCGAACTGAAATTATGGAATTCAATTCGATCTGAATCACCTTAAGACTACACCACGATGTTCAGACCTAGGCCAAATGCTACTGGGAGCTCCAGCAAGGATGGAGCGGGGTCAGGGATACAGGCTGAAGGCTCGACCAGCTCGCTCGTGACAGAGGGAGGTGTGGTCGAACCTACAGCGAGCTTACCAACGGGAGCAGGAGAGGAAAGCTTTATATCCAAAATGATGGCTGACAAGTAAGTATACTTTGCTCGTTCTGCGCTATGATAGTAACGAACAGTCCCTACTTCTCTGCTGGTGCAGGCTTAATGGTAAGTGAAGCGGTCTATCGTCAGTATACAGGGAAGCAGGCGGCTGACAACCAGGGAATCGGAGTAGTCCTCACTGTCTTTCGACGATCAGTAACTTTAGCCTCGACACTTGCTCAACGACGCATGCTAGTCACCCTCGAAATCCCTTCAAAGGATCGCTCTTACCCATGGTTCCTCGAATGGATGTCGATACACGCTCCACAACCTCAACCTACTTCCATACCCGCTTCCGCTGCCGAATCATCATCACCCGCTACCGGAGGTGGAGGGATTTCATCACTGTGGAAAGGCAAACAACCCATGTCATTACGAAGTCATGAACTTGCTGTCGAGACTACTTATAAACAACACGAGAATGGAGCTAGTGAGGCTGTATTTAATCTCGTCCCAGGGCCGGGAACACATTATTTCAAGTTCAGAGGGAGTTGGTTCCAGGCAAGTCCTCCTTCCTATCGCGTTCTGCGTCATTGAAGCTAATTCGTATAGGTGAAAAGGGAAAGAGATGCAAAACTCATGGATCTACATTCTGGGTCGCCATGGGAGACTCTGACATTGACGACATTATCGACATCAAGACATTTATTTCCTATTTTACTGTCTGAGGCTCGATCTTTGGCCGAAGAAGCTACAGAAGGTAAGACTGTAGTCTACACGGCTTGGGGAGTGGAATGGCGTCCATTTGGCAAACCGAGACGGAGAAGGGAAATGGGGTCTGTCGTCCTTGCGGATGGAGTAGCCGAGCGGGTCGAGAAGGATCTAAAGGGGTTCCTGGGTAGAGGGAAATGGTACGCTGAAAGGGGTTCGTCGGTTTACTACCCTCAAACGGTGTATGAGCTGATTCAAGGTATACCTTACCGCCGTGGGTACCTACTGCATGGGCCACCTGGATCTGGGAAAACTTCATTCATCCAGGCTCTGGCTGGATCGCTCAATTACAACATATGCCTGCTCAACTTGGCAGAGCGAGGCTTGACGGATGATAAATTGAATCACCTGCTTGGGCTTGTTCCCGATCGAAGTATAATCTTACTAGAAGATGTCGACTCGGCCTTCAATCGACGAGTCCAGACTAGCGAAGATGGGTAAATAAGACGACCATCTGAATGGATTCACAGCTGATCATTGTAGTTACAAATCCTCAGTCACGTTC
>Ga0265797_10008103_pt1 | contig 14131 bp, 18 predicted proteins | sample P2T30metagenome_FD_192433 | JGI IMG/M metagenome (GOLD analysis project Ga0265797, IMG submission 192433) | Plant litter microbial communities from East Loma Ridge, Irvine, California - P2 T30 | ecosystem: Environmental > Terrestrial > Plant litter > Unclassified | place: USA: California... | reverse complement strand
AGAGAGAAACTAACAAAGTCTTCCAGCCATAACATCCCCCGCCCTGCTCTCCGCCCTCCTCGCCCTCATAATCGAAGTCTTCTTCTGCATCTACCTCTCCCTCTCCGGCGCCGAGCCCTTCGCCCTCTACCTCTCGGCCTCGCCGCGCGTCGCCCGCATCACAGCCAAAATGTGGCGCACCATCGATTGGTGCTACATTTTCTACGCGCTCTCCACCCAGCTCGCCACGATCCTGCTCGCCACCCGCCCGCGCTGGTACTTCTACCAGTCGCTCGTCAGCAACCTGTGCTGGATGCTGCCGTGGGCGATCGCGGTGACGCGGGCGGGCAATACCGAGGAGAATGCGTGGACGTACCATTCGGTTGTGTTTGGGGGGAGTTTGGTGTTTAGTTTCTTCGATATTTTGGTGTGGGACGGGGTTTGGGGCTGGGTTTTGTACAAGGGGAAGGCGAAGCTTTCGCCTGTTGTTGGAGGAGGAGTGGGGTTTTCTTCGTAGTATGATATTTGGCGGATGATTGCGGGCGGTGATCAAATAATTGCGTGCCTAGACGAAAAGAGTTTCATGGAAGCAGAAAGCCCGAAAGAGATTCTTTCAAGGGACAGAGTAATCGGGATAGACTGCTATCAGCATCGCTCGTACCTGTCCTCGCATACCTATTCGTTCCCTGAGACAGATGGTGAAAAAGAATTATTACATGTCATAAATACGAGCGTTGCCCAAAATCAGCTGTGGAGCCGCCAGGACCTTAAGCGAGCATAGATCACCTCCAACAAAATATAACCGTCCAACATAGAACCTGTAACCCACTCACCGCTCATCCCCAACAGCGTACCAAAAGCCACCTTCCAAGCCCTCACGCCCAGGAACCTCCCTCTTTGACCCCCCATCCTCCACGCCCCTAACCCTAGCCTCCAACTCTTCCCAATCGACATCCTCCCACCTCAGATTCAGCACCCGCAACCGCACGCCCCAGTCCGTCATCATTTGGATCAGACTCGTCGTGCTTTTGGTAATGGGTTGCTGGTTTAGAAGCAGAAGCAGCCCATCGAGCCATTCGGCCGCCAGGTGCGGGGACGAAGGGTAGAGGTCTAAAAGGGGCGATTCGGTCGAGGCGCCGCCAGAGCTGCCGATGATGGGAGAGGTGGTGAGGGCGCCGCCGCTGCCGAGGATTGTGATGCGGGTTGTGGGGTGGCGAGGTGTTGAGTTTGGGTCGGGATGGGTGTTGGAGAGGGAGGAGGAGATGGTGCTGTCGCCGGTGAGATCGGAGGCTGATGAGACGTTGCTGTCGACGCTCGTGACTGTGTTGAGATCGATAGTCTCGCGAAGGTCTTCGAGTTTGGGGTTCGAAGCGCTTTTGTTGGCGAAGACTTGATGGTGCAGCCAGCGACGGTTGTGACTTAGCCGGACGAAACGCCAGGCGACGGCCGAATCGCGCTCGCCGCTCACGCCTAGCCCGGTAGCGGTCGGGAACCAACTACCTTGAAGCATGCAGCGGACGCGTTGTTCTTTCATGAACTGCAGGCTTTCGTTGTAAAGCTGTTCGCGGACCTGGACGAGATGCGGGCCCCAGGCGTCTTCGTAGACTTCGTTCAGGCCGTCCATCTGCCATGTCCGGGCTGTTTCCAGAGTGACGGTGCGCATATCTTCTTCCACCTTGGCGATGTCCGTCCGTCTGGGAGCGGCGCCTACCACGCGCTCCACCACAATTCGGATGAGCTCCTCGATTTTGTAGAAATCGTCTACCTCGGCGCCGGAGAGCTTCCACAGTCGAAGGAAGGCGTTGAGAGCGGCGGTGTGAAGTCTGCCCCATTGTAGAAGCAGAGGACGATAGACCTTGTCCAGGTTGCGCGATTGGTGGAAGTGATCACCAGCAGACACGCCTCGCGCATGTCCCATAGTCATCGGCGCCTCCATCTCTGCCGTGTCGTCGACCTCGAAGTGCTCGTACAAGATGAGCGTGATGCCGAGACTTGCGCGTACGAACGGACAACGCTGCTCTCGCGGCTGCACCGCTTGCTCGAGGAAGATCTTATGATAGCCGTCATTATTCCGCCGCGCGTAGTCGACCAGATCCATGATCCCTAGGTACCCCGTCTCCTCAAACTCCCAAGCCGGGTTTTCCGTCTCGAAGCCCAGGCGCCGCCACTTCTCCGGGTGATGCCTGCCTCTGCTTTTGCGTCCATCCGTCTCGCCGTTGCCATTAGCATCTTCGGACGTCGCCGGGTCGAACTTCTCCGGCCTACTAAGCAGGTGAACAGTTTTCAGCGCCCGTTTGTGTTCCGAGAGGTCGGTATTGATCTTGACTCCGCGCCACTTCCGCAGAAGGATCTTGGTTAAGCCTTGGAATTCCAGTATCGCCCCGGCCAGCGGCGAGCTCATATCTACTGCTGCCTCACCTCGCATGAGCATCCCAACGCCGCCGATAACACCCAAGTCTTGTAGACGCTTGATGAACTTAGGCCACTCGTTCTCGCCGCCATTGGCGACAGCATCACGCATGAGAGCATTGACAAGGTGTAACGCGCTGGCGCATAGGGCGTGATCGGAAGCACTGAGACGTTGGACAAGGGATTCTAAGAAAGTCGGCCATTGGTCCAGGGCGGGTCTGATGGCGCCAAAGCCCGTGTTGGCCGCGGTCACGTAGTCAGAGGCGCCAGCGAGAGGACGGCTGACGATCTGAACGAGCAGCGTGAGAGCGTTGCGCACGATATTGACGAGAGGGTGCGTGACGGCGAGTTCTACGGCCTGTAGTATGGCATGATCAGCGCGTGTCCCTCTTCCTCCTTCTGTGACCTCGCCAATGGTGTACATGTGTCTTCTTCAGCGTATGTGTAACTCACCTTCTCAACCACCTCCGCGTCCACCACTTCCCACCCGACATCCAGCTCTAGCAGCACCAGCAGTCCACCCAGAGCGTACGCCTGCGCATTACCAGAGGCTTCCAGCACGCACGAGTGCAGCGCTGGCAGGCCGTCTCCTTGTATGAAAGCGTCGGCGAAAGACGGGTCGGCCAGCAGGCCTTGCAGCTTGAAGACGGCGTATTTGCGCGCGCTCTCGTTGGCGGACACTAGACCCTCGACGAGAGTTGCTACATCGGGGCTGTCGTCCATGGTGGAGGTACCGTATGAACGGAGAGCTGGTTGGCCAAGGTATCGGTATATTCGTTCGCGCGTCGCAGTGGATTCGATCTTGGGTACTGGTGTTAACGTTGGACCGTCTCTTCCCTTCTCTCTTCCCTGGCAGATGCCCTATCCTATCTTCGCCAGTATTGCGCTCGTATCGCGTTGCGACAGTCGAGTATTACAAGCCTCTCCTCCTCCCCTGTGAAGCGATCGCGACAAGCAACGGGCGTCGTTCACATGCGCCTCGAGTCCCCCTTCAGCCGTCGTGCCGTAAACCCAAGCTCTTTTCGCTCTAACGTCTGAGAACTGTGACGATTTGCATGGAGGTAAGTATGAAGAAGAGTGGGAAACGTCTATGGTCTTCACAATATGTTCTCACGATCAATAGAGTTAAATGTCATGGCTGGCCTTGCCCTGCTTCTCCCTGTCGCTAAACCAACAAGCGCCGTCGATCGCCGTTCGCGGTGGCTTTGCGTTCATTGGGGGCGGATCGTGAAGATTGGATCGCAGTACCATCACATTGACATTGGCATGTACATAATCAAGTTGAACGCGCAACGATGTTTGATCATCTGCTTCATCAAAGTGACAAAAGAAGGATAGCTAGGTAAAGTTCTCATGCAAATGACATTACGATAATATCAACGACAACGACAACGCAGGACAACGCACCGCACCGCACCGCACATGCGATCGAGGCACCCTTTTCTCGCATCTTCCGCTCATCTATCCCCGATTACACCTTCGCTCGAGCACGCCGACTAGCCAAGGGCTCTGGATCAATGGAGAATGACTGCGCAAAAACGCATGCAAGTGTTGTTCGTCTCCTGTCCAGTCCCAAACCGGCCACCATTTCTCCCGTCCAGTGTATAGCTTCCCCAACCCCAAGCGTGAAAGTGTGTATAGCCATTACTTCATCCGTGCGTGTAGCCTCCCAGGCCACAATGGCCGAACTCCGAGAAAGTGAGAATGGACACCTTGATGCAGACCTTCGAATCGAGTCTCGGGCTGAGAGCGGGTTTTGGCTGATCTGCGAGCTTGGGAGTGATGTGCTCCCGTGTTTGGTGCGACCTGGATGTGGACGTGTCCACCGCGCCTCGAAAGACTGCGGTAAAAGGTCGAAACCTTTGGCTACTGGTCTGGTTGACTGTCAAGACGCTCATTTTTCCGATCAAGCTGAGGGAAAATTCGCATGAGCGTCGCGAGAGATCGAGCTCATTCGCACGCCTTACTGCAATTCTCGCAGCGTCCCTTGGTTATGTCGTTCTGTCAGCTTGACACGTTCATCGCAATTGCCCAGCAAGTTGCCAGGTGAAGCAGCTGTATGCAGTCCACAGCATCGGTGGGCGTCTTGCGAATGCAGCGCGTCGGAAGACCGTTGGCGCGCGACAATATTGTGAGGATGGCCGTCACAGCTGCGTCTTGCCATCCGCGTACTCACAATGACAAGTAAGTTGTAACTTCAGGGAGACTTTTCAAGTAGCATCCCGTGACAATTAGACCCTTCACTTGCGCCACCCGACGTTCCAGAGGACATGAGCGATATCTCTCGCAGTGTTGACGGTCTCGGAAATTTTGCCAAACATGCCCGCGGCCATGAGATCATCCTCGTCTTCTTCATAAGGCATGAACATGCCACTCTCCGTCCGACGCATACCTTCCATTTCGCACGGCTCGGAGGAGTCGTTGGAAGAAGATGACGACGGTGCTCCGTAAGCACTCCGTACCGCATCGCCATCCTCATCGTCGTCAAATGAGTCTCGCGAGATGGTGTAACCGCCGTTGAGACGAGCCTGATGAACCGCAGCAGCGTTGGCGGAGTCACGCTTTTGAGCGCTGGTAAGAGTCGGTGGCGTTTCTTCAGATGGCGAGGCAGCGGCGCCAAGGGAGGATTTCGGATTAGATGCGCCGAATGACCAGCCAGAGGTGGCTGCAGAATCGTCCTCATCGTCGTCTTGTCCAATAAGGAAGTTGCGACTAGGCCGTGTGGGTCGCAGAGTTTCCTGGCTGGCACTCGGGCTCAACTTGCTTGAACTCCATGATCGGGTGAGTCCAGATGCGGGCTTCTGCTCAGCTTCTTCGTCCACCTCTCGCTTGTACTTGAGAGTCGTCGCCGGGAGGGTTTCAATCGTCTTGAGGTTGCTGTGAGAGCCGTTCCTGCTTCCCAATCCGACGCTGCTAGTACCTCTTCTCGCTGCTGGACGCCTCAATCGCTTCATCATCACCATGCCGTCATCCTCGCTGTCGGAACTGGTTGCTCCGGTGGTTTCACTCTCGATGGCCTCGTCGTCGTCGTCGTCTTCGTCCACACGCTTACAATCCACAGCAATGCATTGCTCTACCTTGTCGGCAAAACGGATATGTCTCTTTTCGCGACATTCCGAAGGCGTTTCAGTTCCGGATGTGCTCTGGCTTGTGAAGTAGTCGATTTGATCCCGGCTTGGTATTTCTGAATTGGTCCCAGGAACGAAATCCGAATAAGTGCGTTCGTGTGACTTCTTAAGTACTGACCTACGGCCTTGAGCTTCTATAGAAGCAGCCGCCTGCTTCAAAAGCGAAGATGCCGAAATTGATCGTTGCAACATCACTTCGGACATGCTTCGCTTCTTAAGAATAGGCTTTTTGTGAGTGAAAGAGGCATTTCTTGATACGGCAGTGCTGGTTGTGTTCTCGTGGTGGGTGATGGGATGAGTTGCGGCGGGCTTCAGCGGCCCATACAGCCAAGTCACATCGCTCTCCTTCAGCCTGGTATTGTCAGCGCACATCGTGATACAACCGGAAATTCTCGGGTCAGTCTTACCAATTAAGAGTCTCCGGACTGATTGTCGGCAAATGGTACTTGCTTTTCACCCATGTCCGCCATGCTGCATTTTCCAGCCGGCTCTGCTGTCCGTAGACCTTTCGCTGTGAGACGATATGCCTCCATGATGACCAGACGTCCTCTTCTCGCCAGTCGTGGCTGAGATAATCGACGTGCTGTGAGGGTTCTTGTTTGATAGCGGTATCATCTGCAACTGGAGTCGGCAAGGGCGAGTCCGAGGTGGTTGTATCCGAGACGGTGGTATTTGTCTCGGTCTGCTCATCACTCGAATCGCTAGGCTCGCTTGATTGGAGGAAACCGTCAAAGCATGGGTAATCTTCCTCGAAGTCGTCTTGCCGGCCGTACTTGTCCTCCAATGATATACCACTGCTTATGGGTATTGAACTCTGACGGGCGAAACTTGTGAGATCCGATGTCGAAGGTCGGGAAGGCGCCAGACTTGCGGGTGGAAGCGCTACTGTCTCGTTGTGCTCGGCTTGCTCTGTTGGTGACTGAGATGGTATAGGAGGCCTTGGAGTGGACGGAGCCGAGTTTGAAGATGTGGGAGGCGAGTTGCCAAGGAAGAATGAGGAAGAGGCGGGTGATGATGCTCGGGAGTGGTAGAAGTTGCCCTCCCCGTTCTGGGTGGGTGTGATGACTTGGGTCATTGTGTAGGCGGGTGAGGTGTGATGTTCCGGGCGCCTTGGGGCGAAGTGAAGGGTAGGCGTGCGCAGTGTCGGCTCAGTCAAAGGATGGTAGTCTTCAGTGCGGTGGAAGAACGAGACTTGAGGCTAAGGAAGAGTGATGCCTGCAGAGAGCGGCTCGGTCGTCGAAGGACAGCCGTCATGTGTATGCCGAGGGGAGTCTTGGGCGATGGGAGTCTACCGCGTCAGGCCAGTCGATCGGTCGGTCCAGGCGGCGCGAGAGGCAATGCGGTGGTACGGGAAGGGCAGGATCGAGCGGGCGAAGGATGGTGTGCGCGAAGGTGAGTATGGCGGCAGGTATAGAGAGCGCGTGGGTATAGCTGTATGGTGGCAGCTACTGAGACGGCAGGTAGGCAGGCAGGTGAAATGAAGAGACGACAATGGGCGGGTGCCAGAATGAATTGGGCGTGTAAATCTGGTCCGGCAGGAGTGGGTCCACCCGGGGGAGTGCGTATGGTGTGTGGGAGTGGGAAGAGGAGGGAGTAAAGTGTAAGGTAGAGTCGAGGCTTGTTTAGTGCGATCCCGAGGCGATCCAGAGCGGCGACACACGCTAAAGTTGGCTCCAGCCTACACCGCAGACTACAGTAGGTACTAAGGGAAACTAGAAGGCATCGGCCAAAGTCGCGATCTCAGCGGCCTTTTTACTCCCCCAACTCCTGCAATGCCGCCGCTGCGTGCGGGGAGCGGGGACTGGAGAGAAAGAGATGATGATGAGGAGCAAGAGAAGAATGATTGATATGCAGGCGAGTGGGTACGGGCGTTACGGTACGACGATACTGACAGTACAGTACAGCTCTCGTTGCAGTATGCTGTGGTGCAACAGCAGGCCAGACCCCGGTGTGATGCAATGGCAAGCTACATACATGTACTGATGTATACTATTGTACTTTTTGCTGCCATGCCGAGTGTATCGAGTATTCAGTGGGCAAGATACAACGGGAAGATATCAGAGTTGGCGGCCTTGTGCATGAGCTGTGCCAACTATTGACGTGCTTTGCATGCCAACCGACTGGATGGTGCCAATTCTATGGCCTCGATTGCACTGCGTATCTGCGGGGAGCTATGATCATTGATAGTGAAGACTGTGTGTGATATTGAAGATTGTGATATACCTAGATGTCTCGCTGTCCGACCTCCTACAGATGATTGAGATAAGACCTACTATACCGTTTTGATAGACAGCCAGCAGTGCCAGCCTCTCGGTATTTCGAAACCCACGCCAAAACAAGGCAGAGCACAAAGGTTGAACAAAGCGGCCAGGAGGCATTATTATTATTCATCGTTGGCCGCAAACAAGCTGGCCTGAAAGTAAAAGTGCAAGTAAAAAGTCTCTTTTCTCGGCTCGCTCAGCCGACCCCTTGTTTTGGCTTGTTCTGGCCTGTTTCGGGACTTGGCCCTAGATCGGATCTGCACGCACTTGTCGTCGTCGACTCGACTCGTCGTACAGACCTTGCTGGCAGGTGTCGCCTCGATAACAACATCATAATCTTCACAGAACTGCATACAGGTACAGGCGAACGTCAACACACTCTCAAGCCTCTTCATGATCCTTGTTGACATCCACAGAACCCATACTCAACGCCTCATCTTGCATAAGGTGAACTCCTCCGGCCCGATTGTGCCTCACGGAATCCGACGGCTCCATACCAATGGATCGTTTCCATTTGTCTGTCTCTCGGGACCTCTGCCTTCCATCCTGGTCGTCGTTGAGCCGCCGCGTAACCGTGCCATGCCATGTCGAAATTAACACTGTAACAAGACCTACTGATGCCTGCCACCTATGCATTCCTGTTAGTATGTACTGTAGCCGTGCCACGAACCCTGGTGAAAGCGGCGAGCTGCGACGGAACACCAAACTCATTCCTCCTTCACGTATGTACCTGTACATCTATCTATCTATCTAGCTACTACTACTTGTCTACCCTTCCGCATGCCCGTCTCCCCTGCCTACCTGCATGCGTAGGTAAGTTGCACGACATGGGCGGCATGGAGGAGGATAGGTACGGTAAGCACATACGTACATGCTCGTGCCCAGTAACATGACCATCACCTATCTGAGGCTATCTCACTTTCACAGCGTGCCAGCCTTGCCCAGTGGTTCACACCGTTCGGCCCAAGAATTATAGATTAACGTCAATTATTAATGATCTGCCATGCAGCAACGTCACGAGCCAGGACGAGTCGGACCGGCTGCAGGGTTGATCGTCAACGTTGCAGAGAGCCGGCCAGCAACTGGAGGCTCAATCATGATATCTCCAATTTTGCTGATGCGTACAAGATTGTTTTAATCGCGCTGAAACTTTGTCCCAATGCACTGTTATCCTTTTCTCGGCTCCACAAGTCCTTCCGCGGACCTCAGAAGGCTGAGAGCGTGGTTGACATGCAGGGAGGAGCTTTGGCCGAAGCGTGATAAGTAGGTAGGTCGTTTCGGTCACCAAATATTCACACTAGACGCCGTGTTCGAGAGAGACTGGAGAAGTATGATGACAGCTGACTGCTCCACCAGTTCACTGGCATCAAGGCTCTTTCCTGGAGAAATTGCCTACTATTCCCCATAATCATTCTTCCTCACAACACTCGCAACATCCCAAAACCTCAGCCTGCCACTACTGTATGTACCTTCTGGCGGGTGCTATCTCTCCAACCGCGTCCCCTTCTCCACTCTGTTCCCTGCTTACTGCTTACCCTGATCGCGCAACAGCTGTGCCACTGCTGGGAATCCTGGATGGGCTGAGAGACTGAATGGCATGGCATGGCATGGCATGACTAGGATTTCCATCTCTGGGCTGACCCTCACCCTCACTGGAGGCTGTCAAAAAGTGGACTCGCCCTCGTGTGCTCCGCCGGTCTCCACAACTTAACCTGCCTGATCGCGTTGCAGATACTGGGCCTGGACTATGTACGCGTAGAAACGCTCGCGAGAACGGCAACCCGCGGCATACAATCCGTCTCAATGACCAAAGCAATGCCGTCGTGCACTGTCGCATCCTACTGGAAGACGCAACTTGTTCCCGCTCTTCCCCATTCTCAACTGACATCTGAGTATTCTTCTCGCCAAATAAACACCATTTACATGCATACAATAGAACCGGAGCATCGGCCGCAGCCACCTTCGCTTCCGATCGCCAGCGCAACAACAGACAAGCAGTGCCGTCTCGGACGATGAACGCACGCCTTGCATGCATCCACGCAATCAGTTCGCGTGGCACGCAGCCGCCACACATACATACATTCATGCTACATACGTGCTGCACGCACGTTCCGGAAAGCGCCTCATCCGTGGCGCGACAGCGAACGTGCAGACCGAACGACCGAATTGGACTGCTCTTCACACTTGCACAATCGCCTAGTTGATAGCAGCGGCGAGCGAGCGGATCTTGTCGAGAGCCTCCGCAATCTATGCCTCGCTTCTTCGCCACGTTGCAAAGCAACCGCGGTGGGAAGAATTGTCGTGTAAAGCGGCAGGTTAGGTAGGCAAGGTACCTAACTCTCACGTCTCTGGCCATTAGACGTGCGTCGGTACGCTCGCCATCTACAAACCTCAACCAATACGTCCACGCGCCAAAACGTGCGCGAGCGCCTAATTTTCGTACACCTTGACAGGCGCCTCGAAATCGTATTCCCCTCAACACCCTCGCCCGTATACCTGCACATGCAAGCCTCATTCTTGGGAGATGTACGGAGAGAAAGCGGATCAGACTCGGCCATACCGCATGCTCCCTTGATAGGTAGAGACGGCACACTGGTAGACACCACGACTCTCGGCAAGTAGTAATATATTGCATCGGGGACATTCCGTAGGAAGTGTTGCGACATCAGCCAAGGGTGGTGAGTACTACATGTGTAAGGTAGATATGTGTGTGTAACTCGATGGCTTGCATGCATGTGGCTTGCAGCATACGATTCGCACCCTTGTCGGTGTAAGCCGAAGCATGTGAATATGTGTGTCTCCAATGCTGGGCTGGTTAGCCGCTTTGCCGAGAAGGTACGACTCGAGGAGATTCCTGAGGCTCATTGTTCATACATGCGACGGACTCAATCCAGTCTTGACATTGCGTGAAATTTGATGTCGTTGTAAGGGGTTCAGTAGTGTATATAGGTGGAGAAGTTACACCTATCAAGTGACACTAGAAGATAGATATATCTGTCAACATGGCATCGAGTTCCCTTGTTACACTCAACAAGGTGGAATCGACCCCGCGCGCGGCTGACAGTCTAGAATCTGCCAAACGACGTCTACACCTGCAAGTTTGTTTCAACAAGACCGCATTGATTGCCATTCAAACTTGCATGTCGTTACCAGCTCAGAGGTTCGCAGCACCGAGACTTCACCCTTCCTCCTCTTGTTTGGACCCGGATTTTGTGCAACGTCTGCAATGTTGGGTATATCGATCAAAGATGACCACGACCTTCCGAGTCAAGCGAACCTCTTATCAGCGATGATGCGCACCGCCACCCAGAATAAGAAAGTAGACAGCTTGGTCTCGTCAAATACGCGCCCTGAACCGGGATGTATGCCGATGTACTGTATCTGCCACTAACTGTACATGATAACAAGGCGCTGTGCCCTGCCGTGAATGCTAAACGCCTTTCGGTTCCGGCTCGGCACTGACAACCGCCTCTCTCTCCATGTGATTCCAGGCAACACTACCTTACACCTTACACCACCTCTTCCGCCAAACTGTCCGTCGGTATCACAGCGCTGCCGGGCTCGAACCGAAAGCCATAGAATGTACACCTTACACCAACAAACGTCGGCGCCCGAGCCGTGACGGAACAAGAACCGACTGCAGCAGTTATCGACCCAAGTCTCCGGGAGCCGGACGTGCGGCAGAAACATCTCCCAAGAATACCATCAACGATACCCAGCCCAGCGGCATGGGTGTAACCCGGTTTCCTCCGCGCCACGCCTTTTTCCTCGCGAGCAACATTACGCTTGAGCGGAACGCGCGCCATGTACTGTAAATCGTGCTCTTGAACAAACTAGGTAACACATGGAAAGATAGAGCCACGCTCAAGAAAGTTGCCTGGGATCCTGCTAGGCTCTCCATACTACCACTTCTAGGTTGCCCTAAGTGGACATACACGCATGCTTTAAAGTGGTCAGCAACTCAATTGTTACCTCTCCCTGACTCAAACACCTCAACTACTAGGTAGCTGCCTCCTGCCCTCCTCTCCTCCTCCACTCCCCAGACTTCAACGGTACGGGGAAGGCAAGCAAGCAGCTCCCCAGGCTTATCACCCCATCGCCCGTATCACCGCAGCAGCAGTAGAAAAACCAACGTCGTCCCACTGCAGGGCCGCGAAGACCGCGCGCGTATGCAACTGTGGCATCCAGCTCTGCCCTCGACTCGAAAGCCAGCCCGTTACAGAACCGCCCTGCTGCCGTGCAATGCTGGAACCCAGGGTCGCCTTGCCTGCTGCAGGTTGCCGTCGTCTCTCGTGATGCTTGCACATTGCATCTTGCTGGCACTTCTCCGCGCGAGCCTACATCCATGTACCATCCTCCGGTGAACCGGACCGAGAATCGGAGATGGTTTGACCGATCGAGGACGGCACTGGTAAGCTCTGAGGAGATCAGAACAGACAGACAAATCCCTATATCATTTCATTCCAAGCTCATAGCTGCCGGTAGCCAGTATACCGAACCGTACGTCCGGATGATGGACTCGCTGAGGCTACTGAGCTCCTTGCAACACCAATGACTGAATGAAATGTGAGAGCGGCGCTTAGCTCGCATTCCTGACGTGTCACATCCACCAGTGTCATCCCGCCAGCAGTTCCTGCCATTTCTCCTCTCTCCCGCATCCAGTATCAATCCCTGTGCATCGGCATGCCTGTAGGGCTTAGAGACCGCGATGCTAACCGACCGAAACCACTTGCGGCCTCATAAAGAAGAAAGTGATTCCGTTATGGATTCTTTGCAGAGTTGGATCAAGATTGATGCAAAGCTTCCGCCGCCAATCCTGGCAAACGTACTTCTTATTCTCTGCATGTTGTCTTAAGTAGAAAGTACCTACGTGTAGGTCAAAAGGATGGGACAATTTCGCATCGTGCATGCACTGGTGGCGTAAAAGTACATTCCTCCTCCGCGACTCTGGACACAGATATGTCGAGATATGCATTCGCTGAATGAATAGAGTGCAGGTGTTCTTTTTCCTTCTATGCCCTCCAATTCCAATGCCCCACTCTCCCCCCCTCTCTCTGAGCCTTGCTCAAAATGGCTGCGTGGCAGTCCTGGACGAGCCAGCGGAATCCATCCTTAAGAATCACCCTCGGCCTGCACGAGTAATGTGTGTTCTCTGTCAGCCATCCGTCTGGTCTGGGTTCTTCTCTGCTTCTTGCCATATATGCATGTGCAAGCTAGATGCTTCGATCGCTGACTCGTCTGTGTCTGGCCGTACGGTTCTGGTATGGAAACGGATCTGTACGTTTCACTGGACTCGCTCATATCGCAGCCAGGACAGCTCAGACCTTCTGCAATGCGAGCCAGATGTTCCTATGAAAGGTGACTACCAGCTTTGACAGGTTTGAGATCCATCACGCCGAGGATAGCGAGGATAACGCTGGGATGGAGATATCGTACTCTGCGACGTCACATCGAGCTTTTCGATATCGGAGACTGCACAATCGCAAGTCTTTACGACCAAATGCCCGGCGTGTCCCACAAACTATTCCCATCCAGAATTTGCCCGATGTCAAAGCCTTGCAGGTTAGGCATGTCTGTCATCAAGTCGTCAAGCCACGAGGAATCGTTCCAGCTGTGAAAGCCATTCGTCTCACCGCCCGAGGAAGTAGGAGGGTACGGCGCAGCAGCAAGAGCAGCAGAAGAGGAAGAATTGTTCTGCGGCGGCGCAGCAGTGGCAAAAGGTGCAGGCGAGTAAGCCTGCAGCACGTTAGACAGACTCTTCGTGTCGGCCTCTTTGCGCTTCTGGTGCAGCAGCACAAGCAGGCACGCAGTATTACACGCTTCGCGCGCGGCGTCCGTTTCGTACAACTGCGCGGCGTTCTTCAGCACGCCGATCGCGTTGCCGAGCTGCGCTATCGAAGACGGCGTGTCGAAGGCTAGCAAGATGCAGACGATTTGGAAGGGTACATTGGCCGTGTGGTGCCATACACTCCCAGAGTCTAGATTCGCTTGCGCGCATTGGATGCTATAGGCGGTCAGATTGAGAATTCGGTCGAGGAGGCGGCCAGAGATGACATAGTCGAGGGCTCGTAGGCGGCGGCAGAGGCATAGGACTAGGTTGCAGTGGGCTAGGATGGTGGAGGGGATCGTGAGTTCTCTGTCTAGCACGCTGGAGAGCGTGGCTTTCAAGCTGGGTAGATCGACGTCTTTGCCTGGGTCGAGGCTTTCTGACCATGGCAGTAGGCCTAGGAGTTCGGCGGTGGAGTCGCCTGGTCGGGAAGAGGGTCCTTCATGGGTGGCGTTTTGCAGAATCACCCTCGAGCGGCCTAGGTCGAAAGACATCCACACGTTGAGATGTCGGGCAACCCCGAATAG
>Ga0265797_10008102_pt1 | contig 14133 bp, 10 predicted proteins | sample P2T30metagenome_FD_192433 | JGI IMG/M metagenome (GOLD analysis project Ga0265797, IMG submission 192433) | Plant litter microbial communities from East Loma Ridge, Irvine, California - P2 T30 | ecosystem: Environmental > Terrestrial > Plant litter > Unclassified | place: USA: California... | reverse complement strand
CCTATCGAAGGATGATACTAAGGTACATGGGGACGTAAATATGGGCTCTCATGTTGGATTATGCAATCCAGAGCAAGTCAGATCTTGATGGGTGTCAGACAACGGTCACACTCTTGTACGCCCGTTGCCCGGCTTCACAAAGCATCCACTCAACCATCGACAGCATCAAGCACCTCATCGATTATAGTTGCCACCAACAGTCTTTCAAGCAAGCCAAGTTTCTCACATCAGCCAAAAGACGGTGTTCTCTGCCAAATTGTCGACCAACGCGTGTATAAAGAGCGGCGCAATCTTCCTTTTCATGTAGCACACAACCACCGAGCACAATTACAGCAGTTCTTCACTCCATACTTATACTATCAATCATGCAGCTTCAAGCCATTCTTCTCACCATTTTTGTCACTTTGGCAGCCGCTGCTCCGGTCGCAGAGCCTCAGCGCGGTGTCCCTGATGGCGGTTGTCGTCTAACCTTCCGAGACGCAGAGCCTCAACGCGTCGGCCCTGGCGGCGGCTGCCGTCTAGCTGTCCGAGACGCTGATCCCCAGAGGGTCGGTTCAGGTGCGGGCCGCGGTTATGCCTCTCGAGACGCTGATCCCAAGGAACGATTCCGTGGAGGCGGCTTTCTAACTACCCGAGATGCTGAGCCTGGAAGGGTAGGCCCAGGGGGACACAGTGGCGGATCGGGAGTTAAGGAGAGAGCTCCCGTCCCGCTTGTGATCACCGAAGCCCGCGGAGTTCGTGGGCCAGGCGGACACAATGGTGTACGCGCAGTTGCAGAGAGAGCTCCTGTTCCGATTGCGATCACCGAAGCCCGAGGAGTTCGTGGGCCAGGTGGTGGCAATCCCTAGATGCGCGATATCGCCTTCCAAGTAAGTGATACCCAAGGCACAGTTAAACTCATGCTCTCCGGAAGAGGCTGACCCATCCCAAGTTGGAATGAAAGGCCTCGATGAGGGTAGTACAGTTGGAGCCAGCAGGGCAGAGACAGGTTGTAATGTGGGTGACATGCTATTCGTTCAGTGAGCTGAGGAAGACCGGGATTATTATTTGGAGTGTGTACACTGTCGCTACGTTGTATAGGTTAGCTCAGAGAGAAAATGATACCATTTGCGTATCGCATCAGATCGAACATGAGTAGCAGTGTGACGACCCGAGCATGTCGATATGGCTAGGTGTATCATGCCATTCAGGTACATACGATCCTACCACAACGCGCCTGAGGCTGCTCCTAACAATGAGGCTTAACCATGCGTGCGATTCAGACACTGCAGTGACGAATCATTCGGTGTAGTAGACATGAGATGGACTACGCGTCAACGTCAGATGCCCTTTGCTTCTCAGCCTCCTCCAACTCCACCGTCCACAAGTGATACTTGGACCTCGCTCTAATCCTCGGACCGAACCGAAAGAACAGCCACGGCACAGGCGCCATAACCAAGGCAACAAAGCCCAGCGTACTACTAGCCCACGGTGTCCCCATCTTAACATACATTTGCCGCGCAAACAGCGGGAAACCAGCCGTGAACAAAGACCGCATGACCGCATTAGCAGCCAGTGCGCTTGCTGAGAAACGCCCATAGCAGTCAGTCAGGTATGCGTTGGTTCCCAAGAAGAGCGTGACAAAGCCAATGCCGAAGGGTATGCCAGAGTGGATGCATACGATCCAATGTGTTGGTGGATTCGCCGTCCATCCAAACCAGAAGAGTGCTATGGGGATGAACCATGCTGTGATGGTGAGATGAGGGAGTCGTGCTTCTGGCTTTGGTCCTCCAAGCTTCTTGACCCATATGCCGTGGATGTCGTTAATCCAGGGTGAGCTCGCCGTTGCGATCGCCATGCCCAGTCCGATACCCAGAAAGGATAGACCTGCGATACCCTCGCTCCAATGGCGCGTCTGCAGGAAGACTACTGGGTAGGCGGTGAAGTCAAGGTACAGTATACCCCAGACGAATGCGGAGTAGAGTCCCAGGACGAATAGGATGGGCTCTGTGAAGAGCAAGAGCCAGGGTCGGGTCAGGTTGGTAGAGTATTGCTCTTTGAAGGATTGGCGTGGGGGCTTGATGCCTGCCTTGGCCATTTTACGTTGGAGAAGGGTTGGCGCGTATGTCTCGGGGAGGAAGAAGAGCATGGCGGTGTACACGATCGCGGCAATGATGGTCACGACCCAATAGAGCCATCTCCAGTCCAGGTGCTGGGAGATGAAACCTCCTGCCACCGGCCCTAGGACTGGACCGAGGGAACTCCCCGTCGTGAAGAGTGCGAATGGCACCGAACGATGGCTTTGAGGCCAGATATCTGCTAGGCATCCGCCGCTGTTGGTCACAACGGGTGATCCAAAGAAACCACTGAAGAACCGAAATGTCAGAAGAGCGGCAAGGTCAGGCGATAGCGCACAGCCGATGTTGAAGCAGAAGAAAAGGAACATGGTAATGCGGAAGACGACCTCTCTTCCCAGTGCTTCTGAGAGCGGTGCGAATAGCATTGGGCCCGAGGCAAACCCGACCAGGAATGTCGTTACTCCCAACGTTGCGACGGTTGGGGAACATGCGAATGTTTTGGTGACGCCAGGGATTGCCGCGGCGTGAATACTTGAGCAGAAGGTGATATTCGCCGTCATGAAGACGATGACCATCGTCGCAGTCCATTTCTTTCGGGCGGGCCAGTTAAACGGGTGCTCTTCGGGGTTAAGCTTGATCTGGGAGGAGCCATCTTGCACGGCTTCATCATTGAGCACTGCCTTCTCTTCTGATCCATGCTTGACGGAGGGAGGGATGAGAACTTCGGGGTCTTGGATAAACGTGCCACCTCGATACATGGCGGGCGAGAAATGATGAGGACAAAGGGTGTGTTGTGATGAGGGCAAGACTTAGCTACAGTCTAGCATAGCTTTACTTAAGGTCAAAGGTCACGGATATGACGCTGCTGGAACGTAGCAGACACGTGAGCTTTGAACAGCCGAAGCTTCTGCAGACGTGCCAAGCTCAGTATACAGTGACTCATTTCGACCGTGGCTTGCATTGCTTGCAGCTAGGAGCGTACGCCACCGATGGGGATGGGGCGAGCATGATAATAAAGGTACCAGAACCCTGCGTGTTGTGAAGGCGGTCAAGCGTGCCGCATGTGAATCCTACAAGAACTTTAGTCTGAAAGCATCAGCTAATGATGGACCAGGTAGCTTCGATGTAAGGCTTCCGGCGACTGATGTGTAGTCTGAACATGCGATGCACTGACGCTACAATGGCCGGATAAATTGTGCTTGTCCAGATGACAGAAGATGCGGCGAGGGACTGTCGATGCGCAGACCCGCGTCAGGTCCTCAAGCTCCAATTACGGGCGCTAACGTGACCCCGTGGGGTATCTGGCGGAGCTGTATGCAGAGTGTGACATGAGTTGATTATAGATGTTAGGTCGATACGTATAGCTCCCGTTCCGACGTGAGCGCCCTTACAATGCCTCGGGAGATCGACAAGGGCTGATTCTAGAACGGTCTTTGGCTAAGCGACATATGTGGCACCGAATAAGCACTTAAGTATGGGTGGAAAATATGCTCTTGTCAACGACGCCCTGCGACAGTCATGACAGCCTCGTCTGATCCTCCGTTGACATGAAGACAAGTAAGGCGCAGGGCGTAAAGTCGAACAGCCGACCGATATGGAAGGAATGGCTGCGTCTAATGAGGTAATTATAACCAACCGTCCCATTGCTGCTAAAGGAGCGTTGAGATCTCCTTGCGTTCATACTGCGTTCGCAAAGATGTTTCGCTCCGAATAGTGCGCGAAGATCGAAGTGGCTCTACATCCGATGAAGAACCAGGCCTCGTCAGCCTTTCGCTGTCCGATGCCGCGTTCAGCTTCAAACGGCTCCACACCGCACTGCTTATTCGGAATGTCTAGGTCGCAGTAGGAAGAGCGGCAACGCGGTTGTTATCAAGCCAACCGATTGAGGGCGTCGACCCTCCTCCCGATTCCGGTACAATGTAGCCGTAGCCCTCTGCATGGCCGACAAACCAGCGGAGTTGATAGTCTTTGCATTCGGATCCGTCACTGCAGCTTCTTACAAGCCATTGGGTAGGCGGTGAGTTCACAGCGAGTGCGAACAGTTGTGCTGGTTCGGTATCCGTGGGAGAACGCGTCAAGTCGCGTGGCTTGCGGATCGTTGTGCCGTGTGCCTTCGAAGTCATCGATGACCGTAATTGTGGGAATGTATTGTCGGATTCGTGCGTACCCAGACATGTCTTCGGCTGCTACGTTGGGGGTTGGCGGTATATTCCTCGCGGGTGATACGCCTCTCGGGGCTCGGGCGTCGTAGCTGTAGCTAGGGTGGGTACCTCTAACATTGCGTCGTTGTATGTCAGACTCGAGATCACCTAGTTGCTCGCGGAAAGCTTCGGAAGGGACGATATAGATCTCAGATCCTGTCGCGGGTGCTGCGATGCATGTGCTGTTGTAGTTGAGAGAGCGTCGCGTTCCCTTGGCGTTCGTCATCGCGAGGAGCTGGCACGCTAATGATCTTGTGTTAGCGCATGCCACTAGCGAAGAAGGGTCTCTTGAGCCCCGGGGCCGTCAACGGTCGGATTCTCAGTGCTCCAAGAACGATGCAGGTTGGTCTAGCAGACTCACAGAAGAGGATTTTGCGTCTTCTTCATCTGCTTTGGCTTGCGGGCGGAGTGCGGGACGGGAAAGTGGCAGGACGTACAGTCACCTCAGATCCTCTTTGTACTGTGCTGTACGCACGGCTACCGACAGCCTCATCGCCATCATGCGGTTTCGCAGTTGACCTACAGATGTAACCTTGCACAACCCTGCTCAGCTTGCCCTTACTTGAGGTTGCATGAGACTGCGGCCAGCATAAAACAAGCTCTCCGACAAGTAAGGCGCAAGGCGTAGCTTCCAATATCCAAGAGATGTAGAACGAACGAGTACATCTCATAAGATAGCAATTAACGTGCAGAGTAACTACTGGACGACGGTCAATAGAGATGACATTATAAGCGTATCGTGCTATGCTTCATGTGCACGCACTGTTGTGTTCTCAATGTACGCACATTCTCCACGAGTTCGTGCCCTCTGCAATGGGGCCTTAATGAACCTCACTCAACTTTGCGTCAGCATTGTATACCAATATTTCGCCTATGCTTTCACACGCGAGCATCCAAGATTGAGCCATGTCTCTCTCTGGCGATCCGTCAGGGGCTGCGAGGCTGCTGCCACCGCCGCTACCACCACAATCCCAGATGATTTTTATCGGTTATGCATCATCCAGAAACACATTTCCTGGCCGCACATGCTGACCCCATCATCGACTGTTGCTCTAAAAGGAGACTGCCGCCTGTTCCCTTTTCCTCTCACCCTGACCCCTCCTCAGCGACATCTCGCAGTCTTCTTGGATGCTTGCTCGCGAGTTACTACGCAACCGCCTTGTTCGTAAACTCCATCGCTTTGACAAACTTTAACGTATTCTTCGAACGATAGGACCAGTTAGTAATAATCATGTCATCTGAACAGACGAGCGGACAGCTCGTTTGATCTGCATTTTCTCAAACTTCGCTTGCGTTGTAACAGCAACACGAAGACCTTTGCGTTCCTTTCGAGATCTATCGGCTGAGCTGTTGATTAAGCTGTCGATGTCTCCGGGGTTATGGAGCTTGGCATGATTCTTGAAGCTATCTAAACGGTTCCACACCTTAAAGGCTCTGACACACCCCGCATGCGCACACATGTAGCTTTGCCCTGCCTGATTGTGTATTGTGTTGAGATGTCTCTTACGATCCGCAACATTCTTGAATGGAACACTACATCCATCATAAGAACACGACAGTATGGTACTCGCGTCTTGGGGAGGTTTGCTCTCCGGTTCATATGGTACATTGGAGGTAGTGTCAGAAAAGGTTGCAGTCCCAGTTTCTGACCAGCACGGTTCGAGCTCCATATCATGCTGACCGGGTATCGCGTTGGAGACGGCCTCGAGATCATGGTACAAGTGGCTGCCTGTGTTGACAAGCAGCTGCATAGAATCGTCCGGACGGGACCAAGGTCGCGTTTCAGTATGTGGCTCAGGCCCAAAGTTATGATCATGGACAGGCCGGTATACAGAGTTAGAGGAGCTCTGAATATCGTCGAATAGCATCGAGGATACTGAGCACGGATTGCTGAATAGTGCGGGATCGAATGACGTATCGTAATGTGGCGGGACAAACGCGAACTGATCGTAGTTGCTGGTCCCAAGGAGTGAGACGGGTGTTTCCCATATTGCACGCGCTCTGCTTGATAACGAGTCGTTACCGCAAGCATCGAACGCACTCTGCCCGTTCTGTGCATGATATCCATTGTAGGAGCGTGCCGAGTAGTCACACTGGTGCCATCCCAGCTCGTCCATCTGATCTAGCCCTGCCGCCAGATCCACGTATCTCGCATCTAGATAGCATTCTACCTTAGAGTTGTGTACTTCGTAGTTCATTCGTGAGGCGCTCGTGGGGGCGGAGGAAGGCCATGCGACGCTGGCGTTGCTCGGGCGGTATGGATCGGCAAACGTCTGAACCGGATCGACGAGGCTTTCTTCCGGTGGGAACACGCCTTCCAAGCATGATTGTAGGTGATCCGACTCCATTGCGATTCTGTGAAGTCGTGGTGGGCCGAAGACGTGGAGATTGTGGCGGTGTAGAGCTCTGCAAGCCTTGGCAGCTCTCTGCGCTAGGGTCCACGGGCTCGGAACAGCGGCGTACCCGCGTTCGGGAACTAAAGTCAAACTGTGGGCCTTGATCGGCGGAATTCTAGAGCTTATTGACTTTGTGATGCACTACATGCATGTCTGCCATGTGCGCGTTGCAAGCAACATTAGGCATCGAAGTGAAATCGTTGCGGCAAAAGCTCCGAATCTCGTTCTAAGGCTAGATTGACGTCATCAAACCGAAAAACAGGGAAGCTGGCTGCAGCAACCTTCAAAGTCAGCGCCGCCGCGGCCTCGACAGATCCAATAATAGGATTACGACTACCTGCTGAACGTACCGTATGCCGCCTACTCGCACACAGACATGATTCTGAAGTGGCTTGAGAACGCCTCTGCGTTGTCGAGCACTGCTGCTGTCCAGTTTTCTTCCGCAAGGCATTGCGTGCAAGAGGGAGTGGCCGCCTGGTCCGCTGCACCCGCGCTAACTATGGTATTGACAGCTAATGAAACATTGGAGTCGTTCATTCATTTTGATCGGTACTTGCTGCGGTCTGAGTGCACACCAGGGGTGGCAGGAATTCGTGTACGATTACTCTCACCAAAACCACGGTCGCTAATTATGTCAGCTGGCACGAACTTTTGCCACCTTGACATGCCCGTGAAACAACACCACGCGGTCTCCTACAAGCTGTCGCGCTCGTAGCCATCCTTCAATGACGGCTTCAATGACGCAATCATGTATGTAGAGCGTAGCAAGAAGGTTGAAATTGAACTGGACTCGTCGTGTGCGCTTTGAGATGACGCAACCTTGGAAGGTGTTGGTCGGTCGCCCGACGGTCCGTGCGTGATTGTCGAGGCTCGGTGGGCCAGAACAAGCCAGCGGCTGCGCCCCCGACTCCTTCTCTCATGCTACACCCGCAGCAACAACACCCAGGTTCCGCCATCATCACTTGCACTTCCCATAAAGAAGAACTTCGCACGTCTCGCACGCTGCATAACATATAATTTCTAGTTTGAGACGAAAATCTACCCCAGGGTCTAGCCTATCACATCACCTTCACCAGTCGCTCGAATCTGGTCTTATACAAGAATCGAGATGACGCCCGGACCTTGCTCGGAAGTTCCTGTCGACTCACTGGGTAAGTTCTCATTCCCTTGCACTCTCCATAGTAGCCACCGACACTTGAGCTCGTGCTTTGACGCCTGGTCAAATAACCGACGATGGCTTCCACTGGGGAGGCAGACTGTGGCGCGCATGCCGACGTAACACGCTGTACTGACTCGTACCAGAGGAGCCGTCGGACGACCTCGAAGCGCAGATCAAGAAGATCCTAGAGGACGCCTACAAGACAGGCGGTGGCCAAGAGATCGTCAAAGAGCTCGCCTACAGCATGCGCATAAACGATCACAAGTTGGCAGGGCTTGACAGGAGCCGCCAAGAACAGCTAAAGCTCCTGGCAAAGGTTCTTCATCATCTGAGGAGCTCCGCTGCCTTCGAATGCGCAGATGAGCATGACGGGTCCGCTGAGTACTGGGCCGATTTCTTCCAGAAAGTGAGCGAATATTTTCGAGGACCAGGCACAGTCGATAAGTGGGGTAAGTGGTGGCAATCACATCGCTTCCCTAGTACCAGTCGGCTGCTAATTATTGTAGTGCGTCAGTTGTACATAACGGATGCGACGACTCAGAGCAACGGCATAGCCGTGCCTTCGGACGCCTTGCTCTGCCCGGTTGTCAATTTCTCCGTACCTACCGATCGACCGAGTGAGAACGCAAAATGGACACCAGCGCTTGAGAGCGATATCATCGATGGAGAACCCCTCCACGATGAAGCCGTCGCGATGGCTGGGAGGAAAGACCTAGAAGAAGTCAAGCGCGTCATCAGACAAGCTGAGGAGGCGAAACCGTCATGCAACATCAATCTTCTCCAAGACAGGCTCGTCACGGGCAACCATAACGGGCAAGTCCGTGTTGTGAGCGCAGCCTCAGGCGATACCGTCAAGAGCAAGCCAGCTAAGCCTGTCGAGAGTGAACGTATCATGGACGTCGATACGAACGACGCTGCCGAAAACAAGCCCGCCGAGAACCAAGGCATCGTGGACCCTCTTATCGAGAGCGCTGCTATTCGGGGCGTGTCTGTCGGGAGCGAAAGCATCGTCCGCGCTGCGACTAGCCTCAGCGAGATCTCTGGGGCTGGAATGTCAACCAACGAGGACCGAGGCATGAACAACGGCGTTGCCCTCGGGAACCTGGCGGAAGCCAATCTTGCAGATCGTCACATAGCCAATACTGAGGCCGATGGGACCAATGCCGCTTGTGACGCCATGAAACCCAGCCGTGTCATGGTGGGTATTCCTCTGGAGAAGCCCACTGACAGCAACGCTCGTCTACACAAACTTGATGTTGTCGGCTCCGCGAAAACTTTGACGATGGATGACATTGTAATCCAGAGCGGGCCGGTAGGACTGTCCAGTGCCAAGGATGGTGTTCAAAGCGGAAACTCCCAAAGCCCCGCTCAAAGCTCAATCGTCGAAGGTACACGTTCCGAAAGTCAGCCTTCCGCAACCGCAACCCAGCAGAGCAACGTCATCAATCCATCTGCCGAACGCAAAAGAAAGCGTGGTTCTATTGAGCTTCGGACCATTGGTGAGACGGTCAACGGCGAATCCTTGCAACACAAGTCTCCAAGTAGCAGCGCACAGGACAAAGGATCTCGTCAGCTTGAGCCAGCTAGGCACGGACTCGCCAAGAGCGAGCCTGCTTCAATGGAGCCTGCTGGAAGCGACGAGCCTGAGAAACTGCGTACGGCGCGTCGTACACGGATGCCCTTCGATGAGGCTGATGGAATGACTGGTCGCCTTGCAACCAAGCAACTGACGCCGAGTTCAGGAGAGACTTCTCTCATACCACCCAAACAGGATAGTATGTATGTTGGAGGTTTGGAGGCTGGCGATTGTCCTGGCTTAGATCTCCGTCTTTCAGGCAGAGTGGGTCTCTTGAAGGTCTTCTGTCGGCCGAGGGATGGGCAACGCGGTCCGTATGTAGTGGTGGTGTTCGAGAGGCAGCTTGGTTTGGTTGCTGCTGCTATCGGTATGGTTGGAGCGTTTCTTTACTTCGCGTATCGATGGTTGCTTTGAGCATGGTGTTCAAGGTGTCTTGATGTACGGTATGCCTGGTAATTTGTTGGCGTTGGCTGAGGCATGTGGAATAATGAGTTACGATAGACATGACTTACGAATGATGTTGATAGATCACGTCTGAAGAACAGCGTAAATGAGGCTTCATGGTGTTGTTTTGACCCCTTTGCTTCGCAGCATGTTGACGAGCCTGCGACATATCTAGATTGAGCGAGCATCTTCAACTATGAGGCATCTGGGGGCATGTTCTGATTGGTGACGCTATGAGTGAGCGCTAGTCCCGATACGGCTGAAAGTCGGCTGAAACGCTAGACCATGTTGAGTACAAAGTCGGCTGAGCTACTGTCTGCCTTGATGGTCCCGGACCCTTAGACATGGCGTCACGTTCCACCTGGGCATGCGTGTAGCCGTATCGTAGGCAAGTTATGCACTGTGGTGAAAGCTGCATTCAAAGGGCAACTTCTGACACAAATCGAATTCCAACCTTGTTTCGCCCGAAGGCTTCGATTGTGGCTTGGCATAGCTGACCTAGCGATACATGGAGGCGCACAGGGCCGGCGTACCTGCACTCGTTGCCACCGAATACACACGCGCACTTATACACGACTATAGAATATCGAGACATATTGAAAGATGCGCGTCGGTCGGTGCCCTTCTCATAAGGCAAGTTATAACTAGTGCACCAGATTAATTCCCGCGCAAATCTGCATGGAAGAAATTTGCGCTTTTTGAGGTAATTTGTCAAAAAGGTTGCGGGTGTATCACAGTTCTCAATATCACAAACAGAAACCGGTGAGGAAATGAGGGTCGCGTGACATATCATCAAGTCATTGCGGCGTAAATTTACTAAGCCAGCGTATTGTTGTATCCAGTCTCAAGGGCTATTGAACGGAATGAGATGAGCCGGAAACGTTCCTGTCCCAAGCTCACTACAAGATCGGCAAATTGATCTACAATTATGCCACCACGCCCCCCTAACGCACACGAAGTAAATCACCAATCTTCAATAGGTTCACCCTTCCGGCGTCGTCTAAATCTTGAGCTGGAACATCCATTTCAGCCAGTCGGAAGAACAGACCGCATATTGACCTCGGATTGGCCGCCTGCTTCTCGAACCATGCCCAGGCTGATTGCAGCTTCAGTTCAAGAAACGATACATCTTCGCCAGCAAGACAACGGTCGCGTTGGTAATCTGTCAGTACCACGTTCAGCCCAATCGTTTCATCGTCTGTTCTCCCGACCTTCGCATCGTTGAGATGTGCCCTTGCTGCTTCCGGGCCGCCCGCAAAGGTCTGGAGTAGTATGAATGCATCCATCATGATGCGACACTGCCGTGCATTATCATACTCAGCCCGCTGGCGTTGAGGAAGGAGGTGGTCGATAATGCAGAACGTCGTCAAGAGATGGGGCTGGATGGGGATGGTGGGCCTAAACTTTCGCCGTCTCGCTTGGAGTGTCGGCTCAGGAGCTAGTGGATATTGAAGATCCTTGAGCTCGTCACGCACGGCCAAGCCATAGTTCTTATCGACTTTTCTCAAAAAGCAGAACAGGATCCTAGCCGCATCGGTGGAAAAGTGTTTCCATGTACTGAACGTATTGTTGTCGGTGTCGTTTCGCTCGAGAAGGTCAGAGTCCCGCAAAAAGTTCTCGAACTGGTCGAAATATTTCCACGGTTCAACGGTTCTCTTCGTCACCGACTCGCGAAACTGTTCGAGGAGAAGGTCGCCTGACACGATCAAGCCGTTGAGAGCATCGAGAATTCGCTGCTCCATGACAGAGGGACGACCATATGCGTGTGTTTTGTACAGGACATCATGGCCGGCTTCAGCCCACGCATGTCCAAGAGCTGAAACAACTTGAATCTCGACGCGGTCGCCCTTACTATGCTGGTATCCGTCCCGTGTGGTGTATTTCTCTGGCATGTGAGTCCGATAGTGATCTGCTTGATAACCAAGGTGCCGTTGAACGTAGGTGTTGCGGCCTCCATCCTTCTTCTTCACAGGTCGGGAATCATCATGCTGTTTCTCATCGATGCTGGAGCCCCAAATCTCTGAGAGAATTTCCCTCACCTTCTTTCGCTGAGCCTGATTCGGGGTGTAAAGTACCACTCTCACACCAGCCAGATCCACTAGATCGTCGTATATCTCTTCTACACTCAGATAAGGCCTCTTGCCATCTTCTTCTTGTCGCTGCCAGTTGCGCAATTTGAGCTTATCCAGCACGCTTCTGACTTCTTTCGCTCGTGAAGTCACCTTCGCGAACACTACCTCCTTATTCACGTCTTTGGTGTTCACCAGTTTCTCCTCAATCAGTTCTCTTGCTCTGTCAGCGCAAGCCTTCCAGTGTTCGCGTTCCTTAAAATATCCTGCAACAAATTGGTCGATGACGGGCGACGAATCTTCCCAGCTATTTGTATGTTGAACAGACTGGAAGGGTTCGGAGCCTTGGGAAGAGCCCGAGGCTCGCTCGGGTAGACCAAATCTCTGGTTACCGGATGAATTGTTCATGGTTGAGAAGGATCAGCCGAAGATTGTGGTCTTTCAGGGCTTGAAATAACTACAGAGCATTAGTATAGCATATGCACTAAAATTGAAGCGTATTAGACTGCTAGTAGAAACTGAACATACTAGAACACAGAGGTGTGGGAAGTTTGATCACAGTTACTGGCTGGATAATATCGAAACAATCATTTGTGAGGGCTGAGTTCGCGACAAAAGCTGATAGCCTGGGAATAGACCAAAACAGAACAAATAGCACTTGAGCACCTGAGCGCGGTTCATGAGGACTTTATATGCATCTTTAGATATTTTTATAACGTTCATCAGCCTCATGGCTTGATAGAAGTCAATCTTCATGACCAAGGCTGAGATTCAGGCGCCCAGCCTGGTTGTGGGTGCTGCCCCACCTGCGCGGCCCATCGCGCAGTTTGCAGGCTTAGTACACGCAGCCTTGCAGCCACAGTTATAGACTTGGCTATTTGCGGCCGAATGAACGCCGTCGTCTTGCCCTCCTTTTGCCCTTTCTTTTGCCTTCTTTCTGCGTCGGCACCCTCGACGTAGCAGGCGTCTTGCTGTCTGCGTATGACCGGTCAGTAAGCCGCAGCACAAAGACACGTTGTAAGTCAGGGGGTCGTACAGCTAGCCACGCGCCGCCAAGCGTAATACGTCCTTCACTTTCGGCTTTCTTCAGCCTGATGCCATCGCAAAACACCGACCCCGCGCACTCGAGCCGCATTTCTATTACCGCTGCTACAGCATTTGTTTTGCGGGTGCGCAATACATACCATGTATCCAAATTCAATACACGCTATATTACCAGGTTATCGCAAGACTGGCGAGAGTTCGTACAGCGGACTGCACGAATATTCACAGTACATCCAAGGACTATGCTCAAGGAATCCTTCACTAAGAACCCTTCACTCGTTCTTGGTAAACCCAAACGCACGTAGCCACGGATGTCCAATTACTGCTCTAGATTTCCGACATGGCACATCTCTCCCCGAATCTCGCGCAATTTACGATCTGGATCAACTGATCAATGAGGTTCGATTCGAAACGTCATCCAGTATGAGGAAGGAACCTTCGGGAGCTGATGGCCAAGTTCATGGACGACTTTTGATAATCGAAGACTTGACAGCTGAGATAATTCAGTTACTGGGTTCGGAGCTTGATCTCGATCCGCTGTTCCTTGCAACGCATCTGCACACTGTACACAGGACAGGCATGCGCCACCAAACACCCGACGACGCCACCTTACCATCTCGCCTCCGCGGCAGAGACTACCTCAATGTCTCATACCACCAACCAGTGTCCTCTGACGTCCCATATACGTCTGGAAACAGATTTTCCCTGGATACAGGGATCGACCGTAAGCTGGTGTTCCTTCGTGCCACAAATATTGGACTCGTGCAACATCGTGTATCAATCATCAAAGTTCGACAAAGCTCGGGTTGTTGGTTAGGTGAGTTATCTAGCGTGGCCCTTTCTGTCACCACAGCTAACATGCTAAGGCTTGATTTTGGTCGACCCGCCGCTTGGCAATACGTACTTTCGAGAAGGGTACAAAGGCGAATCTGAGCACAAGGTCCACCTGAGTCTGCAACCTTATTTGGGTACGTATGAGAACTTCATGGAGCTTCCGAAATTCTCAGAAGCCTTGGATCAGCAGAAGAACAATACCCGCCTCAGTATGATGGATGATTTGGTCCATTACTGGAAAACCGAACTACCCGTTTGTTTCGAGGCAGCCGATCCCTCAATTCAAAGTCTTGCGTACTATCCCTTGCGGATTGTTGCAGCCGAATGGGTGAAATATATCGCAGTAATGCAGC
>Ga0265797_10008101_pt1 | contig 14133 bp, 6 predicted proteins | sample P2T30metagenome_FD_192433 | JGI IMG/M metagenome (GOLD analysis project Ga0265797, IMG submission 192433) | Plant litter microbial communities from East Loma Ridge, Irvine, California - P2 T30 | ecosystem: Environmental > Terrestrial > Plant litter > Unclassified | place: USA: California... | reverse complement strand
ATTCGAGAGTGTACAGACGACAGAATGTATAAGTATCAAGTTAATAGCCAAGCTAGTGTCTAAATAGTTCTCCCTAATCTTGACCTCGGCTATATTAGAGCCTCCTTGTTGAGGGCGAGCCCCTTTTAAGTGAAGCACTGGCAGACTGGCCTGTGCTATGGGACTTGGCACGGCGTCCGTACATTTCCTCCCGGACTCAGCTTAGAACTAGACTCCTTCCTGTATCGAACTGGTTGAATACCACGAGGACTCTCTGCGTATGCGTGGTCCACCCGTGACACTCCTGAGCTTTTAGGGTGTTCTTGTTAGAAGTAGGCCTTAGAGGCACCTTACTCTTCTTTGAAATCCTTCTTTGACCTTTATTTAAGGCTTTAGCTATGAGTTTAGTGTAACGGAGGTGGAATGCCGCTGGGTTTAGCTCGGGTTTAGCTCGGGTTAAACCGAGGGTTGACGAGGGAAGAAGTGGTTGGCATAATGAATACTGTTCGTTGTAATCACTGACTTCGATACATGAATTGAGCACGAGGCTCCTATCTAAGGAAACTGTCCGTTCTATATACTAAGGAGATTCGTCCGTTCCTGCACTATGCTCTGTAGACACAGAGCAGCAGAGCATACAGAGCAACAGAGCAACAGAGCAGTCTGCAGCAGAGCAGTCTGCAGGTCACATGACCCGTGCTCTGTTGTCACGTGTCAGCCCGCTGCGGCTGACTGTTACGCCTGCGCCCGAAGCGCAGTCGTATCTCTGGGCGTTATCACACCGTGTTCGTTGTGTTAACCACTTCTTCCCTTGACTGAATCGACCTTTGGTTTGACCCGAGCTAAATCCAGCGGCACCTAACTCCTGTTACGAAGAGCTCGCAGAAACGCATGCGAGCAAGCAGAGCGATCTGGTGGCGATAGATAAGGACTCGGATAGTCTAGGTGGCGTTAGCAAAGAGATTTGGGGATAGGAGCTCCTATTAAATAGCATAACATCCAGTTAAGGATTATCCGGCGGTAGGGTATAGTCAGATGGTGGTCTCACAGCTGAGACTGCTCGAGAGTCAATTTGAAGTCGAGAAGGTTGGCTGCTCATTAGATCCTGATTACTATGGTGGAGATCGTAGTCCGAATCGTTTCTGTAATCGGTTTTCGTGACTAGGTTGTCATCCTAGAAGGATCAGCACCTCGTACTCGATTTCCAAGCCCGCTTGTCGGCTGGGACTTAACAGAGCTTTTAGGTAATTATTACAGCGGAGCGCAAGCGTCTCCTGAGATATGTCAAAAACCCTACTGATCACGAGCGACACCTGCCCTACGGGTGTTAGGTCCTATCGATTAGCGCTCGATCCCATACAATACTAAAATATATGCATTTATATCTTACTTTCGTCTTCGAAGAGCACCCTAACCGTTATGCATCCTAGGCCTTAGTATGGGATATCACTCTTCAGCCTATACCAGCCTCACAAAAATACACAATGGAATAAGGGGACTCGTGTACTTCTAGGCGCAGATGTACCAGAAATCTAGTACGATCGTGCGATCGGGGGAATATTTAAGGTTCCTAGAGCATGTCGGATACCGCCGGAGTTATCGCTTATAGCTTATGGCGCCTGAGAGCTACCGATGTCGAACGGGTGTTCGTCTCTTATCGCAGATATAGGGCAGATATGTTAGGAAGATATTAAGTCCCTCACTTACATAAGCTTGTTACGGTCGCACGCTCGGGGAAGGCTCCGATACTTTAACGCCGCCGACGCTTATGGCCTATAGCTTGCAGCTCCTAATAACGGAGCCGGGCCTAGATTTGTCAGCTCTACGTAGGCACATATACTTAGTCATTGAAACAGGCTAAGTCGGTTTTGCATGCGTTATCCGCTGAACCACATAAACCATGTCGAGGCTACGCGCAACTCGAGTTCTGCAAATTAGGCTCATATTTATAATGTCGTACTATAGGGTACAAACGTCATATTGAACCGCGGTGGTCGATTGCGAAACTCTATCTTCGATCTAGCAATACCTCGCTGAAATGCCAGCTCTCTAGACTTAGGACAAGACAGGAAGACGTGATCATATCAGATTCGTATCTTTTTTGACTATACGCTCGTTGACCTACGAGCTTTGTTCCATACTCCGCCTAGCTATCCTACCGCCACTACTCGCCCGCTACTAGGTCATCAACAACCGCTCTAACCCTCTTTCCATTACGCTTCTCGGACCGGAGAGATAATAGCGGCCTCATTACTAGGGACACCCGTCATACTATCTCTAACATGATTCTCATATTTCTACGGCTTACTCAATCTGTCTATCAAGCATTAGTAGTAAGGTATTTCTTATATCGAAAGTAACTACTAACCTTCTGTGTTAGGATTTCGCTATATCGTTACACGAGTCCCTACTCAGGAACACGTAGATTCCCTATCGAATTGTTAATAGTGTAGGCCGAGATCAAAAGCAGAAAGGACATACTATAAATATAGTACACAAGAATAATATCCAGCTAATACCGCTGAATGCTTACATAGCTCTCCAGTTACTGCATGCTCTCGAGCTCAAAATAGCATTTAGGTGGACCTAGAGCCTACTCTAGTACTAACCCTAGTAGTGACGATACTAGTGGGATCCGCATCCTACCGTGCCTATAAGATCCACAAGGAGGCTAAAAGCAACGAGCCACATCACGAAGCTTATAGTTCTTGTCAGCTATAATCCGTAGAGCACCGTACTAAAGGACTTATAGTAAAAGATCAAGGGGTTAGGCTTTAAAGACGAATTTGAACGGGAGGAGTAGGGCGAGGCTAACTACCAGGCTTATAGCCGCCACAACTTCCGCATATATGAGCCTGCTATTGCTAGGACCATTTCCTCTATCGATGCTATACAGTCCTTAGCCGACAATGCCAGCGATAATAGCGGCGCTATAAAGCTAGAAGAACCGAAGGATCACGTTCGCAATTCGAGAACCTATATGTTCCTTCATCTCTAAATTAGCCCTTTTAGGAGTCTAGTGATGCGTTAATAAAGTGCTTATAAATTTCAAAACGAAGTTACTAGTAGCAGCGAGCGAAGTTCGAGCGGTATCATTTAGAGACGAACTTTCGCTAGACGCTGCTCGCCGCATTTATGTCCTTTTCTTCTGCGGTCATGCTACTGCCTAGGCTTACTAGCTGAACCTCATACCTAGCTTATATCTAGAATCAGACTCGCGAGGTTATATGGTCCTTATGACACGATAGTATCGGAAAGCAAGGATCCAACTGATATAAGACTTTAGTCTCACTACCGGCGAGCAGAAGTAGCGTAGATTGCGTGATACTACTAAAGCTTAGCTCTAAGATATGCGATCAGACCCCTGCCTCTATAGCAGAGTGTAAGATAGGAGACGTCTAGCGAAGTTAACGACCTAAGCTCCGGAAATGCCTTACCTCTTAAACCATAACTCTTCTCTAACATAAGCATATACTTATAGTATTCGAGAACATTAGTTCTGTCATCGTTATATCTATAGTTATTCGGGTGATATGGATATATGACAATAACGCTATAAAGTCATGTAAAAGACCGTAGTTGCCGCTTGACAATGCACATTATGCTACGACGCACATAACACCATAACGCACGTCACGCTATAAAGTAGACTATGTCGTGCGGTGAAGCAGGGTACGAAGTTGACACCGTTGTCGGACGAGAAGATTTTCTCCTCGGAGTCATAGCTTACTCGTTATCGTTGTTAGAAAGTCATGCCACTGATCACGCTACTAAACCGTAGCGATCCCACCCTTAAGCAAGCTATATTAGTGTAACGCTATTACTATAAGCAACGAGCAACCACATACTATAAGCAAGTCATACTCTAGATCGCGGGCTGTCTCGGCGGCGCAAATAAGCGACGGGACTGCGGGATATAGTTGTAAAGGGGTCGCGATCAAAGACTAGAACAGACTAGATAGACTTAAAGGTCCCCTTCGAGAAGATCGCTCTGAAGATGGTTACTAAGAGCGTGAATCTATACAAACACGAATTCTGGTATATCATCAACAGCTAACGTTCCTAAGCCTAACGTCTTTTACTACCTGCCAGCATAAGCGCAATTAGCCTTGGCATCCAGAAACGTAGAGAATAGAGCGCCGAAGATATTGAAGGTGGTAGTAAGTAGGAAAAGTGTAGTGATGTAAGAGATGCCGAGAATACGAAACATTCGGGCAGATAGTAGTAGTAAGCATCGACAGCATTCCCTCTTCTAGCAGGCACCTAGCTAATATGTTTGTTTATTTGTTTGTTTGTTTAATTCAATTAGGCTATTCACGGTGACCGTAGGAGCCGTCCCTAGAGAGTGACCTTACTTATAAAAGAGATTCGCTACCTTCGCTTATGAATAAGAGTGATCTATCCCTATAGTTACCTACTTAGCCTCTAGCTAATAGGTTAACCCTACCTGTCTTTTCTAGAAACCGGATAGTAGCTTTCACTACCTCGATATCCGGCTTCTATTTCTCTTTAGGACTATCTAAAAGCTGTCCTATCCTTATATCCTTTCTCGAACCCTACCCTCCTAGGAGGTAGGATACGTTACCTAACCTCGCGCCGACGGTCTCGCGTAACTCCCTACGCTCGTCCGTCTACCTCGGATACGAGAGGATAAGATGTCTAATCGTCTCCTTGTCGTTTCTATAACTATATCTTACCTCGTCTACCACTCCTATTCGGGAGAGGTATTGATTTAACCTATAATGCCCTATCCTAGCTTGGATAAGAATAGCCGCCTAATCCGAGGTAAGCGACCTATATAGACGTAAGGTGTGCTTCCCCGGTAAGGCTTGATCTATTTTCCACGTGTATTGCCCCGGTAGTCTCGTAGTGTCGAACGGGGTCGGATTTTCACTCCTATCCCGATTTATCAATCGGATAACGCCTGCTACCTCTCGCACCCTCTCTCGTGCTTGAGTCGTAGGCCTTGCCAATATGACCCGTAGGGGCCTATTAGGTGCTGTTAGATGCAGTTGACATTGCATGGACATTGCTCCTAATTGAGATCTTAGCATCTTTTTTGGCAGGTAGGTTGTAGATCTCGTGGCTGTGCTACCCCTGCAACACTAGCTTCTCACATTCAATATGAGAAGCTAATATTCAATGTTAGCCTGTTGTTTGTGGTATAGCTCCTACGGGAGCTGCCGGTGAGGGGACCTCGTCAGCTCGTGTTGGTAGATTTGAAGTCGAAGTTGACATAGCCGTGAGAGCGTTATTTTCGATCTTCTCCTTCATTATCTGCCAACCACGTCGTTAACGATGCCGTCCAATATGCACCCCTTCGAACACGTGATAGACCTCTCTATGCCGCCACCTCCGACGCCGTCGCAGCCGGTGATACCTTCTCGAGAGTCCGGAGATACTCCGCTACACTAGTCGCCAACTCCTGGCTATACACCTGCGCCGAGCTAGTCATAAGCAACACCTTCTTCAAGACCTTCGACTCACGTTTATCGTCGGCTCGCGCCGCACGAGGAGTTGACGATTGTGCAGTTGGTAATACAGCATAAGCACCTGCGCCGGCCAAACAACCTCAAGCCGTTTCACGATACAATACTTCACAGCTTCGACGAAGAACACAACTGGCGCTACAAATCCATTTCCCGTAAGCTCCTAGATCTGGAAGGATACTGGCGTATTAAGCTCATCCGCCGTGGCAGTAGAACTGGCACTAAGAGCGACGGCGACCTCTCTCAAGCTATGGAGTCGTGGATAAAGTTTATCGACGAAGAGAAGGCGTTAGTAGCTACACACGCTGCTGCCGATGAGCAAGATCGTGTCGAGCGCCAGGTCTCAGCACAGTAGCGCACGGATACTATATTAAGGCAGCGTGACCGGCTACCGGTGGTGCCACGGGAGTTGCCGGCTGATGAGGACTACTTTAACCAAACCACCGACGAAGATACTGCTCCTTCTTCTCTATCAATACTACCTTCAAGCACGACACAGCCGGTGCCGCCGCGTGGTCGCGGAGCTCGTGGAGCTCGCGGTCGTGGGACCTCCCGTTCTACACGAAGCAGCCGTAGCGAAGGTGGTAGTACTGCCAACAACCTAGTGAAGATATTCGCGCAGATGGAAGAGAATCGTCTTACCGCCGAAGAGCGGCGCGATGCTGCTGCTACTACGGCTATGGAGCGACGTAAGGCTCGCGAGGCTGCTGCTAGGGAGCGAGAAGCTGCTATTCGAGAGCGTGAGGTCGCTAACAGTACTGCTATGATGCAGCAGATCACCGCTCTGGTGCAGCATGTTATACACCGGCCGGTTAGGGATTATCGGTAGCTAGCTCCGAGTTCAAACTTCTCGACATCCGGAGGTACATCTGATGAAAATAATGACTTTACCTCAGGACCTGTAACTCCACAACCACATGGTCGATTTGGCTAAGATCGAAGCATATTCAAGCATGCATATATGGCTACAAGCTCTGCGTGTTTGTTGGTGGGGGTTGGTGTTGGTTGTGAAGATCCTTGACTCTGAAGGTATCAGCTTTTTCTGTTTTTTACAGTATCTACAAAGTTGGTGTTCATCGATCTAGCCTCTTTTCTATTCCCTAAGGTTGAATAGGCAGCACAAACCGTCCCCTCACCAAAATCCGCAGGGGTGAAGGCGTTTCGCGGTCTGGATTGCCCATCAAAATCGATCTTATGGAATCGCTCCTAGCTCCGTCGGATAGAGATACTCCTACGGAGTTGGAGGCAACACTTCGAAGTGATCAGACGTCTGATTACGGCCGTGCATACACGTCCTCACGTTGATCAACAACATGGTCGCTCTATAGAACGCTCCTACCGCTTGGTTACCAAAGTATAACTACTGACTGTTAGCTAGGTAGTTCCACTGCTGCCAGCTTCTACCGAAGGCGTGTTCAATGCTGATGCGCTGCGCAGATAGGTGGTTGTTAAACTCGACTTCGGCTTCACCCGTTGGTCGTCGATAAGGTGTACACACTCTAAAGGTGCACGAATAGGCTGGGTCTCCATACAGATATAGACACTCCCGCGGAGCTGCCATCATCCGGCGGAGTCGTCGAATGGCACGAGACTCTGACCACATGGCCCAATCGTTCTTCTTACCTTCGAAGGGACCTTCCATGAAGTATACCACTCCATCTAGTGCGACCGCGGCCTGATACTTCAAACCATGTCCCTTCGAGTGCCCTAAGTAGACGTCCTGTTAGCGGTGGTTAGGCCGTGACATCTCTCCGAAGTGACCGTCAAGGAAGCCCTAAACACGTGCATGACATTGCAGCTCGACGGCGTTAGCGAAGTCGTGTAACCGACGATAAGATCGCAGGTAAAGATGCCAAACTAGAAGGTAGCCAAAGGTCTCGTTCAGGTGCTTTATAATACAGGTAAACACGGTAGATAGCCAGCCTACAGAGCGTCCAAATAACTCCTAAAGATCGCACCACCGGCACGAGAAAGCAAGCCTTCGCAAGAACACGCAGCACGCTATGACAGGATCTGGTGCAACACCGGCGTTATATTTGACTTCATCCAGCCTCAGAAGGACGACGAGATCGTGGATTTGCGGCTTAGTGAAGCGTGTATTCTTCCAGGTGTTACTATCAGCCCATTCACCTAGACTCCAGGTCCTGTAGGTATATTCGTAAGGAGCGCCGAAGTCACGCGCGTGCGGCTGCTCGTCATCACCGGCGAGCTCTTCAACGACTGCTAATAGATCCTCGAGAGCCACATGGTTAGGGAGGTCATCCATAGTAGGTAGATTAGAAGGTAGATTGGAAGGTAGATAGATGACAAAAACAACGAAAACGAAGAAGTCAACTTCGCTACCAACCAACGCCTTCACCGCGTCGATCAACGCGATAATGACACGACACGGCATTAACGGCTGTACTATACCTATTCGGAGTGCTTGGCATTGGCCGGAGCATGCCGGTGGCGCAATGTCAATGTAATGTCAACGCAATGTCAACTGCATCTAACAACACCTAATGGGGCTGCAGCTGCATGCATGCGCGCTTTGACACAGCCCGTCAGCTGAGCTTGGCAACTCTGTGCTCGCCTTTGCAAACAGAGGCGCTAGCTTTATGAGCGAGGCTGAGATGCACTCAAATACAATCTGGCCCAGCCACGCGTCTGAATTTTTGTTACGCACATGGAGGCTATGCATGCAACCGCAACGCCAACGCCTAGCTTGATACTCAACAGCAGGCGCCATGCAGGATCACCTCACTTTTCCCCAAATCACAGGTGAGCTAAGTCGTTAACCTGGCGTCAAACACATCTTCACTAACTATCCCTGTCAGCAAGCTGGGGTTCGGGCGACTTGTAAGACAACGCGGTACCGGCGCTACATACGGCTACGAGTCCATACTGCATGCGCCCAATGATTTAGATAACGCACTATCACTGCGCTTTGTGGATGGTGCAGAGCTCAGCTTCACTGTCCCTGCTCACGATCTAGAACCCTCGAGATCGTTCACACGAGCTCCAATTTACCGACTGCACGAGCACGCAATGGCAGTTGGCACAAGGTCTCACCCTGTCCACTTTACATATTTCGGTTCTTGTTGAACCGCGCGAACGCGAGGCTGCCGAGATAGGTGAAGCTCCGAATTGAGTATAGCTAACAGCCAGACGACATGCATGCCGAAGTCTGCAGATACATGAGACGGAGGCGCTTCTGGTGCAACCTAACATGCAAGTGCTGATGTGCGTTGCCCACTTTTCACGCTTTCCAACTTGGCACGTTGCTCATATCAGTCCTTAAGAACATCCTTTGGCTTGAAGCCTGGTCATAGCAGAGGCACGGCCTGTCTTTCTCTCGTTTCTTGGTTACACGTCAGCATGTCAAAATTCTGCGAAGATATTCGTCAGCTTGAGAAGTACCCGAATGGGATAATTGGAAAACCCCGACCAGATAGAGCGCCATTGATCCATTGCCTACAGTGGTCTCATGGACATCGTGGAAGGTCTCAGTTCGAATCTGTACAGGGGTTCATGGATGCAGATTCAGCTTCTGACTATGCCCTTCGAGTGGTACTTTTGCCGATGGCGCCTATGGAAGGCGACAAAACCGAGGCTAAGGAGTTCCGGACGCTATTTAGTCACTACTCGGTTCCCTCCGCCGTACCTGCTGAGCGTATGCGGAACGTTGGGTTCGCTTTCGGGACGCACAAGGACAGGAGTAACAAATCCGATGGAGTCTGGATCCATTTTCTCTGTCGCAAGATCGAAATCGAGAGTGGTGTTATACAGGATTTGGGTTATCTTCGCCATGGCATCGAACAAGGTCAGAAGCCCGACCCGAGCAAGATGTGGATCATGTGCGATTTCTACCTGCATATCCGGCCTAGCTCGGTCGGCACTAGTGATCCCAAGACTGTAACGCTACTATGTTTTGGTGCGCCGGATGAGATGTTGGATCGCTTCGAGAATCTGCGTGACGTCGATGAGTGGCAGGACATCCTCAGTGAGCCCTATCTACTCTTCGATATTATCTTCGACGAACTCCACGAGATTTTCGACAAGATGGTATGGGAGTTGAGCAAAGCAGTCAACCCTGAGGAGAAGATGGCCCTCAAGCGAGCGGGAAGATTAGCGAAGCAAGAAAGCAACTTAAGTTTCCAGAACCTGCACAACATCCAGAAGTATGTCCTTTTTGCATGTCATTGGATTGACACATGCACTGACCTTGCATAGAAACTGTACTTTCTTGATCGAAGCCGCAGAAGCTAGTATGATTACACTAGACGCCATGATCTCACAGCTGACGAAGAGTCTTGAGCTTCCCGATCTGACATTAGCGGCGATCAACGCGCTCGGGTATCGCAAACGGAGTTTCCAGTCTACGCTCCTGCGCTTGCACAGTCTTGAGAAACGCATGTCGAACGTCATCCAACTCTCTTTCAACCTGGTCACGCAAGCCGACAGTGCGATACTGAAGAGCGACTCTCGAGCTATGAAGTCTATCGCATTCCTCACTCTAGTATTCCTACCAGCGACAGGTGTGGCTAGTGTGTTTAGCACACCCTTCTTTAACATAGACTGGGATTCAAGTGATGTGGAGAATAAGGTGTTGCGCACGGCTAAGAGCTTCTGGATTTTCTGGGCTGTTGCACTACCGCTCACATTGATCGGTCTTCTGCTGTGCTTTGCCTGGGTCAATCTGCCGGACGGGTACAAAAATAGTATGAAGGCTTATGTAGGCAAGCTCACAAAGTCTAGAAGGATGCTATGCGCGAAAGTCGCGGGAGAGAATGACATGGCTTTCGAAGGGAGGGATCTTGAACTAGGATGTAGATGACAAAGAGCTGATAAGCCTGATTTCTTCTTCGTCAAATCTGCTTTGTGTTTGTCGATCTTGTTGAGCTTACCCTTTTTGTACTAAGCTTGTGCACTCCTAAGGACCTCCTCTACTGATGGAAGCTTATCGGACAGTTTCCTAAGCGCTTTTAGGATCCTTAACTTGTTCGTAACGGCACTACACTATAGATTTTGATAGACTTGTGAATGGTGTCGATAGCGCCGGCGACCACACCGAAGACTATGGCTGCGAACTCGAGGCCTGACATTTCCAGGAAATTACCGAGGCTGAAGTGTTCATCATCCGTCAATGCGTTGTCGCAGAGCGCTACAGCTAGCCGCTTATTCCGTTCTCACACGCGAGTTGGATGTCGAGCCTTCCTTGCCTAGATAGCGGTACGACGAGAGTACAGCAGACAAATCGAGGAGGCAAGTAAGTACCTAACGTTATAGTTATAGAAGAGATAGCAGGTCCCTCGCTTTGCTTTGCTTTCCTGTACCCCCTATAGATACTACTAGGTCGAAGATGGTCACTTGTCGAAGAGCTTAAGCGCTCAGCTGGATATAGCGGGACATGCCTTGTGTTGTCGTGACACTCAGGTAGCTGCATGCTGACCACCATCTACGCTCTGGCGGCCTCAGGTGGCAAGCCGCTCATCAGATACGATACAACTTCCGTCCATAGCATAGTCTGCCCGTGATTTGTATCGACATCACCTGCGATCGATCCGTATGGCAGGCTGACACTCCGGTTTATGCCACGCCTATGTACCAGAAGCTGAGAACGGGCTTCTTGACTGGTCGCTACACATAGCTCGAGCGAGACACGAAAGGGAGGGCCCCCGACATCAAAAATTGGGGCATGCGATGTACCTCGACGAAACACGCAGTCGCAGTGCGCTCTCCGTAGGACGGACAACTATCACGCATGCCAGTTCATCTCGGCCACGTAAGGGCTATACAAGCCATGCATAAGTTAGTCATGAGAACTGCTCAGGCTAATTCCATGCGCTTCTACTGGAGGGTCGTTATCCGGTACATGCCCAGCCTCAGCGCGCAGCTGAACAGTCACTGAGAGGCCTAAATGATTGATAAATGCCACGCCCGGATCTGTTTGTTGTGAAATACTTCCGAGTGCTAAGTTAGAAGATTCCACAGGGTCTTATAGGGTTTTACCCCATGAGATCACAGACACTTCTAGAGATCCACTCATTGACAAGGCAGCAACATAAAAGGGTCGTACATAGCATCAAGTAGACAATCAGGCAAGTGGTGTCCGACCAGATCGGAGTGTCCCCTTGTCAATCCACAACAAACAGTAGTCCGATCCGTAACTAGTACGTAGGCTTATGCAGCTCCTCTCCCGTCCGGTTACCCCTACGGTGGTATGATGATAGCCTGCTCCCCGTGGCGTGACGCTCAGTCCACGACTGCATCGTCTCACTGGTCTCACGACTGTTGGTAAGCTGCATCTTGCAAGAAAACACGGCCGACATAAGCAGTAAGCTATGGCCTTTCTATCAATCTTTTAACGCAAGTACCATTGTGTCATTCTCTTCTTATACAGCCCTTCAAGCGCAAAGCTTTCGACGTCTCAGAAGCATCAAGATGACTACCAAGCAGTCTATCATCTCACTCTCCGAGCACCATCCTTTGGACGTACAGCTTATAAAGGGCGAAGTAGTCCGTCTCATTGAGCTCATTCCTGGATCAGGGACGCAACCGCTCCTCTTAGAGCTTTCGATTCACGAGCTTGCACAAAGTCCGCCGTTCGATGCCATATCTTATGTCTGGGGTGACGAGACCAAACGAGAAGATATAGAGTGCAACAGGCGTCCTCTTTCGGTCACGAAGTCCCTCGCATCCGCTTTGAAACGAGTCCGACTCCCAGACAAGTCGCGAATGGTGTGGGCCGACGCCATTTGTATCAACCAGAGGGACGACGTCGAGAGGGCGCACCACGTTGCATTTATGCGCAAGGTCTACGAATTTGCAGATCTGGTTCTGATCTGTATGGGAAGCGATCCCGCCGGCGCTGGACTCCATGTCATCTCTCTTCTAGAGTCTCACTCCAAGCGTATGGGCTATCCTAGAGTGAAAGACATGGCTATCCTACACTGCAGCGATGCGACCTTTCTCGATTCACGCTGGAAGTCTCTAGCTATCCTCATGGGCAACGTGTGGTGGACGCGAGCCTGGACGTTGCAAGAATCAGGTGTGGCAAAAGCCCCGTGGGTAATGTGGGGCGACGTTGAGATCAGCTACCGTGCGCTGATGAGATTGAACCGCTGGATCGTGGCCTGTGCCGACGAGCTTCAGCCAAAGTACGGTATCTCTCTGTTGACGATCCACAGCGACTGGGAGCAGTGGGCTGAAGGCTGGGAAAAGGTGCAAGATTACCCTTACACGGTCGTGGACTTCCTTAGCCATGCGAAGGGTCTGGGATGCAAAGAGCCGAGAGATCATGTGTTTGCCTTCATCGGCCATCCGCTTTTGCAGAAGGAGAACGAAAGCGGGCCACTTATCACTGTCAGCTATAAAGTGCCCGTGATCGAGGTGTTCAAAGAGTTGACAAAATTGATCCTTGCACAAGTGGGCCTTTCAATTCTTGCGGCTGTTGAGCACGACAAGCCCACGATCGAAGACATGTCGACGCCATCGTGGGTGGTCTCCTGGGACAAAGACATCATCCAGAACTCATTCGGCTATTTCCAAGGCTTCTACTATGACGCCGCACGTTCTGCACCGCCAGTATTCACAATCGCAGGCGACAGTCTTGGTCTTCAGTCTGTACAATTGTCTCGCGTTGCTGCTGTCTTCCAATTTCCAGCGGACTCTGACAGCTGGGCCGTCCAAGAAGCAATTCCTGCCTTGTCGGGTAATCCTGCCTTACGGTCGATACTTGAGGGTATAAGACGTATAGCCATCGAAGGAGCCCGCGACAAACCCTGCAAGTATACCCCAAGTGAGCGGAAAGATGCGCTTTCCCTCACGCTCACTGCAGGATTGAGGGATTACCTGTCCGCCGAAGACAGGATGCACCTGCACCGTGCCGATCGCGAGGCTTTTTGGCAGGCTTTCGACACAATTCTCGTCGACAAACGTAATCGGACGGACGCAGCTGAAATTGCTGGAGATGAGTCGATCTCTAGAATTACCAAGAGTCTGGATTCTGGCTCCGCAGACAGATACTTCTACGACCTCTCGCTCGCATGCAAAGGACGTTGTTTCATTATGACAGAAAGCGGGCATTGGGGAGTTGGTCCTTGGGTCACGCGCGTTAATGACGATCTGGTCGTCGTACGGGGAGCGAAGGTACCGTTCGTGCTCAGGCGCCTGACGGTAGAGCAAGATAGCGCTGTCCATCCTCGTGGAGCCGCCGATGAATTAGAAGAATGTGTGTCGAGAGAACAGTACCGGCTCGTTGGAGAGGCGTATCTGCATGGTGTCATGCGAGGTGAGGCGGTAGAGTATGCAGCTACTTGGACGGAGATTATAGTTTCATAACGTTAGGGTTAGGGGGTTCATTGACTGTTATATAGGCCGGTCTACCTTTACACCTGATCCAGTGCGCGCTGAAATGAGTCAAGCCTTGTTTCCTAAGCAGTAAAGTAAGGTCTTCTAGAGGGGAGATCTCTCCGACGAACGACGCTCCTCTAAAGAGGTCTACGAGAGGGGTTCCGCGATGCTTAGGTAAAAGGGGTACCACCTCTATACCGATCCTAGCCAATATGACCCGTAGGGGCCTGTTGACATCAACAGCCCCCATGTCCGTTTTAGGTTAGCCCGCTTGAACATCAACAGCCCCCACATCAACAGCCCCCAGGTTCACTACTACTGCGACTTA
>Ga0265797_10008099_pt1 | contig 14138 bp, 15 predicted proteins | sample P2T30metagenome_FD_192433 | JGI IMG/M metagenome (GOLD analysis project Ga0265797, IMG submission 192433) | Plant litter microbial communities from East Loma Ridge, Irvine, California - P2 T30 | ecosystem: Environmental > Terrestrial > Plant litter > Unclassified | place: USA: California... | reverse complement strand
GATTTCGTGAGACGTCACGGGCTACATTCGAAGATAGCCATGGTCTTCATGGTGTGCACCATGACTTTCACCTTTGTGTACCCGACCATCGCCAGTGCAATGACGGGTTATAGCGCGAATGTTGATGCTTTTATCCAAACAACAGGAGGCGAATACGTCCCTTTCAACGCATTTAGCTTCGCATACTTTGTCATCCATGACGGTTCGCGGATCGATTTAGAAGACGATCATATTGCACTAGATAAAGATCCTGAAAAGAGCAATTACCAGTGTAAGTGAGCTGAGCGGAAAGTTGAGTAGCTTTATCTGGTCTGACCCGTCTTACACAGATCTAAACAGGTTTGAACCAGTAATCCCATTGCTCGGCTCGCTTGATGGGAGATTCAGCACGTGCCATTGGGATCCGTCAAGGAGTGGCAACAGGGACTTCAACTCTACGTACTGTGAGTTGCAGCGCAACGTATCTAGGTGTAAGCTACATCATGTATAATTAAATGGCTATTGCTGATTTCCACGCAGATGCTGCAGAATACGGCTTCAACAGAGGAGACAAGATAAATTCTACCTTTGGAGGACAACTTCTGCCGCCGCCTACACTCAACATCTCAGCGCCATCTCTGGTTAGGACCACGAAGTATGAAGATGAAGATTATGATTCTTACGAAGACCGATTATTTAGAGTCACTAATGACCCATCGCAAATGCTATGGGCATACGATAACAAGACATACGATTTCAATTACCTACAAGGGAATGGGAAGTGTCAGGCTGCGCTGGTATGTCTGTTGTCACTCGGGTCTTCATTCTCTAACTGAACCGTATAGGACTACAAATGGGGATTCTCATACATCCAACTATTCATTATGGTAATCTTCCACATAGTTTGGACTATTGGACTTTTCACCATGTGGATCAGAGCCTGCATGGTTATGAAGAAACGAGGGCGAGGCAGAGAAGACGTGGCAGGAGAAAATAAAGCTGTCTTCGAACTTGCAGCTGCGATGCGAGAGCAAATGAACGAGCCTACGAAAGAAGAGGGCGATGATGTGTCTGCTTTAACTGAAGCAAAGCTGCGACGACGCATTAAAAACGATCTACGCGGAGGGTCCATCTCATACAACACTCCAATACTTCCCAACGGGGAAGGCGGCGAGAAGTGGAATGCCATAGCTTGGATAAAGAGCCATAAGCTAAGCATCATTGCGATGGTCGTATGCCTTGTGGCGATGATGATCAACTTGTTTGTTTGGGTACCGGACGATACCGGTACCGTCGCCCTCCTCCCATTACCCACCGTGTTGATCGCCGCTTTGTACATCGGGTCAACCAGGGGAAGTCGCATCGTCTTGTTTGTCTGGATCTTCGTCCTTGTCGTCATCCCGACGCAGATTACCGTATCTATAGCTACATACTAATATCAAAATATTGTAGTTTTGATCGCTCGAATGGACTTCTCATTATCAACTCTGCTAGGCTTTGTAACACAATCAACACCAACCTCCCAGGGTATGCGATTCTTTCTCTGTAATCAATTGCAACGCGCCTCATGTCAAAATCCGCGGACTATCTATCCGCACCGGCGCACTCCCAAAAACAGGCTCCAACCTCACACCGCCAAAACTCCAGCCATCAACAAAGACGCCCTCTTCAAACCTCTTGCTAACGATAAACCCCAGCGCCCCATCCAACCCTACACTAACCTCAATATCCCCCTCAATCTCCACCCACCCTTTCCCCTTGAACTCTTCATACCGCTTCGATCCCACCCTCACCCTCACAGCATCCGGATGCAACAACACACTGCCCACATCCGGCGTAATCTTGACATCAACATACCGTTGCGAAAACGTATTCGGATCAAACGGTTTCCCAACGCTAAAGACGAGATCCCGAGGCGATGTATACGAACTGCTGTGAAACGAGACGAGGAACTGGACTTTGTATTTTCCCTGCGGAATCCCCGTCTTGATCGTCCGGAGACAAACATTATCAGCCTTGATACACTGATACACTGCCGCTTCCTCGCGTCGCCCATCATGATCCAAATCCTCGGCAACAGGGTAAACCCGCTTCAACCTCCCCGTCTCATTATCAATCGCAAGACCGCTCTCCCCACTCGGCGATAAATCACGGTATTGCGACATTTTCGGTAGATCTTCTAGATGCGGGCTTACACCAAGTGGCATCCCCGTTTTAAAATCCACCTGCGCGAGTTGAAACGACGAATCCATTAAACCGCGTCCCGTCATTCCAAGCCGGAAGTGACTAGCACTGATTTCGAATCTGGGCGGGAGTGCCGAGAGTTTAGCCATGCGTTGCCCAAAGTCCTTGGCCGACCGGATTTGCTCGCCGTCGTTCATGTAGAGTTCGGTTAGGGACGCCATTTCATCCTCCTTCATCCACTGCTCTAGACTGACGTCTGCGAGCCCGCGATCAACGTCGAAGCGGAAGTACTTTGTGTCGCTGTTGTTGTACATGCGCTTCATTTCGTTGTCGACGCGGGCGGTGGATGTGGCCATTCCGGTGAGGGCGCTTGCAATGGAGATGTCTGTTCCGAGGCCGAATGGCAGCCAGGATGCCATTTTCTTGACGCTGGGTATGGATTGTAAACCTGTTCCTACGGAAACTATGACACCGATTGAGCGGCCTTCCCAGAGGGCTTTTGCCGCATAATCGACTTCTGCGCAGGGGTTGTTGAAGCCGACGCCACCATCTAGGTAGGTGACTTTTGGTGTGCCGAATTGCATTTCCTCGAAGAAGGTTGGTGCTGCAGAGGTGGCGCGGAGGGCTTCCCAAATACGGGTCGTTCGGTCGTTGGGGTCGTATGTTGAGAGAATTCTGGGGAGACCTAGAGCATTCTTGAGAGACGTGAGGACAAAACCGCGGCAGCCTTTTGCGTTTGCTTTTCTGTGGACGGATTGCCGGTGGTGCAGTTTCCAGGTTGCGCTTCGCATCGGTTTTCTAGGACCAAATGGACTGTCGCTGTACAGTGTTGACGGAGCTATGGTGCTATCCATGCTATCGGGGGGTCCGGAGGCTAGCGAGCATTCTGAGTTCTTGAGTGTGGCTACTGGGCTCTCTGTGATGAGGGGGGCTGGTGCTGCGTCTGCCCAGATGCTGTCCCTGGGTAGATCATTCGCTTCGTCCACCTCTTCAAACAGTGCTTCGTCCCACATGAGTTCGTTTGGATCAAAACCTAGATCTTTCAGTGCAGTCTTGATGGCGTTTGCAAGGACGGTGCCTGAGAAGCGACTGGCTCCTGTTGGGATCTTCATGCCAAAGGCCTTGAGCGATCTGTCGTGCTTGAATATCTGCTCGGCTAGTTTACTGTACACCGCAATACAGTCTTTGCAGTTTAGTCGTAACCGCGAAAGCATGATAGCTATGATTCCACCCGTCGACGTTCCGCCAATAAGATCAAAGTAGTCACATGGTTTGAGCGGTTCGTGGTCGTTCATTGCTCTCCTTCCTAGTCTCTTCTCCTCCAAAGCTATATTCTCCATCAGATTCTCGAGTACCAGCAACGACGATAGTCCTCGTACACCTCCTCCGTCCAACGATAGCAGGCGTAACGGCGCATTTGGATTTCTTTCGGGGTTCGAAAAATCCATGGTGTTTAGGCGCCTAAACGGGCGGGTCGTGTGTTCAGGTGAGTTCCAGGTGTCGATTGGGAAGTATACGTATGCGTCGTGGCGGATCGTAGGATGTTTGTTTGCGAGTGTAAGTTGTATCGAGGGTGTAACCGAGTCGAACTTCTAAATCCACCTCCGACTCATAAACATAAACTGTCACGAGGCGGCCTCTCCTAGGTTAATAGTATTCCAGTGGCGACGACACGAAGTGAGTCAGGTGTGCAAGACGTATGCAGAGTGGAAAGGTTGCCTACAAGGCTGCGCTACGGGCCAAATTCTATATGTCGTATGAAACAAATGACGCGCCAGACAAGGCGGAATCTCGAAATACCACCAAACCCTAGAAGCCGGGACCAAGCGTCCTATAAGTCCTGTGCCACACCCCACACATACTACAGTACTATGTGCTGTACGGCGTCAATGCGTACATGAAGATACTCGAAGCGTATGGGTTTCGGGGGCCATCTTACGCGCCTGCTTACCTTGTGTGGCTAGGTCAGGCCCACCTTTGTACAGAATAAGGCTACGCGCTGCGCCACTACGGATATGCGGCGCAGGCGGTCTGGATATAGCACAAGTAATGTACATTCGAACGTTTCGACCCTGAATTTCGATAACAGCATCGGCGACAAGGAGTAGAATCAACTAGCGAGATAGGTATCATGTGGCGGGTGCAGCGGGAAAAGTAGGCAGCCAAGGCTGTAATGTGTCAGGAGCGTCAACCAATCACTGGCGCTGCGTGATGGGGCTGATCGGCGTAGCTGTGACTTTCAAAGGTCAGCTGCCAGGCGGGGGTGATGTAAGCTCTGCATGAACGAAAGCCGCGCTGAGGCTCCGCAGTAACGACATGTGCGCCCCTCGATCGCTCTGAGACGTCGATGAATGTGTTGGAAATGCAAACCAGGGCTGAAAGGCCCTGTGCTCTATTAGATTACATGTGTGTACCAATATGCTGAATGCAAGCGATCGTGTAAAGCAGATCGGTTACCCAAATGCATCGAATTGCGCCCAAATATTCAAACCCTGGGTATTATAATCAAATGCCCGGTGACGCCGTGGATGCTTTCATGTTCAAGTCGTTAAAATCGTTATTCGTAGTCGTTAAAGTCGCTCAGCAGAGAATAGTCCGCCGGTCATTAACTACGCAGGTTAGCGGACGAAGTAGGCAGTAGTGCGCGACGATGACTTACGGATAGTTTGTTGCGGTATTGTTCCCAATGTTGGTCGTATTCCTTTTGCAACATTGCATCTGACTCCTTGGCTCGAAGAGTGCGCAGAGTCTCCATGCGAGGGCTGTCCTTCCTCCTCAACTTTTGTCTAGGGACATAGATCGGCGAAGGCGAAGGCTTGATAGTCCAATGAGAAGGCGCGAAATAACTTAGCGAGCGTGCGTGTGTTGTTGGCGAACCGGGTGGTGACGTGGCGGGTGTTGAGGGGCTCGATGCACAGAAAGAGGCCGAGTCGGAGAAGACAGATGGCGATGGCGACGAAGCTACTGAGCTGTTGCTGTTGGAGATGACAGGTGACAGGACTATCGGCGATACGGGGTCCGCAGGAGTGAAGCGGGTAGGACCGGGTCGTCGCACACTGCCCTTGCCAGAAAGGGGCGATGGTCTTTTGATGTCGACAACACGAACACCTGGGTACCTCTGTGGAGTTGCAAAGGGCGCCTTGCTGGAGTTACTTTTGGGGTTGGGAGTGGTCTTGGTGTTGGGATCCTTTCGTGCCAGCGCTGGTGACGTGGGTTCCTTGGGGGTGGTGTGGGTCGGTGCGGAGGGTGGCGCGTCCTCTCTACGCGAGAGCGGTGATGGCTTTCTTTCGGCGGCGACAGCACGGCGCACTTTGGATGGGAGCGTGTTCCTCCTGCCGAATAACGGTGTCGGGCTCTTGACAATGTCGTCGGGATTGAATTGGAAGGGTTCGGATGGGCGAGACGGTAGCGATGGCCGTGTTGATTTCGAGGGCAACGAGTTGCTTCTGTTGAAGAGCGGCTTGGGGGACAGTTCAGTCTGTCCTCCAAAGTGGAACATGGCCGGTCCTTTCATCTCCATCTCGGACTTGTGTGCTGGCGTTGTGGGGAGCGATTTGTTGTACTGTTTGACGACGCGGTTGGGATGGCGTCGCGGAACGGGAGGTGTTTCGCATAGCGTTAATGTCTCTTCAAATAAGACGTCGAGGTCGTCTTCTGCCATCTTCCTTTTCATAATAAACGCGACGGCAGTGCGAAGCGAAGAGGGATATGTAGGTGGGTGGGCGTACTCAAGCGAGACGGGTGTCTAATCCTGACACGAAGCTGAGGGTTCCATGGGAATATTAAGCAGGAAAGGTGGGATCACCCGCCTCCTCTACTAAATCCATTAGTCGGTAAAGTCCTTGTTTACAGGCGGAACAGGCGAGCCAGCGCTAGACGTCATTGGACAAGACGCTGGCGCTGCAAGTTGCGGTAAGTCTGGCTGGACGCGATCGAAGGTTTGCCAGCGTGGCTAGGACCCATAACCCTGCATCCTCATTTTAAATGCCCCACGGGACGGGCGATCACGCGCAAGTCCCAACAGCTTTCCTCAGGTGAGGACATGCAAGTAATTCGAGATGCGCACGAGAGTGGGTTGGCGCTGATGGGCTGATGGAGCTGTGGAGTTGAGGAGGGTGAGCATTGAAATCTGTCGTACCTGACGAAACTCGTCATCGATCCAAGGCCGGCAAGTCGGGCGCTAGGAACCAGGCCCGGCAACGCCTTCCCTAGGAGTGTACCTTGGGATCGAGATTCTTGGTAGTCAACCGTCTTCAACGTCAGGGGTCATGTCATACCACATGCATCGCTCGCCATGAGGGATGCAGGATGCAATGACGAACGGCAGCGAGGTGCAAGTTGAGCCCAGTTGAGGTCATCTCTAGGAGCTACTTCCGGGTCTGACGGAGCAACAGAGCATGTTACGTAGTGTCACCACACTGTGCTTGAAGCGCAAGCTGACAGGTCTCGACCATCATGCAAGCTTCAGCATAGCAAGGGTATGATGGTGCTGTGGTCTCAGCTCCACAGTGATGCTGTTCGCCCAGCCAAAGACGGTGTGTAAACTGCTATCCTCATCCATGCGAAGACTGCGTCTCGAAACTATACTATTCTGCCACCCTACGTACCGCCACATTACAATCCTTTATTCTAATAAAAACATCAACGTAGTACAGATACGACTACAAAGTAGCATGCCCTTCGCCTTCTAGATGCAACATGAAATGCAAACGCTTGGTATCATCAGTGAATATGCACATAGGAAAAAGCACCATCTGCACGTGGTCTGTCTCAGGTCCATCAGTCGACTTCACCAGAGAAGGTCTGTCGACGTAGCGCCGGAGTTCCCATGTTGTTGAGCGGTATGCCAAAGTCGTCTTCTTCAGCCCAGTCAGCTTCGTCATCTGACTCCCAGGCGCATGGGATCTTTTCTGCGCGGCGCACACGGTACGTGTTGAAGCCGAAGCCATTCGAGATGCTTGTAGCGATGCGAAGCATGACGGAAACCAAGTGTGCAGGTGGCCCGAGAACAAGCTCACATGTCTTGCGTACTAGGGCATTTGTGAAGTCCTTGCGAGGGCTGTGCTTTGGTGGACAGAAGAGGTTTTGGGCTGGAGGCATAGGAGAAAAGGCGCGCCTCTGTGAAGCCCCTGTAAGCTTCCTCATGCGGATCGCGTCAGGCGGCGTGGGAATATCTATGCTCGCACGCCCAAGACTATCATCATCGGAATCGCTTACAAGCGGTGGTGTAGATGGTGCAGAAGAAGGTCGTACATCGATCGAGGGAGTTGTGGAGGAATAGTATGGGACTGTAGGCGTCACAGGTGCGGATGGATCGGTACGTTCGGTGGACGGACCACGAACGGTAACCTCTGATACCTGGCGTCGATGTGTTGAACGTCCCCTCGGCTCGTCTTCTTGCTTGGAGAAGGTGTTCGCCCATGGGTTTATGGCATCATCATCCGCATCGAGGAACTTTGGAGAAGGTGTGGCAGTATTCAGAGAGTAGAACGAGTCTACACTCGAGGTCAGACTGGGGGCATCTGAGATTTGACGTTCAAGGATGGGTTTGTCGGCTTCGCTAGACTGCTTCGCCGGAGGAGAGAGAGGAGACTCGACTATGCGCTCCATGGCAGACACGGATTCTCTCCTGGGCATTTTGATAGGCGCAGTTGCCGAGCGCAGCCCTTGAAACATGCTGACCCGTTCTCCCACTGACAGGCGGCGCGGGGGCGCTTTTGACGCGAGGGGTCTGGGTGTAGTTATCGCCAAAGGGACCTCAGGGGCCGCGGATACTATTTCGCTACTGTCGGTACAGACGCTCGACCGGTCGTCCTCGTCGTATGAAGAGGTAGTACCAGTCTCTGAGCGATCAGTGCCAGACGTAGAAGGCCTTGAGCCATGCTGTTGTGGTACCCAGGTCTTATCCATGACCCACTTCTTTGCCTGTCCCGAAGGCTTCCTCTTGATCGTCTTGCGTGGAGGGCTCTTTGGACGCTCAAGCTCTGCGACGACTTCGAATCCTCGCGCGAACGGGCACTGTGTCCTCTCGTACTGCATCACTTGCGCCAATACCGACTTGAAGTGCGTGATGTTGACCTTGTCCTCGTCAGTCTCATAGGGGAGCTCGATGCGATAGTAAGAGTCCTGCCGTATGCGTAGCACAAAGACGGACTGATTGCCGACAAGCCATATCTGGGATCGGGGGAAGATTGTGTGCAGGAGGTTGCCGCTGTTGAGGAAGGAGACGTTGGAGGCTGTCACGCGGTAGATGCGAAGAGCCCCTGTGATACGTTAGACAGCCCTCAGCATGGGTGACAGGTGGGATGACATACCGACTGCGAGTGTGCGCTCTGTAGGCGTCTTCCATGGTATCGGATGCGACGTGTCACCTGAACGGGAGGGCGAAAGCCGGCGAGCGGGTCCGGCTGTGGTAAAGGAGAAGATCTTGGAGTTGGAGCACACGAACAGCGTCTCTATGCCGTCAGTCGTGTTCCTCGACGCGGGCACCGACTCAGTCCTCCGTGTCGCGCGCGCGGGGAGCGTGAAGCTGCGCCTGGAGTTGCTGGGGTTGAGAGCGGACGGCGCGTGCTCAGGATGCGCATGCTGGGATGAAGCCGGCATCGTCATAGTGAGCGTGCTATATGGGCATTGCTATCCCAGTGAGGTCAGGGTAAAGGCTCCCTAGAGAAGACAGCGGCCGGCGCTTGCAGAGGGGTGTATTACAATAGTTACTTTTGAGTTGGGTGGGTAATCGAAGGCTGAAGCCGAACCAAGTCCCTTGCTTCGGAATGGGATACGCGCTTGGGCCACAGCGACGAATTCAGTTTCAAGCTGATCAGCGGAGCGTCAGAACCCCGCCCGCGTCCAGATGCCTTCATGCAGCCTACAGATTATGGAATGCTAGGCGCTGGTACAAGTAGCATTGTCGTTGTGGCAGGCGCTACCTTCCAACGACGCGTTCTTTGTTTGCGACACGCGCAGCTGGATGGGTCCGTGGACTGCTAGCACGACGTCATTGCTCCGCCAGTTCGCAGGCGTTCGCACAAGTCGTCGACGTGGAGTCAAGCTCTAGCTTTGCTGGCCTGATTGCAACACCAAACTGCCTGGTAGTCCCCTCACCTTGCAAACATGGACAAAATCGACCTGTCCCAGTTCGATGTATCCAACTTCGACCCTAATGCCATCCTGCGGGGAGCCCAGCTGACTTTGGTCGGTGGTAAGGCCTGCCCATCACGGTATCGTCATGACAGCTCCATTCTAACACGCCCCGACAGTCAATCGGGCTCTCCAGAACCCGGGTCTCTTCACCTCGGACCACTACCGCCAAGCTGCTATTGCTGTAGCTGCAGGCATCGCTATCCGTGTCATCGTCGCCATACCCGTACGCTCCGTCTCCTCCACCAAGCAAGCAAACACGGCCACTGACGTGCCCAGATCCAAGGTGTAAGAGTGCTACTATGGATACTCTCCCTCTTCGTCAACATGGACCATACCCACATGGACGAAAGCGTCGTGAATGGCCTCCACTTCCTTGAGCACACCGTACTCCAGGTACCCTTCTTCCTCATGACGATGATGCGCTACGTCACTCCTACTTTGGACCGAATGTAAGCATACCTGTTGCTCATCTACAGCGCTGGCTGACAGCAACCTTCAGGTTCATGGACTCCTTGCGTTGGGTGGACGAGACCTACGTGCAGAAGCACAAGACCGAAGACCCCCACAATCTGCGCGCTATGTACTACCCAAACCTTGAGAAATACCCCGAGCACGCACCCAGAGTCGACAAAGAGAAGAAGCCGATCAAACAGGCTGTCATGATATACGCAACGAAGCAGGGGAGGAAGGCTGCCATTTCCTTGGGAGTATTGGCATTGTCGTACGTTCCATACGTGGGACGTTTTGTGCTACCCGCCGCCAGTTTCTATACATTCAAAAAGTCGGTGGGAACACAGCCAGCAGCGGCCATCTTTGCAGGGTCACTGCTCTTTCCCCGCAGATATCTGGTCAGCTTTCTGCAGGCCTACTTCTCATCACGAACGCTTATGCGTGAGCTGGTATGTACCTTGACAGCAGACCTTGAAGTCTCACTTCTAACCTCAGACAGCTTGAACCTTATTTCACACGCGTGCGGTACAACAAAGAGCAGAAGAAACTATGGTTCAAAGATCGAGCTGGCGTGCTCTTCGGTTTTGGCCTGGGCTTCTACGTCTTCGTCAAGATACCCCTCGTAGGCGTCCTCATCTACGGCCTCGCCGAAGCGTCGACGGCATACCTCATCACCAAAATCACAGAGCCGCCGCTGCCACCGACCGAAGCTGAGAAGTTCAAGGAAGAGTCATTGCGCTGGAAGAACAAACACGAGTTCCTAAATCTGCCATGGCAGCACATGGACGAGTACAATCTCGCAATGCACAAACCCCAGTTCCAATCCGAAGTACGGCAAACACCACGAAAGACGTTTAGCTAGGTTGCGATAACGTTGAAAACCTCAACGACTAGCTCCACGCAAGCGGGGACCTCCCGTTCAACATGACGAAGACACGTCCTCGCACCTTGGAAATAGTTCGCAGCTAGTATGTGCGCCGTCGGCAATCAGGTGTATCTAGCTGTCACGCTATCTGGCCGCTGTACGATGATGGTACTATTATGATTATACCCCGCAGTGGGGTCAACGCGTCCCATTGTGGTAGGTAGCTTACAGCTCCGTCCGATGATACGTAACGTAACAGCTGCGTATCGTAGAGCTTATCACCCACCTTGTAGTAATAGTTGGTGGATATGGCATTCGGCCTTGTCTTCGGCACGTATCCTTATATCCGAGATAACAATTGACAGGCTGAGGTTACTCTTTCCCCGCGTCTGTTGTCTTCATATGCGTGACGTTCCCCTCTCGCGCGACTGGACGCGTTTCTTACTGTTCTCTGATCTACACAGCATACCATCTCCTTCGTTCTTTTCACTTTATAGTTCAGTGTACCCCAAATCCTCAATATGGGTAAAGAAGGTCTCCGCTATGCAGCGAAAGTGTCACTGGACAAGCCAGCATCAGAGCAAGAGTGCCTGCACGTATGTCGAATCATTCTGCAGTTTACAAGGCTACTCTAATACATGTCTTTTTTTTTTAGAACCGCTGGCACCCCGAAAACCCCTCGTTCGCCACTATCAAACCTGGCGAAGCCGTCAAGATCGAGTGTGTAGACTGGACTGGTGGTCAAATCGGCAACAATGACTCTGCAGACGATGTGCGGGATGTCGACCTTACTAAGATTCACTATCTAACCGGACCTTTCGATATTGAAACCGCAGAGCCGGGTGACGTCCTCGTTGTCGACATTCAAGATGTACAGCCGTTAGAGGACCAGCCTTGGGGGTTTACAGGTGTGTTTGCAAAGGACAATGGCGGTGGATTCTTGGATGAACTCTATCCTGAGGCGTAAGTGTTGTTGGTTCTTTTTTTAGGGGGAGGGCAAAGATAGTGGGAGAGGTGCTGATCGAAGAGGTGGACTAATACATCGGCAGGGCAAAGGCCATCTGGGACTTTGAAGGCATCTTCTGTAGCTCTCGCCATATTCCCGGCGTGAGATTTGCAGGCCTCATTCACCCTGGCAGTAAGTTATCCTTGTTCACATGCACACACAAAATGCCGAATTCAGCGCTGACCTTATCCTTTTCTCGTTTTCCAGTTCTAGGCTGCGCGCCCTCTGCCGAAGTCCTGGAGACTTGGAATACCCGCGAAGCTGAACTCATCTCTACACATACCCACCTGAACCGCGACGTGGCTAAACCGCCTGAGCCTCAGAACGCCCACGCAGGTTCTGCAACAGGATCTGTAAAAGAGAAGATTGCCAAAGAAGGCGCGCGCACTATTCCAGGACGTCCCGAACACGGGGGTAACTGTGATATCAAGAACTTGTCGAGGGGATCTAAAGTTTTCTTACCGGTGCATGTCAAGGGTGCAAAGTTTAGTGTGGGAGATTTACATTTCAGTCAGGTAAGTCTTCACACCGCATTTCAGAAAAGTCTGTATGTGGCCTTGAAACTGACATTCATCTTTCCACCTGCTAGGGCGACGGCGAGATATCCTTCTGCGGCGCAATCGAGATGGCAGGCGTCATAACAATCAAGTTCAGCGTCATGAAAGGCGGCATGAAGCAACTCGATATGAAGAGTCCAATCTACATCCCAGGCCCCGTCGAACCGCAGTTTGGTCCTGGAAGGTATATTTACTTCGAGGGCTTCAGTGTGGATGAACACGGGAAACAGCACTATCTCGATGCGACGGTTGCGTACCGACAGACTTGTCTGAGGGTAATTGAGTATTTGAGACGATTTGGTGAGTTTGCAATTCTTCTTTTCTGCGTTTTTTGCACGTATCCTCTCCCCCATGTTCCGCCGCGGAACTTCTGCGCTCGTCTCTGCCAATTCTAGATTTCTTGGCCTTTTAGTTCTTTTTATGGTTTGAGGACTATAGTGGCGAAGGGACGCTGGCCCGATGTTTCATCTAGTTTCTTTTTTCTTTCTCAGATATCTTTTACTAACAATATCACAGGGTACAGCGACTACCAGATCTATCTCTTGCTCTCTTGCGCCCCGGTTCAAGGTCACGTAGCTGGTATAGTCGATATCCCCAATGCGTGTACGACTATAGGTTTGCCGATGGACATCTTCGACTTTGACATCAGTCCGCATGTTCCCGCTGAGAAGCGCGATCTCGGGTCTTGCGCATTTGCTGGCAAGAAGTAGACCGTGGTCTGTGTGTAGAACGTCTACAGGGATTGTGGGGATTGGGTCGGAGGATGGCGCAATGTGGCTGAAGCTTAGCGGTTATTGTGCTATTTCAATCAGTATCTCCTAGTAGTCAATCAACGTCAATTTACCTTTTCCAAGGCGTTCAAAAGGCTTGTAGAACTAATATCTCTATATAAGAAGTAGCGTTGGTCGCGCTTCGTGAGTCTAGTCAAACATTCTAACAGACTCATTGTCTTTCTTCTTTAGCCAAGGCATAGGGACATGCAACTGGGAAACTTTACAAGAAGCTGGAATGGCCTGGATGATTCGTAGGCACTATTAGTAGTTGCATCGTGATTCGAGTATTGCATGATAAAAGTCCATAATACCATGGTCAACCGGTGATAGTAGTTCGAGATGTATAAAGATGACGAGCGACTCCGTACATGCAGATATATTGTATTGGTTCTGTCGTTTAGGTTGATGAACTCCGCTATCGTTTTAGGCGATCGTGGACCATTCTGTGAATTCTAGATGCACATTTGTTCGTCTCTTATGCAGCCTGTCAAGAAATCTTTACAGGACCTTGTCTGCTGCAGAAACATTCAAGCCTGTGTTATCAGACTCGACGTGTGCTGCTTTGACGGTACCGTTGTCAATCACAAGAGCATATCGCTTCGAACGATCACCTCCGAAGATGGAGGCGCCATCGAAAGAAAGATTAAGCGCCTTTGTAAAGCCAAGGCTGGGGTCTCCCAAGAAGCGAATCTATCAATGTCAACACCACAATGTCTGAAGGACGAACAAGGTAACACTTACGCCGCTGGAGCCTGAAGGATCGAGCATCTTGCCCCATGCTTTCATGCTACATCCGATCAGTTGAGGATATGGCGGATTTCAAGAAGCGTCTGCTTACACAAAAGGATCGTTTACTGAAACAACAAACACCTTGCCGGCATCCTTCAACTTAGGAGAATTGATATAACCGGGGATATGGTTCTCGGAGCATGAAGGCGAGAAAGCTGCAGGAACACCTTTGGCAGTTGTCAGACGCAGCTTTGTCAACGAGACCCGCCAGACGTTAATTACCGATAATGACTCCTTTGCCGGTCAACTCCTTGGCTAGGTTGACCTTGTTACCCGGAGAACCCTCGACGAGTTCAACGTCAGGCAGCTTGTCTCCAACATTGACGAAAGCAGGCGCAGAGGCGTGAAATAGACGCCGACTGGCGACGGGACGCACTAGGGGCAGGCGACGGGCG
>Ga0265797_10008098_pt1 | contig 14139 bp, 5 predicted proteins | sample P2T30metagenome_FD_192433 | JGI IMG/M metagenome (GOLD analysis project Ga0265797, IMG submission 192433) | Plant litter microbial communities from East Loma Ridge, Irvine, California - P2 T30 | ecosystem: Environmental > Terrestrial > Plant litter > Unclassified | place: USA: California... | reverse complement strand
CAAGACGGGGATGTAGACGCCGACCATCCGGCTGGTGCCGGACAGCAGGGCGCGCGCCGCGTGCGAGGGCCGGAAGCCCAGCTCGTCGATCGCCTTGCGCACGCGTTCGAGCGTGGCCGGCGATACAGAGCCCTTGCCGCTCACTACGCGCGAGGCGGTGCCGAGACCTACTCCCGCCAGCCGCGCTACGTCCTTGATTGTCGCCACCGCGCTTCCTATCCGATCAATGCGTTAATCAAACCAACCGCCAAGCATACTGCATCCGCGTGCGGATGGCATCCACCCTTCATCGCCGCTCCCCGTTTTCAGGATCGAACAGCGAAACACGGCCGGTGTCGATGGCGAAGCGCACCGCCTGGCCGGTCGCGAGCGGCCGTCCATCATGCTCGATGCACGACAGCGCCTGGCCACCGCAGTCGAGCCACACCACCTGGTGGTTACCCATCGGCTCGACCAGGGTGACGCTGGCGTGCAGGGGGCCGTTGTCGTCGATGTGGATGTGTTCCGGGCGCGCGGCCAACGTCACCGCGCCGGCCTGCGTACCGCCCGCCAGCGCCAGTGTCACTGCACCAGCGCCGAAACGCCCGGCCGCATCGATCTCGCCATCGATGAAATTCATCGACGGTGAACCGAGGAAGCCGGCCACGAAGCGGTTGGCGGGCGTGTCGTACACCTCGGCCGGGGTGCCGATCTGCTGGATGCGCCCGGCCTGCATCACCACGATGCGGGTCGCGAGGGTCATCGCCTCGGCCTGGTCGTGGGTCACGTAGATCATGGTCGAGCCGAGCGTCTGGTGCAGCATCTTCAGTTCGCGGCGCAATTCGGCGCGCAGCTTGGCGTCGAGGTTCGACAGCGGTTCGTCGAACAGGTAGACGCCGGCCTCGCGCACCAGCGCGCGGCCGATGGCGACCCGCTGGCGCTGGCCGCCCGAGAGCTGGGACGGCTTGCGATCGAGCAGGGCGTCCAGCTGCAGCATCTCGGCCGTCTTGCGCACGCGGCGCGTCACTTCGGCCTTCGGCGTGCCGGCGATTGTCAGGCCGAACGACATGTTCTTCTCGACCGTCATGGTCGGGTACAGCGCATACGACTGGAACACCATGCCGATCCCGCGTTCGCTGGGGTCGGCATGGCTCATGTCGCGTCCGCCGATCTCGATCGCGCCGCCGGACAGGTCGATCAGGCCGGCGATGCTGTGGAGCAGGGTCGACTTGCCGCAGCCCGAAGGGCCAAGCAGCACCAGGAATTCGCCCGGCTCGATCTGCAGGTCGAGATCGCGGATGATCTGGTTGCTGCCGCGGGTGATGCACAGTTTGCGCAGGTGGACGTTGGACATGCCGAGTTAGCCTTTCACGGCGCCGGCGGCGATGCCGCGCACGAACCAGCGTCCGGAGATGAAGTAGATCGCCAGCGGCACCGCGGCGGTCAGGATGGTCGCGGCCATATTGACGTTGTACATGCGGGTGCCGGTGGTGGTGTTGATCACATTGTTCAGCTGGACCGTCATCGGCAGGTTCTCGCGGCCGGCGAACACCAGGCCCAGGATGTAGTCGTTCCAGACGCCGGTGACCTGCATGATGGCGGCGACCACGATGATCGGCAGCGACATCGGCAGCATCACCTGCAAGAAGATGCGCCAGAAGCCGCCGCCGTCGATGCGCGCGGCCTGGAACAGTTCGTGCGGCACCGAGGCATAGTAATTGCGGAACAACAGCGTCATGAGCGGCATGCCGAACACGACGTGCACCACCACGATCGCCGGCAGCGAGCCGAACACGCCGGCATGCGCCATCATCCACACCAGCGGATAGATCATGACCTGCACCGGGATGAAGGCGCCGGCCAGCAGCACGCCGAACAGCAGGTTGGCGCCCCGCGGACGCCAGAACGACAGCGCATAGCCGTTGATCGCGCCGAGCAGGATCGGGATCACGGTGCTGGGCACGGCGATCGCCACCGAATTCCAGAAGCCCTGGCTGACCGCGCCCCAGGCCGTGCGCCACGGTTCGAGCGTGGCGCTGGCGGGCAGGGCAAACACATTCCCCATGCGGATCTCGTCCATCGGCTTGAACGAGGTGATGATCATGACGTACAGCGGCAGCAAAAAGAAAAGCGCGGCGCTCAACAGGAAGGCGTAGATGCCGAGACGCGCGGGCGTCAACAGGCGCTTGCGGCGCGCGGCCGGGGCGGATTGCATGGGCACGGGTTGCGCGACCGCCTGCAGCGAATGGTGGCTCATGCGTGGCCTCCGGCCAGGCGCGCGCGCCGGCTGCGGGCATAGGCATACGGCGCGAGCAGGGCCAGCACCGGCACCAGCAGCGTCACCGCGCCGGCCGAAGCGAGGCCGATATTCGAGCGCAGGAACAGGTGGTCCATGATGAACTTGGCCGGCACTTCGCTGGCGATGCCGGGGCCGCCCTGGGTCATCGCGACCACGGCGTCGAACAGTTTTACCACTGCGGTCGACAGCAGCAGGAACACGGTGGCGACGGACGGGCCTAGCATCGGCAGCACAATCTGGAGATAAACCCTCCAGGCCGGGATGCCGTCCAGGCGCGCGGCCTTGTAGATCTCGGGATCGATGCCGCGCAGGCCGGCCAGCATCAGCGCCATCACCAGGCCCGAGGCCTGCCACACGGTGGCGATGACGACGGTATAGATCACCAGGTCCTGGTGCACGATCCAGTCGAACGAGAAGCCGTCAAAACCAAGCTGGCGCACCGCGCCTTCGATCCCGCTACCGGGCGCCAGCAACCATTGCCATACCAGGCCGGTGGCGATGAAGGACATCGCGTATGGGTACAGGAACACGGTGCGCAGCAGGCCTTCGCCCTTGACGTTCTGGTCGATGAAGACCGCCAGCAGGAAGCCGATCACCATGCAGGCAATGATGAAGGCGACGCCGTAGATGGCGAGGTTGTGCAGCGACAGCAGCCAGCGCTCGTTGTCGAACAGGCGCACATACTGCGCCATGCCGATGAAGTTATCTGACGGGAAGGTGCGCGAGGCCGTGAACGACGTGCGCAGGGTCCACAGCGCGCCGCCGATGTACGCGCCCAGCACCACCAGCGCCATCGGCAGCAGGGCGAAGTGGGGAGCGAAGCGGGTGTGGAGGCGTTGGGCGAGCATGGCGTCAGTACTTGAGGGCGTTGGCGATGCTGCGCTGGACTTTTTCAACCTTGATGTCCATATTCCAGTAGGCGGTCAGGATGTCCTGCATGGCGCCGTTCTGGTCTGGTGTCAGGTAGACCTCGGTCACGCCGGCCTGGCGCGTGCGGTCCTTGATGATCTCGATGCCCTTTTGCGCGCACAGGTCGAGCTGCGCCGCATCGGCATCCTGGCGTACCGGGATCGAGCCTTTGAGCTTGCTGAAAGTGACCTGCAAATCGGCCTGCGAGACCACATTGGCCAGCAGTTGCTGGGCCTTGATCGCGTCGGCCTTCCTGGTGCGCGGGAAGACGAACACGTCGCCCTGCATCAGGTAGGGTGTGTCGGCGCGCAGGCCGGGGATGCAGCCGTAGTGCTGGCCGGGCAGCTGGCCGGCATTGGTGAACTCTCCCTTGGCCCAGTCGCCCATCACCTGGAAACCGGCTTTCCCGCTGATGAGCATCGCGGTGGCGTCGTTCCAGTTGCGGCCCGGCGCGCCGGGATCGACATAGGACTTCATGCGCTTGAAGGTGAGCAGCACATTGCGAAACTGCGGCGACAGGATCGTGGCCTGATCGCGGTCGCGGATCACTTTGAGATACAGCTCGCGCCCGCCGATATTGGCCAGCAGGGCCGAGAACAGGATGTTTTCCTGCCACGACTGGCCGCCGTGGGCCAGCGGCACCAGGCCTGCGGCCTTCAGCTTGTCGAGGGCGGCGAACAGTTCGTCGATGCTGGCCGGTTCCTTGTCGATGCCGGCCTTGTCGAAGGCGGCTTTCGAGTACCAGATCCAGGTCTGCATGTGGATGTTCAGCGGCACCGCATAGTAGTGGCCATCGTGCTTGATCACGTCGATCAGCGGCTCGGGCAGGATGCGGTCCCAGTCCTGGGCCTTGGCGACCTGGTCGACGTTATTGAGCATGTCCTGCTCGATGACGTCGGTGAACTGCTTGGAGGTGTTGAACTGGGCGGCGGTCGGCGGATTGCCGCCGATGATGCGATTGATGGTAACGGCGCGCGACTGGTCGCCGCCGGCAATGGCGCTGTCGACCCAGACGCCACCCGCGGCGCGAAACGCCTGCGCTACCTGCTTGACGGCGTTCGACTCGCCGCCCGAGGTCCACCAATGGATGACTTCCGCCCGCGGCGCGGCAGCGTGGGCTGGCGCGATGCCTGGCGTGAAAGCAGCGGCGCACAGCCATGCGCAGGCTGCAGCCAGGTTGCGGGGTATGACCATCGTGTCTCCATTGGTGCCGTTATTGTTTTGGTACGTTTGGAAACGTTACCATCGGCTTGGCCCGACTATAGCACCGGGTATATGCAGGGTCAAACTAAACTTGCGACCAGTCAAGCTCATCATAGTAAATATTCAATGTGCAAGCTAGGTCTGACGGCATACGGGCAGACTACTTTGACGCACCGGCGCTGCTGTCTACCTGCATGGTTCGTGTCGACTCTTCGGATGACGCTGGATTTTGCGTCTTGAGCATGTCAATTATTCAACAGACCGGCGATTCGCCTGCTGGCCAGCACCAGATTGGCCATTCCGCAGAGCGTAGACAGCTGTGCAGCGTTCTTGGTCAGGCCGCGATAGCGAGTTTATGACGGAACAGGCTCTTGCGGACATTGAACGGATGCTCCGCTTTCGCTCGGACACTCGTCTTCAGATGCACCTCCGGCACCTTCGGGACTCGGCGGTTTTTTTACGCCGCCTTGAAAGGCGTGGTGTGCCGTCTCTGCTAAGCGCTGACATACCGATTGCGAAATTCCGGCAAATCCACGAAACATTCTGCAGTTATTGACTATTAATTATTTTATCATTTTGACTGAAATTTCACCTTTCCGTACGTCGTAATCATATAAGAAAAGCATATTTTATTTCCCAATAACCATCGATAACCCGCCATAAAGGTTGAGAATCCTGCATGCCTTCTAGCTAATTTGTAGGAATTACCCTACAAAACACGAAAAAGTGATGTAAGCAGCATACTCAGTCATAGTAAAGTTCATTACTCAAAAAAAACATTTGTCTCCCGTCGGTACTTTTAACTGGAAATTTCATGGCTCTCAGTCACGCTTCAACCATCAGTGCTTTTTATCTTGCCTACTTCGGTCGTCCTGCCGATCCAGACGGTCTCGCTTTCTGGACGATGCAACTTGATAACGCCAACGGCGACTTGAGCCAGCTCACCGCTGCATTCGCACAGTCCGAAGAAGCGATCAAGCAATACGGTTCCAGCGACACCATCACCCACATTACCCAGGTCTACCAGCAGCTGTTCAACCGCGCACCTGACGCCGAAGGCCTGGCGTTCTGGGTCAATGCGATCGACAAGGGCAATATGTCCCTGGCTGACGCCGCCGTGAAAATCCAGGCCGGCGCCCAGTCGACCGACATGCAGCTGTCGCAACTGCGCGCAAAGCTGGCGGATCAGTTCACCCAGAAGGTCGCCGACGGCGAATTCGCCTATAGCGGCTACGCTTCGCTCGAAGCGGCGCGCGTACTGGTCAAGGCCGTTAATCTCGAGATGAGCAGTGCCGACGCCGACGCCATCGTCGGTTTCTCGCTGAAACTGGCGGACATCGCCACCAAAACCCCAGCCGTGGTCGATGCGATCGCTACCGGCACTACCCTGGCCAAGCTGCTCGATACCGCACGCGGCGCCGCCGATCCGGTCAAGCTGGTGCAGGCCCTGGCCGATATCGCCGAAGCGGCGGCCGGTAATCCGGTCACGCTCGACTCGCTGCTGCGCAGCGGCGGCATGCTGAAGGTCCTGGAAGTCATGCCGGCCCAGGCCACGCTGAGCCAGGTCGTCAATGCGCTGGCCACGGGCGGCCTGCCTGCCGCCGTCGAAGTCGTCTACCCGACCGCGCCGACCACCCCGACTACCCCGACCGTGCCGACCCCTCCGCCCGAGTTTTCGGTCGCCCTGCGCCAGGGCGTGCTGACCTTCACCGGCACCTCGTCCGATGCGGTCGTCGTCGACCTGACCAACAACGTCATTACCCGTGACGGCAAGCCGGTGAGTGTCGCCGGCATCACCACGCTGAGCGACGTTGTCGCCAGCAACTACGCCGGCAATGTCTTCGTGCTCGGCAGTGTCGCCGACGTCGCCAAGGTCATGGCCGTGCCAAGTGGCGTCGACGACTACTCGATCGTCGACGTCAAGAGCGCTTTCTTCAATGGCGTCGTTGGTGAGCGCGCACTGGCCGGCACGGTCGCCAGCCTGATCGACAGCGCCCATACCGTCACCATCACCGACACCCTGTCGGTCGAAGAGATGGCCGTCATCGAAGCCCGCGCAAGTTTCGAACTGGGGCGCCTGACCGCGACCGTCGACAGCGAGGCGCCGGACGTCACAGCAGGGTTCGTCTCAATCACCGAAAGCGGCGACGACCACGCGCCGGACTTCGTCACCAACCAGGGCGAGATCACGGTCAAGGCCGTGCTGGACGCCGCCCTGGCAGAGGGCGACTATGTGCAGTACTCGGTCGATGGCCAGACCTGGACCACCGTTGCCGCGGGCGACATCGACGGCACCACGGTGAGCGTCAAGGGCATCGACGCCACTTCCAGCCCGACCGTCTCGATCCGCGTGGTCGATGCCGCCGGCAATCCGGGCCAGGTGATCGGGCAAAAAATCAGCTACGACAATACCCCCGCGACCCAGACCGTCACCATCGACTCGATCACCCAGGACGATGGCGATACTCCGGATGGCCTGAAGGACTTCGTTACCAATGAAAAGACCGCCAGCGTCGAGGCGACCCTGTCGGACGAGCTGGCGGCTGGCGAATACGTGCAGTATTCGGTCGATGGCGAACTCTGGATCCGCGTGTCGGCGAAGGACGTCGACGGTACCTCGGTGACCATCCGCGATATCGACGTGTCGGGCAGCCCTGCGCTGCTGGTGCGGGTGGTCGATGCCGCCGGTAATCCGGGCGTGCAGGCGACCCGGAAGATCGACTACGACACCACTGCGGCGACCCAGACCGTCAAGTTCGATACGATCAGCGAAGACGAGGACGACAGCGCCGACTCGACCGCCGACTTCGTGACCAACCAGACCACGGCGACCGTGACGGCAACCCTGTCGGGCGTACTGGCGACCGGCGAATACGTGCAGTACTCGGTTAATGGCCAGGACTGGACCACGCTGGAGGCAGGCGCCATCGACGGCACCGCCGTCACCATCGCCGGTATCGCTAGCTCCACCAGCCCGACGCTGCAAGTACGTGTGGTCGACGCCGCCGGCAATCCGGGCACCAATGCGACCCAGGCGATCACCTTCGACAATGCCGGCGCCACCCAGACCGTCGAATTCGTTTCGATCAGCGAAGACAAGGACGACAGCGCCGACCAGACCCCGGACTTCACCACCAATGTGGCCTCGGCAACCGTCGCGGCCAAACTGTCGGCCGTGCTGGGAGCCGGTGAGTATGTGCAGTACTCGGTCAATGGCACGGACTGGACCACGCTGGCGACCGATGCCGTCAATGGCACCGCCGTCACTATCGCCGGTATCGCTACCGCCACCAGTCCGACGCTGCAAGTGCGCGTGGTCGACGCCGCAGGCAATCCGGGCACCAAGGCGACCCAGGCGATCACCTACGACAACGTGGGTGCGACCCAGACCGTGGCGTTCCGCGCGATCAGCGAAGACACGAAAGACAGTGCCGACCATACCGCCGACTACGTCACAAACCAGGCCGACATCACGGTCGAGGGCGAACTGTCGGCCGCGCTGGGCGAGGGCGAGTATGTGCAGTACTCGGTCGATGGCAAGACCTGGACCGAGGTCGATGCCAAGGACATCGAAGGCCTCATGGTCAGCGCCAAGGGCATCGACGCCAGCACCAGCCCGACCGTCGCGTTCCGCGTGGTCGATGCGGCCGGCAATCCGGGCCAGGAAACCGAACAGGCGATCACCTATGACGTCGTTGCGGCAACCCAGACCGTCACCATCGATTCGATCACCGAGGACGATGGCGCGACCCCGGACGGCCACGAAGACTTCGTGACCAACGAACACATCGTCACCGTCAAGGCCACCCTGTCGGACGTCCTGGCGGCCGGCGAATACGTGCAGTACTCGCTGGACGGCAGTAACTGGTTCGACAGCGATGCGGTGCGTCCGTTGTCGGTCAACATCAACCTGGTGCCGCAAGCGGGCATCACGGTCGACGGCACGGCCGTGACCATCCATGGCATCGATGTGTCGGACAACCCGACCCTGCTGGTGCGCGTGGTCGATGCCGCTGGCAACCCTGGCACCCAGGCATCCCAGGCGATCACCTACGACGACGTGGCGGCAACCCAGACCGTCACGATCGACACGATCAGCCAGGACGAGGGCGACAGCGCCGACTCGACCCCCGACTTCGTGACCAACCAGGCCACGGCCACCGTGACGGCGACCCTGTCGGATGCGCTGGCGACTGGCGAATACGTGCAGTACAAGGTCAATGGCACGGACTGGACCACGCTGGAGGCAGGGGCCATCGATGGCACCGCCATCACTATCGCCGGTATCGCTACCTCCACCAGTCCGACGCTGCAAGTGCGCGTGGTCGACGCCGCGGGCAATCCGGGCGCCGAGGCGACCCAGGCGATCACCTACGACAACGTGGGTGCGAGCCAGACCGTGACCTTCGTGGCGATCACCGAAGACCAGGGCAACAGCGCCGACCAAACCCCGGACTTCACCACCAATGTGGCCGAAGCCACGGTTGAGGCCAAGCTGTCGGCCGCGCTGGGCAAGGACGAGTATGTGCAGTACTCGGTCGACGGCAAGACCTGGAGCACGCTGGCCGCCGATGCCGTCGACGGCCGTATCGTGACCATCGCCGGTATCGACACCACCACCAGCCCGACTTTCTCGATTCGCGTGGTCGATGCCGCCGGCAACGAAGGCGTCTCCGCATCGAAAGGCATCGTCTTCGACGATGAGGCACCGACCCAGACGATCACCATCGACTCGCTCAGTGAAGACGCGCTGGATATCAGCGAAGACTTCACCACCAACCAGGCCAACGCGACGGTCCGCGCAACCCTGTCGGCGTCGCTGAACGCCGGCGACTATGTGCAGTACTCGACCGATGGCGAGACCTGGCTCGACCACACGGCCTATCTGCCACGCGGCATGGGCATCAATGTGAGCCTGTCCGGCATCCTGGTCGACGGTACCAGCGTCACCATCTATGGTGTCGACGTGTCCGACAGCCCGAGCCTGCGGGTGCGCGTCGTCGACGCCGCCGGTAATCCGGGCGAGGCCGCATCGCAAGCGATCACCTACGACGACGTTGCGCCGACGGTGTCGGTGACGTTCGACAAGATCAGCGAAAGCGACGAAGACAGCAGCCAGGACCTCACCACCAACGAATCCTATGCCAAGGTCGAAGCGACCCTGTCGGCCGAATTGAGCGACGGCGAGTACGTCCAGTTCTCGCTCGACGGCATCCACTGGACCACTGCGACCGTCCCGGCGCCGGATCGCATGTCGACCTTCGACATGCCGGACAGCCGCGCGACCGTGGACGGCACCGCCCTGACGATCTACGGCATCGACGTCACCGACAGCCCGACCCTGCGCGTGCGCGTGATCGATGCTGCCGGTAACTTCAAGGAGCCGGCCGAGCAGAAGATCACCTATGACAACGAGGCGCCGCTCAACACGCTGACCATCGACGCCGTGTCGCAGGACGACGACGACATCTCGGACGACTTCATCACCAACCAGGACAGCGCCACGATCACGGCGACCCTGGGACATGGCCTGGAAGACGGCGAGCGCGTGCAATACTCGACCGACGGTACCACCTGGACTTCAGTCGCGGCCGAGAACGTGGTCGGCAAGCTGGTGACCATCGACGGCATCGACCTGACCGGCAGCCCGACTTTGTCGCTGCGCCTGATCGACGCCGCCGGCAATTCGACCCAGGCGGTCGAGCAGTTGATCACCTATGACGGCAAGGCGCCAAGCGTCGGCGACATCGCGTTCAGCCAGGTCACTCAGGGCAGGAGCGACACCAGGCTCGACAACGTAACCAATGTGGCAGCGGCAAACGTCGACTTCACGTACACCGGTGAGGGCATTGGCACCGGCGAGCAGTACCAATGGAGCACTGACGGCAAGACCTGGCATACCGAGTCGATCGACGTGTTCACCAGCACCAAGACCGTGCGTGTGAAGAGCATCGACCTGACCAAGGGCGAACCGGCGATCGAGGAAGGCGCATCGGCGCCGGTCGACAATGCGAACCTGCTGACGACCGTCTACCTGCGTTCGATCGATGCGGCCGGCAACAAGTCGACCGAAGTCAGCCAGCAGATCGTGTACGACCACTTCGCGGCCAAGCCGACCCTGAGCCTGACCACCGACAGCCACGGCAGCAATATCGGTACCGATGACGACCACGTTACCAACGACGCCACCCTGACGCTGAAGGGAGTGGAAACCAGCGCCAAGCTCGAGTACTCGGCGAACGGCGTCAACGGCTGGAGCACCACCGAACCGACCACGGTGCAGGGCCCGAACAAGTATTTCGTGCGCCAGACCGACAAGGCCGGCAACACCAGTGCCGTGTCCGAAATCAAGTTTACGCTCGACGATATCAATCCTGGCAAGCCGACCATTGCCCTCGACAGCGATACCGGCAGCAATGCCACCGATGGCGTCACCAACAAAGGTCTGGTGAAAATTTCCGGCCTGGAAACCAGCGGTAGCACGATCTGGGAATACAGCACGGACAATGGCGAGACCTGGACCAAGGGCGGCCTGGCGGATGAAGAAGGCGAAGCCGAGCTGGACCTGACCCTGCTGGGCGACGGCGACAAGGACGTGGTCGTGCGCCAGGTCGACCTGGCCGGCAACGTCGGCGAGCAGTCGACGCTGTTGCCGTTCACGCTCGACACCGCGAAGCCGGACAACACCGTGTACTTCAGTGCGGTGGAACAGGCGACCACCGACGCCAACCTGACCGAGCTGGAAGAGGCGCGCGTGTTCTTCAAGTACACGGGCGAACTGGACACCAGTGGCAAGCTGCAGTGGCGGCTTGCCGATGGTAACTGGACGACGCTGGACGCCGATGCGATCGACACGATTACCAAGACTGTCATCGTGGGGCCGATTGACCTCAGCGCTGGCCACAAGACCGTCGAACTGCGCCAGATCGATGATGCTGGCAACTTCAACCTTGCCACGCAATTCATCAAGGGACCATATAGCCCGGCGACCGTGACGACCGAGTACGATGCCGATGGCGTGTATGTGACCAGCTCGGCGTCGGGTGAGATCAGGGCCTACTGGCAGAACTGGGACTTCGAATTGCAGCTTGGTTCGATCGAGAAGAACGACGATGCGCAGCAAGGCCAACTGGTTGGCCAGATGGACTTCGTTGGTCCAATGGACTATGGAATCACCTTTGGCGTCCGGGAGACCGGCACGAACTACACCTCGTACGACCAGTCGGGCCGCGCGTATGTGCTGGGCAGGCATCATGACGAGACCTTGCATGGACAGTATGCGTGGGGCTTCGACGGCAACGATTTCCTGGAGGGCACTGGCGGTGCCGATTTCCTGTCGGGCGGCGACGGCGACGACACGATCGTCAGCAGCGGCGGCGTGGATATCCTGAACGGTGGTGAAGGCGCGGATACCTTCATGTACAGGTTCGCAGGCGAATCGGTTGAGGTAGTCAATGGCGTCGGCGGTTTCGATGTCATCGAAGATTTCGAATTTGGCATCGACAAGATCGAGTTCGGCTCCTCGTACATGAACACCCAGGATGAGTTGAACATCATTGCGCGGCCGGAAGCCGGCCTGGTGATCGACACCACGCAATACGAATCGCTCGAGCAATTGATCGCGGCGGCACAGGGTTATCTGGCGGATGAAGAACACGGCAGCGTGGTGGCCGGCCAGGTCGGCAAGGATGTTTACATCCTGGGCGAGACGCGCATGGGCCTGCCGAATCACTACGACCGCGGCAGCGACCTGATCATCAAGCTGGAAAACACCAAGGTGCAGTACCTGAGCATCGATGACTTCACTGGCTTGACCGGCATGCACCAGTATGTCGGCGACCTGACCGCGATCGATGGCGTCACGATGCCGCACCCGATCACGTCGGTGAACGCGAGCGTCCTGATGTTCAAGGACGAGCATGGCCAGGGATTCGCGATGGGCAGCATCATGCCCGAGGAGGACGAAGAGCCGATCGCCCAGACCACGGTGGCGATCAGCGGTGTGGGCGGCGACTTCTTCAGCGGCCGCAAGGGTGACGTCGTGTTCATCGAAACGCCGGACGCGACGAATCTGTCCAGGGACTTCGACATCGAAAGCGATCTCGAACCATCGTTCGACGTGCTGTCGTCGGAGGGCGAAATGACGGTCGACTTCGGTATCGATGTCACCGACATCGCCATCCGCGTCGGCACGGTCATGGACCGTATCCCTGCGCAGAACGACGACGAGATGGATACCCTGGTGTTCCTCCCGAGCGCCACCCTGGTCGCGGCACTGGACGCCGCCTACCAGGAAGCGCACGCCGGCAAGGCGAACGCGGCGATCCTTCTGAATGACTTCGACACGCGGTCGGGACTGCTGGCAGTCGACTACAACGGCGACGCCAGGATCGATGCCAGCGATTACGCGCTGGTGACGTCTTCCGGCATCGCGAGCGTCGATGCGCAGCACAACATCGTGTATGAAACGCTGTTCGAGGCAATCGACGATCCGGACCAGGAGCCAGGTGAGGACGAGGGCGAAGAACCTTCAGACCCGGGCATTCCTGGGGACACTGGCACCTTCCCGGACCCGGACGGCCCAAGCAGCACGGTCCCGTACTCGCCAAAATTCAGTGACGATGGCTTGTATATCGACTACGCTCATGCGGGCAAGATCCTGGTGGGTGGCGTAGAAATCGGCACTACCGACGGTGCTCCGGTGGTGATAGGTGCATTGAACGAGTCGTGGTCGGTAGCCGGTACGGTGTCGATCGATACCGGCGATTGGATCACCACCGATCCGAAAGGCGCAATCTATGCGCTCGGTACGAACGATTTCAACTCGCTCGAAGGTAATTTTGCGTGGGGCTTCGGCGGCAATGACATTCTTTGGGGAACCAGTAACGCCGATTACCTGAATGGTGGTCAGGACGATGACATCTTCTGGGGGGTTGGCGGTGGCGACCGCATCGATGCCAGCCAAGGTACGGACAAGGTTATGTACAGTGACGCCACGGACTCGAACTTGTCGGCCCTTGACGACATTGCTACGTACGATAAGGTGACGATCAGCGATCAAAGCACTATTTTGCGTTTCGACAGCGAAATTCTCAGCCTGCGCGCTGTCTACCAGGAATGGTCGCCGTATTCCGGTACGCTGGAACAGGCAATGACTTCGTTGAACACGATCTACCAGCAGCAAGCGCATACCGCTGGTGAGAACTACGAAGCTGTCCTGATTCAGGGCTTGGATTCGAGTTGGCTAGTGGTTGATACTGGTAACGACGTGATTGATAGCAATGATTATCTGATCCAGATCATCGGCGCCACGAGCACGGATATCGACTACTGGACGTCGATGGAAGATATCGTGCTCACTTCAGGCTACGTAACCGGCTGATGCAGTAATACGGCATACATATCGCCGCTAGCGCGGCGATATCGATAGCATGAAAGCCCCGCTTCAGGACAAGCGGGGCTTTTTTATGGGGGATGGGTTTTGACAAAAACAGGACATGCGTTGATCGACGCAGCGCTGATAAAAAAGGCCCAGTCACAAAACTGGGCCTTTAACTGGATATTGGTGCCGACTGCAGGACTCGAACCCGCCACCTGATGATTACAAATCAACTGCTCTACCTGATGAGCTAAGTCGGCATGATCTTAAGACAACGATTATACGCTATTTGATCCTGGTCAAGGTCGGACGTCCGCCTTTCTTGGGCGGTTCATCGTCGCCACCTGGTGCAGGCGGCGGCACATCGGCC
>Ga0265797_10008097_pt1 | contig 14139 bp, 11 predicted proteins | sample P2T30metagenome_FD_192433 | JGI IMG/M metagenome (GOLD analysis project Ga0265797, IMG submission 192433) | Plant litter microbial communities from East Loma Ridge, Irvine, California - P2 T30 | ecosystem: Environmental > Terrestrial > Plant litter > Unclassified | place: USA: California... | reverse complement strand
AACTCATCAGCTATTCGCAACAGCTACCTTATGATGTCACGGTCCAAATGCCGAAGTACTTTGGCGACATCTCGGTAGAGCCGTACGTTCGACACTACGATGATAAAGATGGGTTCCAGTTACGCCTTCAATTCAGACACCATCTCGAAGACGAGATTGAAATACGCGCAGCCAAGATCCGACTGGTCAGCGCAGTCTCGTATCAAGCCAAGGACATATGGCTCGAAGAAACAGGAGCCATACAGTTGAAGAAGGGCTTGAATCGCATGTGGATCGGCTGCAACGTGAATACGATTGGACCGTACATGGTTGACAGGGTTGTTCTCGAAGCAAAGCGTATCGTCTTCGTACACGAACCTTTCCAGAAGGCAGAGGCGACAACTCCACTTGGCATCATCACTTCGGTCTCTGCGCATTCTCTCAAAGCCGCGAAGAAAGCTCGGATACTGTGCTTCCCCCGTAGCGAATCCTTCCAAGCCCGAATCTATCTCTCGCACTTCATCCATATTGACAAGCCGCGGCACATAGAGGTCGAGTGCTCAGCTGGCTGGAACGAGATCACACGCGCAGAAGTCCGCCTGAAGTCTGCCTCTGCAGGTTTACGACTGCGAACCGCAAATGCAAGCGTGGCTTCTGGAGAGATCAAGATCGATGAGAGTAAGCCAACGCCGGGAGTCATCGCAATTGGTGCAATGCCAGCCGAAACTACAGCGACGTTGAAGGTGCCTTACGATATGGAGACAATATTGCAAGACCTTACTGTCAAGATCGACGTCGACTATTTCACCGCCAAGGGACAGTTTCAGTATACCTCGACCTTCGTTATTCCTGTTGAACTGCCTCTAGACGTCAACGTTCACGACCACTTCAAGAGCACGTCACTGTTTTCGAAGTTCAACATCAAGACCGCCAATCATGTACCGCTGAAGCTTCTAGATGTCGCATTAGAAGGATCAGAAGAGTTCGACGTCCATGCGCCAAGGCGTCCGAAAGAGGCTGTCAATGTTTTCCCGAAGCAGCCTGTCGCAGTGACATACAAAGTCACCAAAAAAGCGATGGACGCTGCCAAGAAGCGACAAAGTCGGATTTCCACTACTGGCAGTCTATCACTGGCTGTTGAGTACCGATGCTTGAACGAAGACGTCCTTGAACGAGTGCGGGTGATGTTTGCTGAGGCTGTGGAAGACAGTCCAGTTCGTCGACTGGCTCGTTTGCTTACCGACCATTTTGCTAGTCAACTAGAGCAACACATATTGCCATCACAATACGAAAAGATCGCATTACTGCAGAGGCTCGATCTGGGTGCGTTCGACGAGGCTGGGTGGGCAGACTGTCTGGAGAGCTTACCGCTTGTCGTCCGTGATGACACGCAGACCTGGCTGCAGAAGTGGCATGAAGTAAGTGCTTGTCTTCTGCGAGTGGAACGTATATACTAATGTTTTGATAGAAACACCGAACCATCCTGCTCACCGAAGACGATGCCGCCGATACGATACAGCAACCGATTGCTCCGCTATCGCCAAACCCACCCCGTCGCATGGTCATCACAGTCTCCATACCTCAGACCCACATCTTGCACACAGCATCTTTATCTCTGAACTCGCCCTCGTCCTCTTCTCAATCCACAATCGCAACCGTCGGCCAGCCTATCATGACCACCCTACGCATCTCACACACCCGCCGCTGGGCCTCGCCATCCAGCCTTCTCTCCGCCGCCAACCTCACCGAAGTCAGCGAGCCCATAGATTTCGTCTACACCATCGATGCGAATCCCGAGGTTTGGCTAGTCGCCGGTCAACGACGTGCGCACTTCACTGCCAAGGAGGACGAAGAACATGAATGGCCCATCATGCTCATTCCGCTCAAGTCGGGAAATACGCTGTTGCCGAATGTGGACATTCGCGCAAAGATTAAGCCGAAGGAGGAGGAGAAGGGGAAGTCAAGTACTACGGAGGCGGAGATCTTGAATTGCGAGATTGACTATTTGAGTTATGGGGAGAGTGTTATGGTTGTACCGGATGTGAGGAGTAGTACGGTGGGCGTTGGGGAGATGAGCGTGGGTAGTCCGAGGAGCGTGGTTTGGTTGGAGAGCAGTGGGCAGGTAGTGTAGAGTTGGTCAAAGTGCAGCGAATATGTTGAAAACCGACACGTGAAAGTACAATAGAATCTAGGAACTTATCTTGTTGATCTGGATCCTTGGTTCGCTAAACGTTGGTACTCTGAGTGGTCAAGAGAGCTATCTAAGCTATTACACCTACGCGCCATCAACTCTCTGGATAGTAGGCTTAGCGCTCAATGTTTGAAGGTTGATTCGAGCTCAAAGCAGTTGATGGTATACGGGTACGCGATGTGATCAGATAAAGGTGCCCAAGTTTTGGATGCACTTTCTACGGTTCGACATTGACAAACTTGACGCCCACATGACAGAGTTCAGCCTTCTCAGGATACGTCATGTGGAGGCTGAGGTGCTGACTATTAGAGCCTTGTTGGCCGAATCTTAAGCCACGCCCGCAAAATGACATCTAGACGAGGTGGCTGAGGTGTTCAAGACATCAAGCAAGGCAGATCTGGAAGGAGGCAGTGATGTGCCGGCAAAAGCCAATGACAAAGCACGCTAGTCGGCGGCACAGATCGCAGCAGCCACGCCGGGCACCCTTTCCTTGCAAGCAAAAGATGGACGATGCATGCTTCCCCCACACATAACGCAGGCATCAACAGGCAGAAAGTTAATTTTTCTGTGCCTTGCGAGCCCCTTCTGTATGCGGTAAGCCTTCCCCGTGTGCGGACTCTTGGCATACAATCCTGCATTGGTGGCTTGCGCCGCGTAGGCGATACTGATCAAGCGCCGGCCCTTAGACCGTCGCATCTAGGTATCGTCTCAAGCCGTGACAGGTGTCAAGCTTCATTAACCAACCGTTAGTGAGGCTGGTATTCCTTGAGCTAATTGCACCCAATTGTCGAGCACAGCCGACCTCGGGAGTCTGACATGACATTGCATCATGCGGGTGCCTGAAGCTGAATATTCAGGTGTCGTTGGTGTCAAGTGAAAGCCAGTCAGGCTGGTGCTTCTGGCACCCTGAGTGGTTGAAGACTTGTTCTGCGGCGCCATGCTATCAAACGTATACGGGTGTTTAAGCGCATGCAAATCATTTTAAGGGAGATGTACAAGCCACAATGAGCAGCACGCGCTATACTGAGACATTCCAGCCTGGTAAGCTGTTCCAACAACCTGGTCTGGTCGCGCCTCGAGATGCCCCGCTTGCTTTTGCCTGGACGCAAGCACCGGGGAGCAGGCCTTGCGTCAAGAAAGTCAGGCCTTATACTATGTCCACAGCATGTCTCTCCTATTTTTCTACTTCTCATGCCACCTAAACTTCAAATAAAGGAACAAAAGAATGGAATGTCCTATGGTCGCAATCGATGCTTCCGCTTGCGACTCCACCGATGAGTCACAAGAACCATCCCAGGACTATTTTCGTACTCACGGTAGGAGCCACACTTTTGGGATACACAGTTCCAGACTGACAGAGTAATATAGCGCAAAGTCCCCGGCGTTACGCAAGTCAAATCGAAAGGCACGCTCAGCGTGCTACAAACGTCAATATCCATTCAGGAGCCGCGTATCGCGGTTTGGCTGTGTTCCTCAACAGGCCCTACACCGAAACTTCGAAGGATGTTGCTATTGACGTCAGGGACGATACGAGACCACCTTTAGTACGCATTCAGACCGTGCAAGAAGACGAGAACGCAACATCAGTCATCTATCCGTGCATCGCCGACTCTCGTAAATTTCTAAAAAATCCGCCAACTTTAGCTGCAAAAGCAGCACATCTTGTGTGGCTCTCTGGCTTTCCAGCACCTGAGTGGTGTAACGCTATAGGCGCACAATACCGGATCGACCCAGAATTCTATCGTCGACATCTAAACTTCCTGCCACACAGCCGCGAGAATGGCGATGTCACGATAATGCCATCTTCTATGGATAGGATGATAACACTACGAGTAACGACTATGTGTCAACGACCTATAGCACTTACTCGAGCTGGCATCGAAGACGAACGTCTTAAGGCGGCAAGCTACGTCCTCGATGACCAAAACTCGGTACGACCGGGGGACTCTGTCGTACGGAAATATACTGTCTTCGATCATGAACTCTTTGCTCTGGAACAGGATATTGCCATATATATCGAGCGGGGCAAGCAACATGATGGTTGGGTTGGTAAGTTCTTCTTTCGCATAGTCGCCTCCATACTGACCGAAAACAAGCAGTGGTATGCAGTGACTTTGGCGCGGATCTGAGTAAAGGTCCGACGGTATCTTGGATGGACAAGTCTGGATCGGGAGTTTTCCCCCGCTGCTATCCTGTCAATCTCCACCTTCCCAAGTTGGCTCTCGAGCGACCACCTACAAAGTCAACCTTGTGTGCGCCTACTACCAATGGTCGCAGCTCGATGGCACAGAATGCCGCTTTACTTGCCGAGCATTTCGATCTTAAGCCTGCTCATGATGCGCTGCGTCAAGACATTCGCGAAACACTGCAAGATCTATTCGCGTTCACCGCTGCAGCTGAAGGTCAATATTTGGCCACGATGGAACGATTGATAGAGAGAGAACTACAAATACAGTCGACAGAGGCGCAAACAGAATGGACCCTCACAAACTTGCGATTCTTCAAAAGTTCCGTGGATGAGCATATTGTTCATCTTGAAAACCTAATGGCCTTCTTGGGACGCCCGGAAGTTGCGCGGTGGACAGCTAACAGTCGTTCAGCATCCCCTGGTCCTAGGGAAGCCCAGTCGCCACATCATCACTTGACAAGACTGATCTCATCAAGCCCGACAATCAGGGTATATGAGAATTCACAATTCAAGGTCATGAGCGACGTTGCGCACGTCCTACAGCATGCGAAACGACTATCGCTTCGATGTGTAGAGAACACGACGGCATTGGTAAATATGGCAATGCTGGAGGAGTCCAAGAAGGCTATCATTCAAGCCGATGGAATGAAGCGTCTGACTCTGTTGGCGTTCTTCTTTCTACCTTGTTCCCTTGCCACCTCGTTCTTTGGCATGAACTTCCGTGAGTTTGGCACCGGGTATTTGAGCATTTGGGTATTTTTCGTCTTCGTAGTTCCTTTGGTTGCTATCTCTTCAGCCATATGCTATTGGAACTCGGTCAGCACCATGTGCCTACGATCGCTGGCTTGGCTGCGGAGGAAGGAACACAAGTAGTGGAGGGGTTGTAAATGTATCGCTATTATCTCGCCCAGAATGCTACAACTTTGTTGTAATCGAGATTCTGGAGTGTTGCGCCGAAGACTGCCAATTTCCCGCTTTCAACAACCTCTTTGTACAGCGCCAATGCTCTTGACTCATAGACCTCTATCTTGCCATCATCTTCTCCCTTGCTCTCAGACATGACGCCTAGCAGATGCAATATCCTTGCACACTCTCCTTTGTAGGCATTGCGATCCTCGAAGACCGCCAGAGCTTGCTTGAAGTATGTCCTGTGGGGTATTAGCAGATGTTGTGCGTGCCATATATCAAGGTGGCTTACTCCGCTTGCAGGAACTGCCGCCTTAGACTGCAATGCTCGCCCAACTTGGCTAGAACCTGGCCTGTCCGAAAATACCGTGGTCCAGAAGTGACTTTGTAGTTCTCGAGAGCTTTTTGGTATGCATCGAAGGACTCATCTAGACGCCCTTGTCGAAGCCGGACGCTGCCCAAGGCTTGCATAGCCCAGCCCAGTCTGCCATAAATATCAGTTAGCAGTAGTTTTAGTTGCAGAAGACTGTGAATGGAACTGACTTGACTGAATCTGTATCCGCCGGCCCGAAGATCCGTTCTCGGTGTTTGATCGTGGTCAAGAGGATCTCAGCTGCTTGTTTGTGATCGCCTCTCTCCGACAACGCGATTGCGAGACCACCCCAAGGAAATTCGGGTCGGAACCCTCGCTCTGTGACCTCCACCCATGCGCTATACACTTTGATGGATTCACGAAATGCCGCTTCAGCGTCGTCCCACTTGTCATTGACCAGATATGCGAAGCCCACTTTGTTGTATGCCAGACCTAGGAACTGGCTCGTTCTGTTATCCTTGTTCATGCCGCGTGCAATCTCAAGATTCAGCAGCGCATATTTCAGACTGGGGACAGGATCGTTCTCTAAGCCATAGATTACGGACAGGGAGAATATCGCTTGCGAGTGCGTATCGGAGAGGTGAAGAGTGGTATCGGTCTCACATATCGCATGTGCGGACAGCAGAAGACTTTCGACGTTCTCAGCTGGAGTGCCTCGTTCGATAAAGTACCTGGTGGATGTTAAGCTGGTACCTGAACACGGCTATGCCTTTACTCACCATGCGACCCTCCAGGTAAGCTCAGCCAGCCATTGTTTCGTCAGCAATGTGTCTACTAAGCTCGGTTGAGAATTCCACAATTCTCTCAGAAAGAGTAGATGAGGTACAACGACTTCGGAAGCCGGCCAGTTCGCCATACTATAGGACACAGCAACGACCGGTATTGGCCAATACTGCATGCAGAGCTGCAGTGCAGCCGTGAAATATACCTTCAGCTCCTCGAACGACATCTTGACACGTGTGAAGTCTTGAGTCAACCTATGCATGCTGAGTTTAGCGATTGTTTTGTCTCTTTTAACGAGTGAGGATCTCATGAGGCTGGTTCTGGCTTTGATGAAGGCGGGCTGATCCTGGGGGTAACTTCCAGGTATACTGTTCGTTACGCTTTGTGTAATCAACTTTTCATCTATACTGTCAGGATCGAATACTGAGAGTAAGCGTAGAAGACATTGCGCAGACTCATCCATCGTATTCGGGAGCGCCCATACCGTCGACAGTGTATGCTGATACTGATATTCTGGCTTGAGGGATATTGGTCTGATGTCTGCAGCCATTGGCTCCGCCTCGTAGAGTTTGAGGAACTCATCGAACGTGAGTTCGTGGCGGAGAATCGCCGCTGCGGCAAGTTTGATGGCAAGTGGGAGGCCGCCCATGCGTTCTGCAACTTTGTATGAGCCTTCAATTTCCTGCGGCTCATCGTCGACTTCGGAGAGCGATCGAAGAAGTCGTGCCGCCGTAGAAGTATCCAGTGACTCCAAGTCTGTGCCGTTGCTGGGAAAGTACCGTTTCACCAATGGATCTCTGCTGGTAACGATGATAGCGCCCGTTCCGCCCGTAGGTAAGAAATCAGCAAGTATTTCAGGTTCGTCTGCGTTATCAAAGATGAGCAGCCAATTAGCCCTTTCGGCCGTCGGGTCGGCTTCTACGGTTGAAGTTGTCGTGTCTTTCACAGGATCTGACAACCACCTCAAAACAAGGTTACGCGAGACGACGCGATCACCGGCTTTCGTTGCTTGTTCCAAGCCTAAAGCAACCGATATTTGAGAAAAACTCTCATCGAGCTTTGGATTGGTATCCGCATCAGCCCAGAGAACGGCGTCGTATTGATCAGCTCGCGATGTCGCGTATTGAAGCGCGCATTGTGTTTTTCCGACACCTCCCAATCCGCTCAGTACAAATGTCTGGGTAGCTTTCGATGACGGGGTGTTTTGCTTTGAGCTAGGTAACAAGATCGAATCCATTCGCTGTAGTACTTCCTTCCTGCCGGAAAAGTCTGGGTCCTTGGCCTTCGTGCCGAGAAAGAGACAGGGTAGTTGAAGTGCTCTTCTCACGTTGGTGAAGTTTTCGAATGGAACGGTAGTGCTGTCGCGGGGTGGAAGCTCGGACGTGCCGGCAGTTGCGTCTATCGAGACATGTTTTCCAGTCTCTTGTGCTGCTTGGCTTTCACCGATCTCACCAGTATTCCTCGCATCCATAGCGTCGACTGGCGCATATACCGAGCTAGCCCACGTATTGCGATCATCTTCGTCGCCTCTCAATGATAGGTTCTGCACACCTGAATAGAAAATTAGCAAGTCTTTGGAAAGCAGCACTTTGGCTTTCGTCGTACCTCTCTGCAAAGCCCGCAAGCCTACGTCCATTCTGCGAGTATGAACTTTGATAAAGAACTCTTTGAGGTGCCGGTATGCATCACTCTTTGGATGGATCTTGAATATCTCTAGGTGATCTGCGTCCACGACAACCGAATCCTCATGTGCAACACCGACCTTCGCCAGAGCCTGGTCAACAATCTAGAAGTGTTAATATGATATCATATATATGATGATCGCCCTCGGTACTTACTAGAAACCTCTTGTGCCTCCAGCCTTCGCCGATCTTCGTTCCCTTACTTTCACTCACGGAGAGAATTGGGTTCTCAATGCGCGCGTCGTCGAACTTCATGCAAACGTTTACAATCGTACGTATCTCATTCTGATTTTGCCACCTTGAGAAGCCAGGACATGCCTTCAAAACAAGGTTCAGATGACCCCAGTTGTCGCGTTTCGATTCGGTCAAGTGGGGTGTAGAAATGAATACAATGCCCGCTTGCGCATTCAGGACCGCTTTGAACTCATGGAATCGCTCATCAAAGTAGCCAATAATCTGATTTTATGTTAGAATTATAGATCCTGCTCGGAGTGTGAATGCAATTGCCGAACTTACTCGTTTCGCAACGATACCACTCAGGCCGTGGCAAACAAAGACGAGAGGGTACTAGGGGCTGTTAGTTAGATACAGTGTAGGGATAAGAAGTGCAGAATCTTACCTGCCATAACTGAGGCTGCTGGAGAATAGCTTCGATAAGTGTATTCGCTTTCTGAACCAACATAGCCCATATCATGGCGTCATCCTGATCAAGATTACAACAGAACTCAAAGATGCGGGATGAAGGCTCGATTTCCGAGAGACAGTCCACTGTGCATTTTGGAGTCCGTGTCCCGATCTCCGGTAAAGTGATGATACTGTCGAAGGTTAGTTACTCAATTGAAAGGCTGTTGGTTGTAGGCGAACTGACTTCAGAATACCTGGTGCCAACCCACCCCTGGAGCCATCGAACAATGGCGTAAGAATATACATAGCTTCGATCGCTGCTAGTAAATGAGGGACTGCGTAAAGCACCAAGACAGACTGATTTTTGATCAAAGATACCACACGAGATTAGCAGAGCCGCAAGCCAAACCTGCTCCAGGGCACAGTCCCGTGCCCATTTCTTCTGCCTTTGCGACCTTTCCTAACGCATCAGTGCTAATGTGCTCAACCTGCGGGGTAATCGGAGTTTTCGTGCCGCTTTAGAGGATATGCGCTGGCCAAGCCGTGCGAAGTACAGCCCTGTATGCAGGCGTGTCGACCGGTGAGCCAATGCAGTCAAAAGACGACCCGAGATGCAGTCAGCGGATCTATCATCCGTGCCAATCTTCCTCGAAGCAATTACGGCTGCATCCACATTTGCCTCCCGGCGAATGCATCAGATAAGCCATAAATGAGCCCAGATTGAGGTTGCCTCTCATCAGGTCCGCACCATCCTGACCTTTGCTCGATCTTTTGTTCTGGTTTGAATCGTCGGGCTACCGCGTGCGCAACAAGTCCTCATTGATTCTAAGAAAACACTGTCGCAATGTCACAAAATCCGCGTCAACAGCCTGGGAAGATGTCAGAAGATCCGCATCAACAGCCTTGGTGGATGCTAGAAGACCCGCGTCAACAGCCTTGGAAGGCGATCTGGGCCCCAGGACAGTCATCCAGTGATACTAAGGGACGCGGTCCCAAACCATTTTTCGACCAGGGGCAGGGTATCTTCTTCGCGGTTGAAGGTGGCTTTACGCCGCAAAAGTACAGCCAGCTTTACAAAGCAGATGCGCCTGCGAACGCGGTAAAAGTGGAAAAGGAAGTGCAAATTGCAAAGTAAGTGCGCCAGAATGCTAGAAGAAAGACCGCTCATATACCCAGGGATACAACAGGGAAGCACTGGGTGCATTTCAAGTGAATGTGGTAAAGGGGGATGGCTTTGAAGTGTAGACGATGAATGTTCAAATTGGTTCCGTACACTATCCAAAAGACCTAGCCCGGCATGATAATCAATTGTTGTGAATGATTACCACTCTCATCTCTATGCTTTCTCTCAGCGGGCTCTCGGGAGAATGATCTGTGATCTGGAAGGAGCAGTGTGGTACTGTGCATAGTCAGCTTTCATTCAAGTAAGCAGTAAATTTTGTACCAGCTGTCGAAGTCGGTTTCTCTGTGTCTGTCGCTCGAAAGACAAGAAGCTCGTCAGGCATTTGATCTTTGATGTAGTACCATCTTTGCCCCTCGCTGTGACAGACTTGGAAATTTTCGGCCACTCTGTCAGGGTATATGACATCTGCGGTTTGCAAGTCGTCCTCCGCTACGCTCGAAGCGTCACATACGCAGAGTGGCCAGTCGCGCAGCGGACCTTTCAACGGGCTCCAGACGCTAACAGTGTTAGCATATATTGATGACTGTGTGTAGAGGCGAGTAACTTCAAGGCCTGTATCCGTTTGCCCTTCATTGCATCCGCTTCGTTGTCGCGGACATAACCCAGTATTCGCACAACTTCTGAGGGAGTGTAGTCTATTCTGGGTCAATCATCTCTCCACGATTAGCTTACAGGTAACGATTAACATACCTACATGCGCGCCGATTATAGGTTGAGAATTGTCGTAGTCTTTGATGTCAGAAGTCGGAAAACGTGCATCTCGTTTCCTCAGCTAGACAAAGATTTAGATCTTGCAAGTCATGATCTCACGAAATGACATACCTTATATTCCAATATATGCACTATATCAGCCTTCAAGAAGGTCTTCACTGCTTCCCTCACATTGGGCAACAGTACATCTTCCACGTGATTTGAGTCATGAAAGCTCGACGATTCTGATAGTCCTGGTAAATGTAGCACTGCGATGCCGCTTTCCTCAAAAGGCGGTACGCGATATCGCAGGTTGTGGATAAGAATGCCCTCATGTGGTTCATGCTCAACATTCGCAGGGCAGTCGCCGTTGTCCAGTGCGTAGGTGTACATGTACGGTTTCTCGCTCAGAAAGCGAGCATTTCGTTTCAGAAACCATAATGTAGCGTTTTCGGTTTCCTGCTCCATGGCGCAAGACTCGAGAGCAACCATTATGGAACGTATTTGTGGGAGGGCCACGGAAAAAACGTCAGAGATAGGGTAACCGTCTTGAAGTAAGAGGCTGTGAGCCTCAAGAAACTAATCGCGCGCTCGATCGTCAGAAAGGAACGCCATTATGTTCGTTCCAATAAAGGCCTGGCGATAAGTTTAGCATGTGCAACATCGAGTGGACGGCTCAAACTGCGGGTGCTCACCAGAACACAGTGGGGCCTTCCTCTTTGGCTTTGGGGTATGACACCCCCGCAGACAATCGGCCACTCCAGCCCCTAACACAACATGGACAACCAACGCCATCCAGTGCCGCCTCAAGGAAGACACTGGTTATCGCAGCAATCACAATTGCTGTCCGTCAAGTGTGAGCCAGCCGAACTTCCTTTCAGGTGCGCTACCGATGAACCTGGTGGCTTGAGTAACCTTGCTCAAGTGCACCTGGGCAAATAGACAACTGGGAAGACAGGCCTCTACGTGCATTTGTCCCACCTGACAAGCCGGTGTAGTTGTCTGCTGTACGCAGAGAAGTTTTTTCACGTTCTGCACGAACGAGGCTGAGTGCCAAACTCCTGCCGTTCTCTTCCGACTCCCGCGAATGCGCCAGCCGTTCGGTCGCCATTGCAGCTTTAGAAGCAGCCATGAGGACACTCCAGCGGATCATTTTTACCTGCATCTCACTTCTAGCTATCAGTCTGATTGCAAAACAGAACAATCAGAAGACCATCTCCGTCGTCTACCAAGACATGGCCGTTCCTCACAGCAAGATTCGTTCCATCATCGAGGAATTTCGTCCAGACCTAGGCCACTACGAAGACGTATACCGCGACCTACATCAACATCCCGAACTTGGAAAACAAGAGAAGCGAACATCTGAGATCGCTGCTTCACATCTGCGTAAAGAGGGTTACGATGTGACCACGAGCATTGGAGGTCATGGACTCGCCGGTGTTTTGAGAAATGGTGAGGGACCCACGATCCTGCTGCGAGCAGACATGGACGCCCTCCCGATCAAAGAAGTGACCGGTCTACCATACGCAAGTACGTCGGAATCCGTAGATACCGACGGGGAGAAGAAGCCTGTAATGCACGCTTGTGGTCACGATGCTCATGTTTCGTGCATGATGGCTGCCTCTACTTTGCTTGCTACGGCAAAAGCTAGGTGGAGTGGGACATTGATTGTGCTTTTTCAACCTGATGAAGAGCATGGAGCAGGTGCGCGCGCAATGTTGGACGATGGATTGTACAAGCAGATTCCCAAGCCTGACCTCGTCTTGGGCCAGCATCTCAGCCCTGTGAAGACCGGAGTGGTGATGATCCGACCCGGTGTGTTCATGGCATCGGCGGATACCTTCAAGGTTACGATCTTTGGTCGTGGTGCTCACGGGGCTCGGCCTCAGGACGCGATCGACCCCATCGTACTGGCAGCCTCGATAATCGTACGACTCCAGACAGTCGTGGCTCGAGAAATCGGCCCGGAAGATGTTGCATCGGTAACATGTGCCAGTATCCACGGAGGAAAAGCGCATAACGTCATACCCGACGAGGTTGAGCTGATGCTAAACATACGCACCTTCGACGCGGGTGTGCGCGACAAGATTTTCACGGCAATCAAGCGGATAATACGTGGAGAAGCGATAGCTTCAGGGGTCGACAAGGAGCCCGACGTATCGCTTATCATGTCCTATCCGCTGACGGTGAACGATCCGACGACATCTGCAAAGCTCAAAGAATCTTTCGAATCATACTTTGATAACAATCGCACCTGGCCTGCTCCTCGGCACACGGCAAGCGAAGACTTCTCTCTACTCGCGTCCGACATTGGAGTGCCTTCAGTGTTCTGGAACTGGGGAGGTGTCGATCCTAAAATATGGGAGCAGTATGAGAGATCGAAGGATCCCCAATTGATTGCAAAACCCCATCAGGCCAATTACGCTCCTGTTATCGAGCCTACTATTCAAACTGGGATTGATGCGATGAGCCTAGCTGCGCTCAGCTTCCTGCATATTGTGGAGAACTAAAGGCTACCACGAGTTTTGACAGATCCTAGGGAAGAACTTTTTTATGATCCTATAGTCGTATGTGAAGGAATGGGGAATTTAAACCTTCATAATGTGGGTTAAACGCTATGGCGAGCTGCCAAAATGTCAGATACGGACCGACGCGACAGCACCAAGGAAAGTCCAGAGATATACATGCCCTGTCATTTCATGAACTCCATGTTGCAATGAGATCGATTCTTCGAGCTGTGTATCATCTTGTGAAGGCACCCGTAGATGCGCTTTTACCATAACTCCGTCGCTGAAGATGCAATGCAAGTATCCCTTTCTCCATCATATACGGCATCCGACAAATGCTTCCAGCCCTTCTTTTCAATTATCTGCCTCTAATCCTTTGGAAGCATATCCTGCTCACTGCCGTCCCTGGGCACGTAGTTGATACCCGCGCTCTCTACCGCGCCAATAACGTCTTCCGGGAGGATACCCTCGACCTGGGTCGCGTAGACGCCCGGGACGTAGCCCTCAAGACGCTGATATCTGGCGACCCAGCTCCTTGATGTATCCGCGACAGTGATGAGGCCTTCGAAAACCTGTGATGTGCAGTCGTTGATCTGCTCGGGGTTGCCAGCGAGCTCGATGATCTCTTCGCAGTTGGGGCAGCCCTGAGTGAGGAACTGATTCTGGGTTCGGACAATGGAGCAGACCATGCAGGCGCGCATGTTGCGCTGCTGGCCTGGCGGTATGTGCGCACCGCCCTGGATCATGTTCTGTGCCATCTCGGATTTCTCGACGTTGGGACGAGGGTTCGTGGGCGGCTGCTGACCTAGCTGATGGCGGGTTTTGGATGTGACAGCGGGGCGCCCAGTACGACCAGGGAGATTGGCGTCTGGAGAAGAGTTGTCGCGACCTCGACCTGCAGCGCGCGGACGTGTAGGGGGAGGATGGGGCTGCTGTAGAAGCTGTTGATGGTGAAGCGGAGCCTGGTTGTCGAAGATGGATGTAGGCGACCCGAAATACTCGATGGGAGGACGGAAGTCGTCGTTGAAGCTGACAGGAAACAGAGCGTCCGCAAGTGTCCTACTTTGTTCCACGGTTCCGGAAGCTTGGCGAG
>Ga0265797_10008096_pt1 | contig 14142 bp, 14 predicted proteins | sample P2T30metagenome_FD_192433 | JGI IMG/M metagenome (GOLD analysis project Ga0265797, IMG submission 192433) | Plant litter microbial communities from East Loma Ridge, Irvine, California - P2 T30 | ecosystem: Environmental > Terrestrial > Plant litter > Unclassified | place: USA: California... | reverse complement strand
GTTTAGGAAGCCCATCATTCTAGGACAGCCATGTTCGTCAAGGATGAGCAGTATCGCCGCATACACTTTGCCCCAGGTCTACTCCTGCACCTCGAAATCTTGGGCGTGTTGGAGTGATATGAGCGGTACAGTATAATTTTCCTCTGAGCGTCTGTGCTCCATCAATTCCAAACCAGGTGGCCGTGTATCGGATACAAAACACATGTTACGGTCGCTGAGAGCTCTGCTCGACAGGTCGATCTTACGCAACAAATGGCGTTTCCGTCAGATTCCTCACATCTTGCTAGGGAGTCAGAAAATCGCTTCGCGCGAATCACGACAAACGATCACAGCGCGGCACTCTGGATAGCCACAATACTATCACTCATCTACGCTGTTCTGGTTCTGGCAGTTCGTCTGGGATTTACTAAATGGCGAGCGCATACCCTTGACGACATCGTCGTTACGATTGCACATGTATGTAATACGAAGCTCATGAACTGCTCCTGTGTGGACCTGACTCGATCTAATGGACATGCAGCTTGTTGCATTTACCATGTGGGGATCGCTGTTCACAGCGCTCGATAATGGCTTAGGAAAATCATACGCTCTGCTTCATGATGCAGAGGTATCGAAAATGCAGCAGGTGAGCAGACACAACTGCCATGTCGAATGCGCTAAAACTTCCGGGTGCTATTAGTACTTCTTTACGAGCCAGATCTTGTTATACATCGCACTTGCTCTGTCGAAATGCTCCATACTTATACTGATTCGGGCCGTGTTTACGCAAAACTCAAAAGTGTCATTCTTGGCTCTCGCTAATATGGTTGTGGTAGCGATATGGGGCTTTATCGGCGTTGTGGCATCCGCAGTCGCTTGTTCAGTGGAAAGAATCGTACCAAGACCTGGCGGGGGGTACTGTACTAGCTTAGTGAGTCCAGGAGCTGTTTTCCACCACGAAGCTTCCTATAGCTCTGCTCTCCATCAATCGTTGTACTTGATGTTGATGCTGGGTGGGCGATACTGGAACGTATACAGAGAGTTCTGAGCTGACCGCAGACCTATTGCTTAGGTTCCATGGCTAAAAGTGCTTGGTGCAGGCGACGTTTTTACGGAGACAGTGATCATTATCATACCGATGGTGGGCTTCTACGGTTCTCTCATGTCTAACAAACGTAAAGCCATCGTTATGTTGGCCTTCTCTACCAGGATACCGTATGTACCATCACTATACCCTTGAAGCTTCGAAGAATCTATGCTGACATTGAAGTCTCACAGAAACATCGTATTTGCCATCATGCACCTGATCACGCACTCCAAGTTCATCAACAATCATCAGCCAGCCATGAGCATCGTCCCGACCGCCGCGTGGCAAAGCGTCCTTCTCTCCTACAACCTCATGTCCGCAACGTCTCCGCTGCTCAAAGGGTTCACTGAGATATTCATGACCGCGGGTACCTCTTTAGGATATGTTCAAGAGGGAGCAACAACAGGCGGGGGGAGTGGGACATTGGGCAGTTATGAGCTACGATCGCTCACGAAGACCAAATCTAGAGTTAGGAGTTCCCCGTCTGATGCCACAAACTCGCAACCACGCGCCACCCAGGTCCAATGGAACACAAGATCTAAGCCCACTGCATCGAAAGCTACATCGAATGACGACTTGCGGCACTACAATGAGAGCGCATCTATTGCTAGTCATGACTCCCGTCGAATTATGATCAAGCGAGAATGGAAGGTCTCGAGAGATTAGGGTTGCGAAGGCTGTCTCCTTGAGCTCGCTATGGGAGGCTTGTATCTTTGGAAATGTTTTAGCGCATGTACTACCAATGTCATGGTTCTTCAATCGTGTAGGATTGTTGATAAGAGTTCCGGTTGGAGGCTTATATAAGCCGAGCGTGCCCCGCCAAGTGGCGACGCAACATTAAAGTCCGATGTTTTTTTAGGCGACCGACCGATTGACTCTTCATCATCTGTTCACCAATAAGACAGCTACACTAGTGTTTTTGGCTGCATGTTTTTGTTTCCGGTGGCAGATAACGGCTTTGACATGGCGATAATGATGGCTCATTCATCTCTCCAACTGTTGCAGGTCTTTCTTTTTCCGCAACGCGGCCCTCTCTTTGCACTTCCTCTAAGCTAATGAAATCTGGCTACGAACCTGGGCTTGCCACATCTCAATCATCGAGTGTGAGCGTCAACACATCGAAATTTGATGGGGACGATGGGCATGGGAAGGCTAGAAGACTTTCTCATGACCTGCACGTCGAGACACAGGCAGGTACAACGACCCCTCATGTCGACGACATTGAACAAGCCAAGGCTGCGGACCAACCAGTGACATGGAGCGCGCTACCCCGAAAAGATCAACTCCTAGTGTTGATGCTTGCCCGTCTCTCCGAACCATTGACGCAAACCTCATTGGGCGCATATCTCTACTACCAGCTCCAATCCTTTGATCCATCGCTACCAGAATCTACTATCTCATATCAAGCGGGAGTCATTGGCGCAGCATTCCCGGCGACGCAGTTTATGACCGCCATGCTGTGGGGCCGTTTTTCAGACTCTGAGTACGGCGGCCGAAAAAGAACCATTTATCTTGGACTGCTTGGTACAATGCTGAGCATTATTGGCTTTGGCTTCTCGCGTAACTTCACCATGGCAGTGACTTTCAGATGCCTCGGGGGCATATTGAATGGCAATGTTGGAGTTATGAGAACCATGATCAGTGAGATCATCAAGGAAAGAAAGTACCAGAGTAGAGCTTTTCTGATCTTGCCCATGATCTTCAACGTCGGTGTTTTGGTTGGACCCATCCTAGGTGAGTCGCGCGCAGCGAAAACGTTATGAGTTCGTATTAACAAGAAGTAGGTGGCGTGCTTGCAGATCCGTTTGCCAGTTACCCAGCGCTTTTCGGACCCGACTCAACGTTTGGTGGCAAAGATGGGGTGCAGTGGATGAAACGATATCCTTATGCACTCCCCAACCTTACAAGTGCCGTCTTTCTGTGCTTGTCATCCTTGGCCGTTCTTTTCTTCCTTGAAGAGACGGGCGAGCTATCCAAACATAAACCGGATCCATGTCTGCGCGTTGGCCGATGGATACGTCGAGTCGTTTTTCGTCAGAAAGTCACATCTGAGGCTGGGTACAGCGCCGTTCCAGAAGACGACTTTGAACTACAGCCCACACCAACGTCGACACATGCAGAGGGTTTCGATAATTTTGACAAGCCGAGCAACATAGTTCGGCAACAGTTACCGTTCCGTCGCATATGGACACGAAACCTCGTCATGACGTTATTCGCTCACGGCGTTCTTGCCATGCATGTAGGCACTTTCAATGGCCTTTGGACCATTCATCTTTCTACACCTCGCTTCGATCCAGCTAATCCATATCCTCCAGGCCTAGTGCCTCATGGTCTGTACTTTACTGGAGGTCTGGCCATGCCTCCAGCGCGCATCGGCATCGCACTTGCTATCATTGGCGTCATCGGTATATCATTGCAGCTTCTGGTCTACCCAAAAGTGGCGCATCGTCTAGGAACAACAAAGTGTTATCGCATTTTCCTTGCTTTCTTTCCGTTGATGTACACGATTGCTCCCTTCCTCAGCTTGGTACCCAGCTGGACGTCACCACCCGATGGTGTAAGTGGACCTTGGATTTGGATCGCTATTACATGCGCCTTGTTCATACAAGTACTCGCTCGCACGTTCGCGTTGCCCTGCACAGCCATCCTCATCAACAACGTCAGTCCCCATCCGTCCGTCCTAGGGACTGTTCATGGCATAGGCCAGTCGGTCTCCAGCCTCACACGAACAATTGGACCAATACTCTTCTCTTGGGTGTTCGGTAAAGGACTTGACATGGGTATGATAGGTCTAGCCTGGTGGTGTATGGCTGCTGTTGCTGTCGCCGGGTGGATACTCGCACAAGGTGTTCGAGAAGGGGATGGGCATGAGATACTGCTTGAAGGAGAGAAGAAAGAACCCAACTGATAACGGTGTTCAGTATTCCCGTGAAAGGTACTGTACGCGGACTGAGAAGCAATGCATACCACGACGTATTGATAGCACGAAGTACATGAGCTTCGAAAGACTAGGAATTCGTCTAAAAGCTACCGATTATCCAACAATATCCGCAACGTATGACTTGCGCTATAAGCAATCCTATGCAAGCTGTAGGAATGTCGACGTCACAACCCTTCCTCCTTTTAACCCTCCTTCCAAATAGCATCCCATCGAACACATATCGCTCTTCCAACGATTGCAGAAGGGATATCGCGCTGCGGTGTCTTCTTAGCGCCATGAAGTGGTCTTGCATGAGCGCTGACAGCCACGTCGTATCCCTCTCGCGTTCATATCAATGGTGATTAAAAACTCACTATCATCGTCTCCATCTCTGGATGCAATGCTCAACCTTCTTTGGAGGTTGAGTATCATCTTGTATTTACCAGGTCCACAGGTTTGCTTCCCTTTTCTCAAGCAACCTCTTGATCAATGTTTTCCGCACCGCCAAGAATCACAAACACCTTCTCAAGCTGAATCCGTGTGTTTGAGACTATACTGTTCGCGTCCAGGCCCGCATATGTCTCCAATTTCGCCATCAAGATGTTGAGTTTCCCACGCCAGTCTGCAGCATCGTCTTCCAATTCGATATCGTCTTCAAACCATCCAGCCTCATGGCTATCTGTGATCCACTTCAGCGAACGTAAGAGAAAGATGACCTGTGATCCCTGGATGTCTTCCTGTTTGGAGAGGCTGACTCGTAATGTCTTCATTTCCCCACTGAATAGCTGCTTGAAGTGGGGGTCAGAGAACGCCGAGATTTGTGCTTCTGGAGACTGGATGTTTGAGGATGCAAACGAACCCATTCCTAGCTCTACTTCTTGCTTGGATGCTTCTTCTGGCTTTACTAAAGTAACTAAGGCTCGGCCCCTCGGTCTGCTTTTCTGTCTTGATGTCTCCGTGGGCGCATTGGCATCAGCCATTGGAGGCGGTGATACAGCCGGCTTACCATTCTCCATCGAAGGAAGGGGACCAGCTACCTTGATGCTCTCCAAAAGAGTGGATGACACAGCTGGCTCGGTGTCAACCATCGAAGATGGAGTTACTGATGATTTCGTGTCCTCCACTGGGGGAATAGACATAGCCGGCTTAGTGGTGTCCGCTGGTGCTAAAGGCTGCACTCTTTCAGATGTTTCCTCAACTTCCTCGCATTGTGAGGCAGGAGTTGGTGGTAGTACAACACATGGTGTAGGTTTCGGTGGGGAAATAGACGGCGACTTGGCACTGACTTCATCCTTCGACATCTCTGCTGGCTTTGGTAGTGTGACAGTCTCGGATGTCAAACGCCTTGATGGAAGATAACCTAGGCCTGTAAATTGTGGTGGTTGGAGTACAACCGTGTTCGCGGGCTTGGGCGGCTGAGAAAGTGCTGGCACTGGTACGGAGGGTGGTAGTAGTGCTGGGTATAACGGCGACGTGGCCTGAAGATGCTTCTGGTTCGTCCTCCATCTCTATATCTGACGTCCACGGTTTGCTAAAACCTGCAGTCATGCTACCCGAGGAGCCGCTGACAGTCCCCACGCAAGACTGGCCGCTCACGGGACATGACCGCGTGGCGGCACTGAAGGTTGATACGGCACCCCCGGATTCAGTCGAGCTACCAAAGCTGTTGGTACTGGTTGTCGACACGCCAAAAGCAGGGGAAGGGGAGCCGAAGACACCGTAGCTCACATAATAGGCGAAGCACGAATCCATTGTGTCGTATTCGCAGTCCATCTTATCATACTGTGCGCATGGTATTGAGTTGAATAAATTCCACATTTCCACATCCCTCAGATAGGACATCTCGAGCATATATGCATGCAATAGTGTTTTCCAGCTCGACTTGCTTTTCGTAAAACGTAGGCCCAGTGGTTTCTGCGCCAAGCGCGAGCGAGGAAGAGGAGCGATATCCATACGGCGAGGTGTCTTCGTCTGCAAATACTTCGCTTTCACTGCTGAATGTGGCTCGCCGCGATGGTGAAACGGTCGGCGGGTGACGTGCGCCTTGTTGATGGGTATGTTCTTGACGACGCGCTTTTTGGAGCTGCGCTTGCGATCCGTCATGACTGGCGCGCAAGGCATGTCAATGTCGTCGATCGTGACTGATGTGTTCATTTTCTTGTTCGTCTGTAGGAAGAAATGATGGGGTGGGTCAATGAATATTCGTCAGTGATGTGGTGTTGGGCGTATCTGAGAGTTGAGGTGCTGTCCTGCAAGAATGTCACGCTGGTTATTGTGGCGATGGATGCAAAGCCAAGTGTGCGACAGGTGATACAATCCCAAGCTCGGTTCAACTGCGTGATAAGCGGTGGAGGATCGCTCCGCGAGTGCAAGTGACTGCAAGTGAAAGGAGAGCAAAAGCTTAGGGCTGGACTGGCCAACATCGCAGGTACGCTTCCCCTTGCGACATCGATAACGGACTAGGTATAGAGGCACCAATCTCGAGTTTCCCCTTCGACACCTTTAGACTAACGATTGTTTGAAAGGCCATGCAGACGAATAGAGACATTAAATTCCAATGTATCTTCCAGTAAAGATCAATCAGGCGATTGTTTCTCCGGTGATCATACAATTCTCAACTCTTCTCGCCTCCACTTTACTCCGTTCTTGGGCTTCCTTGATCGTTGCCCTTCTTGTGATGAGAATCGAAGGAACCCTCCTTCAACACAGAAAGACTCACTACGTCGACCGCCATCATGTGTCTCACAAAGTCCGACGCGCCTGAATTCATGTCTTCCTGTTTCTTCCAACAGCATGAATAAAGCGATATGCGATCTCCGAAGTGAAACTTCCTTTCGAAACATGCCGACGTATAAGGCTCTTAGTTGTCTAGCTTCATATTCCTCATCATCGTCTAGATAGACAGTAGCACGGGGTAGTTCAGAGAATTTACGCTGAGCATTCCCTGTTACCCGCAAATGGCCATGAATTGTGTACGCAACAACGTCTATCCTATTCAGCCAGTGTCAGTGGAGTTGAAGCTTGGATGATCCAAGTCACCTACCAAGGATGGAAGAGAGTATAGTCGTCCGCGCGAGTTGTATAGGCCGACAAGCTGATACGTTCTCCAGACTTGTGCGTGACGTAAGCACTGAAATTAGCGTCTTGAATCTCACCGGAATGGCTTGGACGACTGGAAAAGACAATTCGATAATGGTCATGATTGAGACGCTGACCTTTGGTAGATGCCCAACTCCAAGAAGGGAAACTGGGCTTTACCATGGCACCTGCATGTGCGAACAGAGGACCGTTCTTTACTTTTTCAATCCTCCATCCAAGGCTGAGGCCGAACCGCCACGAGATGTTGTCATCATCAGCAAGTTTTAGATCCAACCAGAGCGGAATACCATAAAAATGTGGATTTTGATGCGGCATGTAAAGCCCAGATGGAGACGAGGAATAATGGTCCGAAGTGCGGTCAGACAGTTCACGGAACACCCCGACGAAGGCATTGATGTTGTCTGTCTCGTACCGTAGTGTCCGGGGGTAATATTCCTCTAAGCGAGAATATATCTCATCAACGGTGAAGAACTCTTCCTGTGTCGGAAGCAAGTGCTTGTAGCCCAACATTCGCTTCATTGAATCTGTTGATTCAAAATCCTTATGCAACTGCTCCATGGTTTGATGTTTTTGGCACTGAAAATACGACTGGTAATCAGTAAAGATGAGGCGGCGGCGGGAAAGCAGCATCTCTTGATAAGTCCAGCCTCGCGTGTTCCATGTTGAGTCCTTCATATCGATTGATGGATTCTGCATTACCATAAAAGCATGACTGTCGATACCAACAGGAGGCGTTGATTTTCGGGGTCGACTCACTCCTGGTAATCCATAGTCCGAGCCGCTGCCTGCAGCAGCTATGATCGTGATGAAAGCGTTTCGGTAGATTGAGTCCATGTTGCGAATGGCATCGTGTTTCTCTTCCGGATTATTCTGATCGATGCAGTACCGATCAACCCATAGGTAACGCATACCGAGTCTAAGAGTAACAAACATAGCGTCCGATACGGTCTGTGGAATCTCGGCCAAGCTTCGATCATCAAAAGTGGCGTTTTCGGTAGGTGCATCGCCCCAAACATAACTCAAACATATGTATCGACTGTTGGGTGCCGTACAAATTACACGGTCTTTGCAATCGATCAGCCGTTTTGTTGTAAATCGGAATTGTGAAATGCTGTTACACGTCGTTGAATGCCTAGATCGACAAAGCTTGATGCAGTCGTTGAACATGTTGTAGTCGATGGTGTCTGGAGATATCGGTTTACCGAATGAATGATAAAAGTGGTCATTAGAGAAGTTATCGACGAAGCGCGCCTGGACTGGCAGTAAGTATCTCCAAGGCGCACCGCGTTCGAAGGACCGAAAGCAAAAATATGTTGACTGGTATCGGGTGAGAGCAGGATTTGATATAGAAGTAGCGCCTAGTCGAAAACACTCAGGTAAGCTTGTGGTTTCTATATCGCTGAAAGTCATCCGTAGGATTTTGGTAAGCTGGTTGCATCTGAAACACTCTTCTTCGCGATCTAAGAACATAGAAATTGTTCTTATCTCATAGAAGAAATCTTCATAGTAGAAGTCCTTCCCTGGTGTTGAGCGCATGATCGCTTTCGAGAAATCCGCCCTGGCACATCTTTCGCAAGTCTGAGAGGTGCGAAGCATGTTTTGATAGCGATTAAGGTACGTTTTCTTATGTCGGTCATAGAAACATGGCGAGCTTGAAGGATACGATAAGGGGCTTGAGAGAGTTGGGAGTGTAGAAACGTGAACGTCGTAGAATGACGATTCGGCCAAGATATTGAGGCTGTGCAGGCAGGTAAGACGCTTGTGTCAGCCATACCGAGAGTCACAACCAATCAGCTCCACGTAGACGCTTTCCAGCCTGACGAGGCCGACAAACTTGACAATTAAATCCAAGGCGGACAGAAGCACATACAACATCACTACGATGCAGTCTCTAGAGACGCTCTAGAAGTGATGGCACGTATTGCTAGGACTAAAATAAAAGTCAACTACCTCAATGACCAGGTGACACAATCCAATAAGACATTTCTTCAGCCTTGCCTTCAGCCTCGTTCATCCCTCCGCCCCCGTGTTCCATTTAGAGGATTGAATCCATCTGGATTTCCCCAAATGTCTCTACTTACCTCCTCCAAATTTCTTCCTCGGATCATATCTCTCAAGTTCTCCTCTCGCAGTCCGGTTCGGTCTCGCCTTAGTCGCTTTCCTCTCTTCAACCGTCTTTTCCGGCTTCGATTGCTCCACATCTAGTCGACCAGGACCGTCGTCACGGGCAGGAGGCCGCTCCCGCGTACGACTATCAGCCTCTCCAGCTCCACGCGCTGCAAATGCAAGCTCTCTCCGTTTGGCCTCAGCCTGTCGTGCCGCTGCGTATGGGTCAATCGGCTCAGATGGCTCGACGCCCTGCTTTGCTGTCTGTCGGCGTGCTTTCTTACTCTTATCGCGTGAGTTCTCACGTCGGTGGCGTCGGTCTCTGACTTCTTCTTGCTGACGTTGGCGATTGGCTTCTTGCGCTCGTTTTCTCTCTTCGATCTCCAGCTTTCGTTGGTTCTTTGCTGCACGCGCGCGCTGGATCTCTGATTCCTCCTGTTTCTGGTGTTCCGAAGGGTCTTCCCCTTTGATGCGCTGCACGCGCTGTACTCGACGATTATCTTCCTGCTTGCGTGCTGACACCATCCTAGCCACGGCCTTGTGTTCTTCGTCGCTCTCTTCACGTCCTCCTAGTCGAGTCTGCTTACCCGAATACCCACAATGTGTTCGTGAACCATCTTCTCCTTCGTGTGCCGCGTTATGGCGTTGCTGCTCCTCTTCGTATGGGTCCTCAGATCGACGCTCAACGCTGCTTCTAGATCTATGACGAGTGACGAAGCCGTTGGCAGGAGAGCGGTTTCGACGTCCGGACTCACTTTGCGCTGATGAGTTAGCATCATCCTGCTCGGCTTTGGTGCTGGCTTTGTCCTTGTGAGTCTTGTGTGGTGCCTGTTCTTCGCCTACCCCCCTATAGTCGACATGAGGACCTTTTGCGTCGTTTCTCTCAGCGGATTGGCCTTGATGTCGAACAAAGCAGTCTCCAGGGGAACTTGTTGCGAGGTCTAAACAATTCGTAAGTTTGGGTGAAGTTTTTGTGCGCTTAGGTGAGCTTGTGGACGTCTTCATCTCCCACTCGTCCTCTAACCTTCGCTTCTTGCTCATATCAGAGTTTGCATCAAATGTCGTTGTAGAACTTGAATGAGTCGACGCTGTTGCGTCATACACGATGTATATATCTGCGAACCTCTCGCCGCCTATCACCATCATGGTCTCTTCCCTCTCTCCAACCTCGCCCGATCTACCCCGCTCCTCTCTCGCGACTTTTTGGTCGCTCACCCTTGAACCACTAGGCTTTTCCCGTTCAACTTCTTCACCATCAATTCTCACGGTATCTTGTACCGGGATGCGCTCGATATAGCCGTACCATTCGATTGGTGGCGGATCAGACTTGTCGCTCGGTACGTGAGGCTCGAGAGCACGAATGCGCTGAGGAGTGCTCATCTCGGTGACGGAATCATGGACTGGCGGTGGCAGTGGCGTAGGCAGCGGGGTGAAAGTCATGCCAGCGCTGGAGGCGTAGTCTTTGGCTTCCTTGCTGGTGTTGATTTCTTCACCGTAGATATTGGGCAGCGAGTAGCCATCAACATCCGTACCGATTGCGTTACCTTTAGTGTCGAACTGAACGTTGATCGTTAACTGCTCCGAATGTACGATGTACTCGTCTCTCGTTTCAGACCATACTCTGAACCCTGCAGCTCGAGCAGCATCACGCTGTTTGTTGACCAAAAGTGACGCCTTCACCTTTGCCCGCAACAAAGCCTTGTTACATTGTGCAACTTCACTGGTCTGGAAGGAAGAGTCTGCATAGTTTGGGGATCGTTCTGGGACAGTCGTGATGGCGAATGGCTTACTGGAAACGATATCGTGAGGGTTAGATGACGGTCCCGGCACATAGCGACCGATTGCGGCGCTGCCGATCTTGCTGACAAGCTCTTGGTTTGTGGGCTGACGGTCATAGATCTTCTGGAATTCTTCCGCATTGCTAGGTGGTAGTGTATGTACAGCGGCGCTGCGATACCAGACGAAATTGGAAGACGCAACCACAGCCTTCGATTGGGATGCCGGGTGGTTTTGCAATCGAGTAGAATCTTGCTCGAACGACTCTGGGGCTGTCCCGGAAGGTTCGTTTTTTGGCGGAGATGTTTCGTTCGAGACAAGTCCTTGAGCGGTACTATTAGTTGCAAGAGATACTTCCCCAAGGGTAGCGTCTTGGTGTGGCGGAGCGTCAGTCACGGGTGCGCATCCTGGCATGACTAAGAACGACGGCTTTTTGCACACGTGAGGTCTCTTGGTGATCTTAGACAAGTGAGGACGCAGTTTGTTTGGGTATCGTGGATGGAAGGCGTGACGAGTGACCGGGGTACAACAAGAACTAGCGCAGAGCTAGAACGAAAACTCGGTAAGCCCAACGCGACGTCGGCTCTACAGCTTGCCCAAAGTGAATGTGACTTTTGTGAATACCCATTGTTTTCACAAAGTGCGTTAATCCATATTCGGGTTGCAGAGCAAGATGTTGAAAGGTTCTTTGTCCTCACGCTGTGCTGCCCACGTTACAAGTCGTATCGGTGTAAATGCTGGATAATGCAACTGCGTGGGAAGATGATGATTATGAGAAACCACGTGATACGTCTCTGCGTAGCTCATTCACAGAGCATGTTGCATAAAGTAACGTAGAGAAGATATGGAAAGTAACGATATTGAAACTTTGATATGGATTTGCATGAGTTAAAAGAGAGATACGAAAGCTTTCACAAAGCATACTCACATGGGTTCATCCAAAGCGACGAGGACAGGTCCCTCTTGGACTTTCGCCTCTCACAGCTCTAAGCGAACTAAGTTCTGCATCACTCACATTCATCTTCCAGTACCAACCTCTCAGTCTGGAGATCTCCGCATTGGTAAGCGGTGTCCCAGCTTGCGTCACACCGATAGATTGCTGTTGCCCCTAGAAGCTTGGAGAGCGAACATCTTGGTTGCTGACGTACTGCTACTCCTCTTTCTTCTGCTTCTTCCTGCCCTTTCTACGGAGACGCCTTCTGGAAGGTCTTTCCGCGTTTGCGTTTTTAGGAGCAGGAGATGCAAACTGTGGCCGTGCGGTGGCTGCTCCTGCTGCGTAATCACCATCCATAATGAGGGGTATACAATGCAGGTGGTTGGGGTGAGGACATGATCGACCGTCCTGGCTTCCAAGTGCTGATGCCATTCCAGAGGGAACTAAGAGTGGTAGCGATTGGATGCGCGTCAATCCAAAGCAATGGCTACCTAGCGGTACAACGAGGTCTTCCGATGAGAGGACCAGTACAACAACATGATCGTAATTGTTTGCTCAACTAACCTGTAGATGCATGCATCTTGGCCGATGAGTGGGACAACGACTGGTCCTGAAGTCGTTCTTCCAGTTTCTCGGAGCGGGTAGTCTCGATGCAGCATGCCTTGCGAGAAGCCTGCATCTCGCTTGGTGAAAAGACGCGTAAGCTAAAGTATCGTAGTTGACATAGAATCGAAAATGCCAAGTCCAAAAGCCGTTGACAAGCCTCGATTGCGAACAGCCTAGCGAAAGACTTTAGTTATAGCGCTGAGCTTGGAGGAGTGGATGGGCTGCGGTCGTCCTTCGGTCGGCTGTGCCGCGGGCCGTGGTGAAACGCCGTACAGTGGTGCATTGCGCAAGCATCATCAACATGTCACAGCCTGCTCAGCAGCAGCCTGGTATGAAGGGAAGCACGATGTTCAATCCCCCAATGGCAGATGGGATGATGAAGGCGATGATATACGAGCGAGCGAGTGGGAAGAACGAGGGGTGGAGCAGCAGAAGAACGGTTCCCACGAGGCTGACTTTCCTAAGAATAGCCGATTAGCGGGGCAGATCGGCGTCATTGGGCAGCGGCTCCCGGCGCAGTTGCAGGGATGCCCGTACAGCCTCATGGAAGACGCGTATCCGGTCAAGCATAACCACCTCCACGCCGCCGCCATACATCTACTGACCTGCCAACACATCGCTCTTCCAGATACCTGACCATAACTCCAGTCACACGAACAGGTCAGAAGGTTGTAACATGACGCAATGTTAGACGAGAATCTCCCCAGTACGTGTAGCCAACTAATGCGGCCAATCGTCATGCTATGGCTTTACTAACCATCCCTAGCTTTCTTTCTCAAGGCCTCGACCGACAAGCTCAAGCACCACGAATCATTCTACTTCACCCAGAACGGCTCTGAGCCCGAAGCCCAGTACGCTCTCCACCACGTTGACCCAACCTCCAACGATGCGAAGAACACATACGCCGTAGCCTTGTTCGACTCACGCAACCCCGACGTTCTATATGGCGAAGTGCTTGCGAAGCCCGGATGGTCACATCCAACACTCTCGCAAGAGGAGATTCGCAAGAATGGCGGCGTACCGCCTCCACCGCAGCCTATCTACCCCACAGAATTCGCGATCCAGATGTACAACCCCGACTCGCGCGTTGTTGTTAAGCACTCGACGGCGAAATGGAGCAGCACCGTGAGCTGGGAGTTCAGCATACCTCAAGTCACCTTCAGGACGCCTAGCAATTCCGCCCTCGACCGCACCATGACGGATCCGGGCGCCGATGTAAACACACCCAGAGTCAACTTCGCGTGGCGGAAGGAGGGAAGGCTGGGCAAGGATATGACCTGCTACATGACAGGCAAATCGACCGACCCTACCGGCAAGAAGGTCAAGAAGAGCAAAGAGCCCGACATTGCTGTCGCTCTTTTCTCTGGCCTGAAGGAGTTGACCATCATGGAGTCGAATCTCTACCGCGTTGAGATTGAAGATTACAAGGGCTTGGAGGTGGCGTTGCTCATCGGAGCCGCTGTGATACGCGATTTGTTCTTCAGCGACCTCAACGAACAATTCCACATCAACGCCAACGTCCGGAAGAACAGCGCGCCACTGCGAGCGAGGAAGGGGTCGTCGCCACTAGAAGGCCCGAACATCACAGCGCCGGTCATGACACCCCAGCCTCCGCCCCCACCAGCATACACCCCT
>Ga0265797_10008095_pt1 | contig 14142 bp, 11 predicted proteins | sample P2T30metagenome_FD_192433 | JGI IMG/M metagenome (GOLD analysis project Ga0265797, IMG submission 192433) | Plant litter microbial communities from East Loma Ridge, Irvine, California - P2 T30 | ecosystem: Environmental > Terrestrial > Plant litter > Unclassified | place: USA: California... | reverse complement strand
GAAGGGGTTTTTTTATGCGGAAGCTAGCCGTTACCATGGCGCTTGCGACCACCGTTCTTGCCACACCAGCCCTCGCCCGCGACAAGTCGTGGTACGTCGGTGTCGACGGTGGTGGCATGATCGTCGAAGATATCAAGTTCAACATCGCAGGCGCAAACAACGCCGGTAACGTCGATCATCACTACGGCTACGACGTCGATGGTGTGATCGGTTACGACCTCGGCATGTTCCGCGTTGAAGCCGAAGTCGGCTACAAGTCGGCAGCAGTTGACGGCTACCGTTCGACGACCAACACGGTCATCGGCGGCACCACGTTCGTTCCGGGCACCTACAACGGTGCAAACGGTCGTACGTCGGCGCTCAGCTTCATGGTCAACGGCCTGCTCGACTTCGGTGACGATGACGGCATCCAGGGCTTCGTCGGCGGTGGTGTTGGCGCAGCACGCGTCAAGGCTCGTTACGACATCGCAGGTAACTCGCAGTTCCTGAACGATAGCGACACGACCTTCGCATACCAGGGTATCGCAGGCGTTCGCGCACCGATCAGCAACCACGTCGACGCGTCGTTGAAGTATCGCTTCTTCACCGCCGACAAGGTCCGCCTGATCGACGTTTCGGGCCGTCAGTTCGACAGCAAGTTCCGTACGCACAGCCTGCTCGCAGGTCTGACGTACAACTTCGGCGAGCCTGCAGCTCCCCCGCCGCCGCCGGAGCCCGTTGCTCCGCCGCCGCCGCCGGAACCCGCAGCTCCGCCGCCCCCGCCGGCACCGGTCTGCTCGCCTGGTCCGTTCATCGTGTTCTTCGAATGGGACAAGTCGGACGTTACGCCTGAGGCAGCTGGCATTCTCGACAACGCGATCGCCCAGTACCAGAACTGCGGTAGCGCACGTGTCATGCTCGCAGGTCACACCGACCGTTCGGGCGCGGCATCGTACAACGTTGGCCTGTCGCAGCGTCGCAATGACTCGGTCCAGGCTTACCTGGCCGCGCATTCGATCCCCGCTGGCGTGATCACCTCGGAAGCGTTCGGCGAGAGCCGCCCGCGCGTCGAGACCGCAGACGGTGTTCGCGAAGTGCAGAACCGTCGCGTGGAAGTCACGTACGGTCCGGGTTCGGGCAACTAAGCTCGCAGCCTTACGGCGAAAAGATCGAGGGGATCGGCGAAAGCCGGTCCCCTTTTTCTTTGTCCGGCGAAGATGGATTGTGCCGAAGACGGGACTATTCCCCGAAATGGTCATGCTGCCGCCGCTGGCAATTCTCCCGGCGGGCGGTTAACGGGGCATATGTCGGGTGGGCATACGTCAAATGGCGCGGTGCGCAGTGGTGATCGATCGCCCCTGCTGTCGTCCCTTGCGCTCACCCGTCGCTATGGCTCGTAGTATTCAGGGGACACGCGATGCGGATTACAATGATTGGTTCGGGCTATGTCGGCCTCGTATCCGGCGCCTGTTTCTCTGACTTCGGCCATGACGTGATCTGCGTCGACAAGGATGCTTCGAAGATCGAAGCGCTGGAAGCCGGGCGGATGCCGATCTTCGAGCCTGGCCTCGATACGCTGGTCGCGACCAACGTCGCCGCGGGTCGCCTCAAATTCACCACCGATCTCCACGCGGCGGTCCAGGGCGCGGACGCCGTGTTCATCGCGGTCGGCACACCGTCGCGGCGCGGCGACGGCCATGCCGACCTGACATATGTGTTCGCCGCGACCCGGGAAATCGCCGCAGCGATTGACGGGCCGGTGGTGGTCGTCACGAAATCGACGGTTCCGGTCGGCACGGGCGACAAGGTCGAGGAAATCCTGCTGGAGGAAGCCGGTGATTTCCCGATTGCGGTCGTGTCCAACCCTGAGTTCCTGCGCGAAGGCGCCGCGATCGGCGACTTCAAGCGCCCGGACCGGATCGTCATCGGTACCGAGGACGAGCGGGCCAAGGATGTGATGCGCGAGGTCTATCGCCCGCTGTATCTTAACGAAAGCCCGATCCTGTTCGTCGGGCGTCGTACGTCCGAACTGATCAAATATGCAGCGAACGCGTTCCTCGCGACCAAGATCACCTTCATCAACGAGATCGCCGACCTGTGCGAAGCGGTCGGCGCGAACGTTCAGGACGTGTCGCGCGGGATCGGCCTCGACAAGCGGATCGGGTCGAAGTTCCTCCATGCGGGGCCGGGCTATGGTGGCTCGTGCTTCCCGAAGGATACGCTCGCGCTGCTCAAGACCGCGGAGGATTATGAAACCCCGGTCCGCATCGTCGAGGCGGTTGTCCAGGTGAACGACAACCGCAAGCGCGCGATGGGCCGCAAGGTCATCAAGGCGCTCGGCAACGAAGCGAAGGGCAAGACGGTCGCGATCCTCGGTCTCACCTTCAAGCCCAACACCGACGACATGCGCGACGCGCCCAGCCTTGCGATCATCCAGAGCCTGCTCGATGCGGGCGCAACCGTGCGGGCGCACGACCCAGAGGGCATGGACATCGCCAAGACCGTCCTTCCCGGCATCACCTATTGCAGCGACGCCTATGAAGCAGCCACCGGTGCCGACGCGATCGTGATCGTCACCGAGTGGGACATCTATCGCGCGCTCGATCTCAAGCGGCTTTCGACGATCATGACGTCCAAGGTCATGGTCGACCTGCGCAACGTCTACCCCTCGGCAGACGTCGAGCGCGCGGGCTTCGCCTACACCGCGGTCGGGCGCTAAGGTTCAGGCCGGATCCGGCGTGGCGAGGGCAGCGCCCAGCCATGCCGGAACCAGCGCATCGCCGAGCGCTTCGACGCGGCGCAATTCGACCATCAGCCCGAGCTCGGGATAGGTTGCGCGAGTCCGGTCGCCGGGTTCGGCCAGCGGTGCGACCACCAGGCGGCGATTGACCTTCGATCGGTGGTGCATCCGGGCGGTGTTCTCCTGGCCGGTGTAACACCCCTTGGTGAAACTCACCCCGCCGAGTTCGCGCGCGTTGGTTTCCAGCCACAGCGTCTGGTCGCTGCCGAGGTCCGCCTGGCCTTCGGTAACGCCGAGCGAGAGCCGATGCGCCAGCCAGCCGATGGCGGGCTGGGCAGGGGCACCGAGCCAGCGCTGCCCGAGCTCGGCAAGGCGCGGATCGCTGACGCCCTGATCGCCCGTTGGCGACCAATGAACGGCCCCTGCGGTGGGTTCGATCGTGATCGCCCGACGCAGACGGTACATCGACAGGCGTTTGGCCAGCGCTTCGGCGGCGGTTGCTTCGCAATCGATCAGAATCGCGTCGCCATCGGCCCACAGTAGAAAATCGAACAGTGCCTTGCCCTGCGGGGTCAGCAGCCCGCCCCAGCGCGGCGCCGAGGCGTCAAGCGTGGCAACGTCCTGCGTGATCAGGCCTTGCAGGAAACCACGCGTGTCTTCGCCAGCGACGCGCAACAGCGCGCGATCGGCCAGCATGGTGCCGGACGAGATCGGGTCGGATCGTGCGGGAAGGGTGGTTTCGGTCATGCTGACGAGATAGGACGCCCTGAGGCTTTGCATAAGAGGCAGTTATGGCAGCGTACGATCTGATCCTGAAGAATGGCACGGTACATTTGCCGAGCGGCGCGGCGGCGATCGACGTCGGCGTGACGGCGGGGAGGATCGTCGCACTCGGTTCGCTGCGCGACGACGACGCGGGCGAGACGATCGATTGCGCCGGGCTCGACGTTCTGCCTGGCGTGATCGACACGCAGGTGCATTTCCGCGAGCCCGGGCTGGTCCACAAGGAAGACCTGGAGAGCGGTGCGCGTGCGGCGGTGCTGGGCGGGGTGACCGCAGTGTTCGAAATGCCCAACACCAAGCCCAATACCGATTCGGCGGACGCGATCGGCGACAAACTCGCGCGCGCGCATCACCGGATGTGGTGCGACCATGCGTTCTATGTCGGTGCGACCAACCACAATGCCGCCGATCTCGCCGAACTCGAGAGGCTGCCGGGGACGGCGGGCGTCAAGATCTTCATGGGGGCGTCGACCGGGGACCTGCTCGTGTCCGAGAATGCGCGGCTCGCGGAAGTGCTGGCGTCGGGGCATCGCCGTGTCGCGATCCACGCCGAGGACGAAGCCCGGATGAACGCGCGCGCGGGTGAGCGGATCGCGGGCGATGCCGCGTCGCATCCGGTATGGCGCGACGACGAGAGCGCGTTGCTTGCGACGAAGCGGATCCTGGGCCTTGCGCGCGCGGCGCGGCGGCGGATCCATGTGCTTCACGTGACCACACCGGCCGAATTGGCGTTGCTCGGGCAGAACAAGGACATCGCTAGCTGCGAGGTGACGCCGCAGCATCTGACGCTGGCGGGCGAAGAGGCCTATCCGCGGTTGGGGACGCTGGCGCAGATGAACCCGCCGATCCGCTCGGGCGAGCATCGCGACGGGTTGTGGAAGTGGTTGCAGCAGGGGGTCGTCGATATCCTCGGGTCGGACCATGCGCCGCATACGCTCGAGGAAAAATCCAAGCCCTATCCCGACAGCCCGAGCGGGATGCCCGGCGTGCAGACGTTGCTGCCGCTGATGCTCAACCATGTGGCTGAAGGGCGGACGACGCTGCAGCGCGTGATCGACCTGACGAGCGCGGGGCCGCAGCGGGTGTTCGGGATCGTCGGCAAGGGACGGATCGCGGTGGGTTACGATGCGGATTTCTCGGTCGTCGACCTGAAGGCGCGCTGGACGATCGAACAGGACTGGCTTGCGTCGCGGTGCGGATGGTCGCCGTTCACCGGAATGTCGGTGACGGGGCGCCCGGTGGGCACGATCGTGCGCGGCAACCGGGTGATGTGGGATGGCGCGCTGGCGAACGCTGCGATCGGCGAGCCGATCCGGTTCGAGGCAGTCGACTTCGGCTGATTGCGGGGAGAAGGAGGGACCGGCCAACCGGTCCCTCCGTTCCGACTTACTTGCGGCCGCGCAGCGTGTTGACGAGCGCGAGACCGATCGTGCCGACCAGTGCTGCGGTCGCCCACGGCTTTGCACGGGCGAATTCGCGCGCCTGATCGATCAGCGGGCCCGGGCCCGTCGCAATCGCGTCCTGCGCTGCGCCGATCGCCTTGTTGACGCCGCCGGTAACCTGATCCGCAACGCCTTCACCCTGCAGCTTCGAGCTGCCGGTCAGATTGCCTGCTGCTTCCTTGAGCGAGCCGGTGACATTCTGGGTTTCGCCTTTGAAGGTGTTCTCGTTCATCGTTGGTTCCTTTCGTACACGGCCACGCCGATGAGGCATGGTTCGGGAGCGCAACGGATGAAACGCGTGCTGGTGCCATCAAAAAGCGGCCGCTTTGCTACTTATCGGTGAATCGCTTCACTTTGACGGGAAGATCTTTCCCTTTGGTCCGGCGCGAGGGAACCTGTACCGGATGCTTCTTCTTCCACTCGGCGAAGGTCATCGGACCGTCGGGCGTGTCGATCAGAATTTCGTCGGTCGGTTCGGTCATGCGCGGGTCTCCCGGTTGGCAAAGGGCCAGTCGATAACGCGTCCGGCAAACAGCGCCCACCAGACGATCACCGGCTGAAACGCCAGACGCGGGATATGGTACCACAGGCTGAGCCCGCCCGTGCCGTGGGTGATGTAATCCACTGCATGCTTCACGTTGGCGGGGTAGACGCAGACGGCATAGGCAGCGAGCATGGTCCCCGCCCACCAGCGCAGCCGCGGCACGTAGAGGCCGACCGCGCCGGCAATCTCGCACAGCCCCGTCGCCATGATGACGAACGGGGCAAAGGGCACCCAGGCGGGGGTGATGCCGAGGAAGGGTGCCGGAACGAACACGTGGAGGATTCCCGCGGCCAGATAGGCAAGCGCGAGCAGCGCGCGCAGGACGGTCCGGATCATCGGACCTGTAGCGTCGCTGCCTTGCGCGGCGTTGTCAGAACGGGAACCACTTCGAGGTCTTGCTGAACTTCATATACCCGATATTGACGCCCTGCCGCCATCCGACGCCGAGCCGGATCGGAATGAGCACGGTATTGCCGCGCCGCAGATAGGTGGCGGCGAACCCGCCGACGAAATAGACGCGCCCTTCGGCCGCCGGAAAGCGGTGGAACAGCTCGGCCGAATCATACAGATTGTAGACCAGCACGAAGACCTTGTTGGCATCGCCACCTAGGTCGAAACCGATCGACGGGCCGGTCCAATAGGCCGGCTGCTCGCCTTCGACCTTGTGGAACATTGTGCCCTTGCCATAGCGCAGGCCCACGACGAACGCGCCCGAGGCCTCGCGCCCGGAGATATAGGCGTTGGGCTGCCCCTGTTCCTTGAGCGTGCGCTCCAGGATCCCGGCCAGTCCCGAAGCGCCCTTGCCGAACGTACCCTCTGCCGCAGCGAGCAGTTCGCCCTGCTGGAAGGTCTGGCTTTGCGCGGCGGACGCGTCGGCGCCCGCGCGGGCGCCATCCTGTGCCGCGACATCGGCCGGATTGGGCTGTGGCGCGCCGGTGCCGTTCGCAGGTGGATCGGGATAGCGCGGCGAAGATGGTGCGGCGGACTGCTGCTGCTGTGAATAGGTGGCCTGCGGATAGGGCGGGGGTGCGCCGCTATCCGACGGATAGGCATTTTGCGGCGTATCGATAGCCGTCGTCGTGGCGAGTGCCCGCGTACGCGCGGTGGTGCCGGTGGCGGTGCTGGACCGAGAGAGGTCCGAATCGATCGGCTGGTTGGGATCGATCGTCCGCACTTGTGCATCGAGCGGAACCGTCGCGAGCATCAGTGCCAGCATCGTCCCGATCTTCGGGACCGCAAACCAACCCACGCGCATCGTCATTCTCCCCAACAGCATCACCGACCGTAGCGCGCCATGACATGACGCGACAATGAACACCACGACGGGTTGAGTCGATTTCACGTCGGATGTCATGCAAACCGCCTGTTGATCCCTGCGAACAGCGCGGCTATAGAGCCACCTCGCCGTGACCTGGAGACGTGGGTGAGTGGCTGAAACCAACGCTTTGCTAAAGCGTCGTACGGGAAACCGTACCGAGAGTTCGAATCTCTCCGTCTCCGCCAGTCCGCTGCATTTTCCGAAACCGATACTCTAACGCATTGGCATTCCCACTTAGGGAGTGTGGAAGCGATGGGATTGTGATCGCTCGCGTCGTCGCCCCGATGGGGCCACGCGATCAGTGGCCTTTCGCTGTGCGCGACGGGCTGCGGCATTCGTCCCCAACGTGTCGTCGCGTGTGCGCGGCGACCTCCGTCGGCCCCCCCGCAAGACCTACGTCAAACACCCCATTGGCCAGTTTTGCCCCGCCCCCATACGTCTTGCTGGTTGGGGTGATAAAAACCGAAGCCGGCATGTGCTTGGGAGGGGATCAGAACGTCTCGCATTTCTGAGGCCACAAGGGGGAATGATGTCCGCTACGTTCAAGATCAAGGCACTTCTGCTTACTGCGAGCACGCTTGGTGGCGTGTTCGGCGTTGTTCCTGCATTCGCCCAGACCGAAACACCCACGATTGCCCCCGAGCCTGTCGGCGACGACACCGATTCGATCATTGTCACCGGAACGCGGCGCGCGACGTCGCTGTCGGACGTTCCGATCAACATCACCGCCGTTGGGAGCGCGCAGCTCGAAACGCAGCGGATCTACGACATTCGCGGGCTCGCCGATTTCACCCCCGGCGTGACGATCAACCAGACCGGGCCGCGCGCGACGGGCACCGTCGTGCTCCGTGGGCTTTCGGCCAACGACACCAGCGATTTCGGCAACAACCGCGACAATGCCGTCGCGATCTATCTCGGCGAAGTTCCGCTGTACCAGGATTTCAAGCTGCTCGATCTCGAGCGCGTGGAAGTGCTGCTCGGGCCGCAGGGGACGCTGTATGGCGCGGGAACGCTCGCCGGGGCGATCCGCTATATTCCGCGGCGGCCGGACACGAATGATTTCAGCGTCGACGCGCATGTCCGCGGATCGACCGTTGCGCAGGGCAGCCAGTTCGGGTTCCAGGGCGACTTCACCGTCAACCTGCCGATTATCCGCGATCACGTCGCGCTGCGCAGCACCGCGGGCTATTATTATGAGCCGGGCTTCATCGATTACCCGTTCCTACTGCAGACCCCCGGCACCTCGCTGCCGCAGCCGAGCGGCGCGTTCGACGAGACGGTGACGCAGCAACAATATCAGGACAATTTCAAGCGCGCGAAGGACGTCAATTTCGAACGGACCTGGACGACGCGCAACACGCTGCTGCTCGAGGCGAACGAGAACCTCAAAGGCTATCTGACCTTCGGTTTCCAGCAGACCAAGACCAATGGCCGCCAGTCGAACGGTGCTTCGACGTTCAACACCGGCAAATATGAGGGGCCGTGGCGCTACCTCGAACCGTCGGATCGGCGCGCCTATCTCTATGCGTTCGAGCTGCAGGCCAATCTCGGCCATATCGCGCAGCTCGTCTCCTCGACGGCGTACACGTTGCAGCGGACCAACGGCGTGTCGGACAACACCGATCTGCTGCTCGATCTCAATTACAGCTACGAGTCGTTCCCGGCCTTCTCGTCCTACGCCAACAATGCGACGCGCAACGAACAGTTCACCCAGGAACTACGGCTGGTGTCGACGCATGGCGGGCCGTTCAGCTGGACGCTGGGGGGCTTCTACAACCACCTAAAGAACGCGGGCGACCGTCAGGAATATACGCCGGGCTTCGCCAATTTCATCGATTCACCGCGCGTCGACGATCTCGAATACATCTCCTTCTTCGACAATTCGAACAAGGAGAAGGCGGTCTTCGGCGAAGCGACGCTCAAGCTGACCCCGGCGTTCCAGGTCACCGGCGGCGTACGCTATTACAAATATGATGCGACCGCGCGCGGCGGGACCGACTTGCCGCTGTTCGGCGGCGGGCTGACGCGGACGCCCTATCCGCTGATCCAGTTCGCGCCGTCGCGGATCGGTTCGGGGAAATCGAGTTCGGACGGCGTCGTGTACAAGGCCAATGCGTCGTACAAATTCCGCCCGGGGCTGATGGTCTATGGCACTTACTCGACCGGCTACCGCATCGGTGGGCCGAACACGGTCGCGCCGTGCATCCTGCCGCTGCAACCCGGCCAGAATGTCTGCGCGCTCGCCAACGAGCAATTCTACGGGCCGGACAAGACCTATAACAAGGAAATTGGCGTCCGCGGGACCTTCTTCGACGGACGGCTGGTGCTCAACCTCGACGCCTATCATATCGCATGGCGGGGCTTGCAGGTCGCCAGCCAGACGATCAACGGCGCGGTCGGCATCACCACCAACGCAGGGGCGGCCGTGTCCAAGGGCGTCGAGTTCAACGGCACTGCGAGCCTGACCGACCGGCTCAAGCTGAGCGCGACCTATGCCTATACCGATGCGCATCTGACGGAGGATGCGCCTGGGCTGATCGTCGTCAACAACGACACGTTCGACGCGCTGAAAGGGGATCGCCTGCCCGGATCGCAGAAACATTCGGGGAGCGTCGCGGCGACCTATACGATCCCGCTGGCGAACGATGCGGACATCGCGCTCAACTGGGCGCTGACCTATCATGGCGACGTGTTCACCAAGACCGGCAACCGCGGGTACGGCGAGGTCATCCCCGATTATGTGCTCAACCGGGCGTCGCTCACCTATCGCACCAAGCGGTATGATTTCAGCCTCTACGCGCTCAACATGTTCGATGTGTATGCGGTGAGCTCGGTCGGCAACGACTTCAGCAAGATCGGTGCGCTCAACCAGGATTACGGCATTTCGCGGCGGTTCTACAGCTATTCGGTCGTCACGCCGCGGACGGTCGGGTTCGAAGTGCGCCTGCATATGTAGCGGGCGGGGTCCGTCTGAGGCGTGTCGCGGGCACGCCTCAGACGCTGATCCCCGCTTCGTCGAAAAAAGCGCGCACCGACGCCAGCGCGGTTTCGTGTGCGCGCCAGCGTTCGACCGAATCGCGATAGATCGGGCGGCGCACCTGCGCGGCGCTCGGGGTCGCGACTGCTGCTTGATTGGTGTGGAACGCTAGCGCGGAATCGGTCCAGTCGATCCCGCAATGCGCGAACAGGCGGCGGCTCTCGCCTTCCTGATCCGCGACCAGATCCTCATAGCCGAGCTGCAATACCCGCCCGGGCAGCAGCGTTTCCCACAAGGCCATCAATCGATCGAACCGCGCGAAATAGCGGGCGGTGTCGAGCAGGTCGTGGCTGTAGGCATAATAGCTGGAGGTGGTCGCGAACAGATTCTTGTAGTTGCCCCACACGGTGTCCATCGGATTGCGGCGCAGGCACACGATCCGCGCTTTGGGCAGCGCGTGCGCGATGTGACCGATGTAGAGGAAGTTCGCGGGCAGCTTGTCGATGAAGCGCCCGTCGCTGCGCCGACGATGCTGGATCGCGTGCGCCATATAAGCGCGACCGACCACATCGGGGGAGAGCGCCCCGGACGCGGCGATCGTCTCGGGATCGGTGATCAGCCGCGACCGCGTACCGCCGAGTTGCTTGACCGCCAGCGGCATCGCCTGGAGTTCGCCCGCGCTGTGGATGTCGGGGTGCGACGACAGGATCCGGTCGACCAGCGTCGTCCCGGTCCGCGGCATGCCCGTGATGAAAATGGGCGAGTCCTCGACCGCACTCGACCCGTCAAAGAAACCAGGCTTGCGGAACGCCGCCTCGATCGCATCGAAGATCGCCGCCTCGCTCGCAAAATCATAGGCGATCCGCGCCTTGTGCGCGGCATTGGCGGCGGACAGGTGGCGGAAAGCGGGTTCCGCCGCGCCGATATCGTCATATTCCTTGGCCAGCGCATAGCGGATGCGCAGCGTGTCGTCCGCGGGCGGCCCACTTGCGAGCACCGTTTCCATCCGATCGATATGGTTCGCCTCCGGGGTCGCCTTAGCCAGCCCCGACAGCGCGTAATGCGCGCGCCCGTCGCGCGGAGCTTGGCGCAACAGGACTTCATACTGTGCCGCCGCCTCTGCAGCCCGCCCGAGAAACCCGAGCGCCAGCGCGAGATTGTAACGATAGTCGAAACTGCCGCCGTCCAGCGCGACCGCGGGTTCGAAGCAGCGCAACGCGGCGTGATGATCCCCGAGCCGCGCATGGATGCAGCCGATCGTGTCATAGGTCAGCGCATCTTCCGGCCCCGCGGCGAGCGCCGTTTCCGCCGCCACGCGCGCATCGCCATCGCGCCGCACGAGGATCAGCAAGCGCGCCTGCTGCGCCAAATACTCCGCACGCGGCGAAACGGCGATCGCAGCCTCCAGCCGCGCGATCCCCGCGCTGACGCGCCCCTGCACCGCATCCGCAAGCCCGAGCAGGAACGCCACTTCGGCCGGGTCCGCGATCCCTGCGGCGATCTGCCGCGCGCGGTCGGCATTTCCCGTGCCGATCGCCTGGCGCGCAGCGGCGCTTCTGGGGTCTTTCATACCGCCGTCCGATTCACCGGTCAGCTCGCCAGCGTCTTGACCGCGGCGGCGGCGGCGGAGGCGCGATTCTCGATCCCCATCTTCTCGAACACCTGTTCGAGATGCTTGTTGACCGTCCGCGGGCTGATCCCGAGGATTTCGCTGATCTCGCGGTTCGCCTTGCCGCGGCTGATCCACAACAGCACCTCGGCTTCGCGATCGGTCAGCCCGTGGCGCGTGGCGAGCAGGCGTTCCTCGGCCCCGTCGAGCGTCTCGGCGAGGCGGAACAGCCATTCGTCTGGCCCGGTGCGGGTGAGCAGGGTGAATTCGAGCTCGCCCCCCGGAATTGCGTGCCGGAACGGGCGAAGGTCTTCGCTCTCCATCAGTCGCAACAGCGCGGCGACCACGACGGGCGGCAGCGCCTCGTCCTCGAGATGCGCCGCGAGGATCGTGATCGTGCGCGGCGTCGACCACAGAATCCGGCCCGCTCCGTCCAGCGCGAGCAGCGAGCGCCCGCTCTGGTCGAGCGCGGCCTGGCTGCGCTGGGTGATCCGCGCATTGCCGAGATGGACCTGGATGCGGGCGAGCAGCTCCTCCACCACCACCGGTTTCTGGACATAATCGACCCCGCCCGCGGCCAGCCCGCGGAGCACGTCCTTGGTTTCGGTCAGCCCGGTCATGAAGATGACGGGCACGCCTGCGAGCCGGGGATCGGCCTTGATCCGCTGTGTCGTCGCGAACCCGTCCATTCCGGGCATCATCGCGTCCATCAGGATCAGATCCGGCACGACCAGCGCGAGCGTCTGCAGCGCGGCGGCCCCGTCGCCCGCGACCAGCACGGTCATCCCCGCCGCCTCCAGCGTTGCCGTGACGAAGCTCAACGATTCGAGCGTATCGTCGACGACGAGGACGGTTGCACCCGTCTGCGGGGGGATCGGATCAGCCAAGCGAGTTCAACAGACCGAGATAGGATTTTAGATCGAACCGGCGAAGATGGTCGCGCAGCCGATCGACCGTCGCGGCGCTTTCCGGGAAATCGGACGCAAACGAGTCCAGCGCAACCTCGCTGTCGCGGACATGCCCGATCTGCCCGAGATAGCGCAATCGCGCGATGGTCGCACTGGCGGCGCTAAGGTCGGGCATTGCAATGGGGGCAGGGGGCGGCGCGACGCTGGTTGGCTCGCCCGATTGCCACTCGATCCCGAGTTGCGCGGCGATCGCGTCGAGCAGCGCTTCCAGCTCGACCGGCTTGAGGACGAACCCATCGTGCGCCGCCGCCCCGTCGCCACCGGCGGCGAATTCGTGCGCGTTGGCCGACACCAGCAGGATCTTGAGCCGACCCACAGCCGCAAGCGGTATCCCGCCATCCTCGATCGCGCGGAGCCGGCGTGCGACGTCCCACCCGCTCAGGTCGCGCATCTGGATGTCGAGCAGCACCAGATCGGGCTGACAGCGCAGCGCGAGATCGATCCCCTCGGCACCACCCGACGCGGCATAGACGCTGAAACCGAGCGGCCGGAGCAAGCCTTGCAGCACCGCCAACTGGGCGGGGTCGTCGTCGATCGCGAGGATCGTGCGGGGCGCGCCACGATAGCCGGTGATCGACCGGCGTCGTGCGGTCGCGACCGACACGTCGCGCGCTTCGCTCAACATCACGCGCAACCGGAACCGGCTTCCGACGTCGGCGGTGCTGGTCACCGAGACGTCGCCCCCCATCAACTGCGCGAGCACGCGCGTGATGGCGAGGCCGAGACCGGTGCCGGGCTGTCCCTGCGCAACGTCCGAACTGCCACGGTCGAACGGTTCGAAGATGCGCTCGAGGTCGGCTGGCGGAATGCCGATCCCGGTATCCGCGATATCGAACGTCGCGATCATCCCGCTATAGCGGACCGACAAGGTGATCGTCCCCGCGGGCGTATATTTGATCGCGTTGGACAGCAGGTTGACGAGGATCTGGCGCAGTCGCTTCTCGTCGGCGCGGACGTAGACGGGGAGATTGCGCGGTGCCGCATAATCGAGCCGCAGCCCCTTGGCCTCCGCCTGCACGCGGAACATCGCGACGATCGCGTCGAGAAATTCGGGAAGCGGCACGACATCACGGGCAAGCGTCATCACCCCGCTTTCGATCCGCGAGATATCGAGCAGCCCGTCGACGATGTTGGTCAGATGTTCGGCCGAGCGCCGGATGACGCGGGCCGCCTCGGCGGGATCGATCGCGCCTGCCCGTTCGAGCAACTGGCCGTAGCCGTAGATCGCGTTGAGCGGTGCGCGGATTTCGTGGCTGACCCCGACCAGATAGCGGGTCTTGGCGAGGTTCGCGGCTTCGGCGGCGTCCCTGGCTTTTTGCAACGCGGCCTCCGTGTCGTGCAGGCGGGCGACTTCGTCGGTCAGCTCCCGGATCTGCGCGGCGCGATCTTCCGCGTCGCGCCGCTGCTTGCGCCCGCGGACGAACAGCATGGCAATCAGCCCCGCCAGCACGACGACCGCGACCAACGCGACCGGTCCCCAGGAGATGCCCGAGACGGTCAAGCGCATTGCTCGCTGAACATGCCAGATCCGGGCGATGGGATCATGGCGCGGGTTTCGACGGGCGTGGATAGACGATGAAATCGCCCTGGCTGGCGATCGCCGGGGATTTCGCCATGCCGTGGACCGCCGCCTGCAACCGCGTGATGGCGGATGCCGGCAGTTCCAGCGGATGCTCGTTAGGGTGCGTGGCGGCTTCCATCGGATAGTCCTTGCCCGCGACATTGGTCATTTCGATGTGCGTCCCCAGCAGCATCGCGACCGGATGGGTGCGGGCGAAGGCG
>Ga0265797_10008094_pt1 | contig 14142 bp, 7 predicted proteins | sample P2T30metagenome_FD_192433 | JGI IMG/M metagenome (GOLD analysis project Ga0265797, IMG submission 192433) | Plant litter microbial communities from East Loma Ridge, Irvine, California - P2 T30 | ecosystem: Environmental > Terrestrial > Plant litter > Unclassified | place: USA: California... | reverse complement strand
TGAACGGGTCGTGCGGCAGAGCGTGACCGGCGCGCGGTTCGTAGAAATGAATCGACATGAGCAGACTTTTTAATTGAAGAAGACCGTCGATTATGCCCTCAGCGACGCGTCAACGTGCGCGCCAACGTTCGCGCCAACGTGCGCGCCGCCGCAGTTGTCCCCGCGCCCGGCCGCAACTGCGAGCTCAGTGCGAGTCGCTCGCCCGGCATCCGAATGAGGCCGATACCTCGCGCTCGATGCGCAGCAGCAGCGCGCGCAGGCGCGCCACCAGCGAGCGCGCCTGCGCGGTGCCGGCCAGCGCTACCGTCCCGCCATCGCCATCGCCCGGCGCCATGCGCCCCGGCTGCGCCTCGAGGTCTTCGCACACGTCGCCGAAGCTCAAGGCGCCCACCGCGCGCGCGGCCGACTTGAGCTGGTGCGCCAGGCTCGCCGTGTGCGTCAGGTCGCCCGCGGCCAGCGAAGTCTCGATGCCGGCCAGGTTCTCGCGCGCCGTCTCCAGGAACAGGTAGGCGTACTTGCGCATGCGCTCGGTGTCGCCGCCGGCGGTGGCGGCCAGGCGCGCCAGATCGAGCACGTCGGCGCCGCCGGTGACGGCGTTGGCGACCGCGCCCGGCGCGCTCAGCGGCCGCAGCGCCACATCAGGCACCGGCGCCGTGGTGCGACCCAGGCAGCGCGCGATGGTCGCGGCCAGCAGTTCCGGCACCACCGGCTTGGCCAGGAATTCGTTCATGCCGGCCTCCAGGCAGCGCGTGCGGTCGTCGACGCCGGCATTGGCCGTCATCGCCACCACCAGCGTCTCTTTCAGCGCCGGATCGGCGCGGATGCGGCGCGTCGCTTCCAGACCGTCCATCACCGGCATCTGCACGTCCATCAGCACGCAGTCGAAGCGCGCGCGCGCCATCGCCGCCAGCGCCTGGGCGCCGTCGCCGGCCACGGTGACGGCGGCGCCGGCCTGCTCGAGCAGCTCGCGCGCCACCTGCTGATTGAAGGGATTGTCTTCGACCAGCAGCACCGCGCAGTCGTCCAGGCGCGCGATCTGCGGCGCCGGGGCGGCGCCCAGGCCGACCATATTGTTGGCGCCGTCTTCGAGCGACAGGCGCGCCGTGAACCAGAAGGTGCTGCCGGCGCCCGGGGCGCTGGTAACGCCCACTTCGCCGCCCATCAATTCGGCCAGCTGACGGCTGATCGCCAGCCCGAGACCGGTGCCGCCGTAGCGCCGCGTGGCCGAAGGGTCGGCCTGCTGGAACGGCATGAACAGCTGCGCCAGTTCGGCCGGGCCAATGCCGATGCCGCGGTCATGCACCTCGAAGCGCACCAGCACCTCGGGGCCGAAGGCACGATCGAGCCGGGCGCGCAGCACGATGCGGCCATGCTCGGAGAACTTGACCGCGTTCGAGGCGAAGTTGAGCAGCACCTGCTCCAGGCGCAGCGAATCGCCGCACAGGGGCCGCATCAGTTCCGGTGCGATTTCGACATCGAAGCGCAGCCCCCGGGCCGCGGCCGCCGCGCCCAGCTGCGCCTCGATATTGCGCATCAGCGCGTCGAGCATGAAGGTGACGCGGCGCAGTTCGAGCATGCCGGCCTCGATCTTCGAGAAGTCGAGGATGTCGTTGATGATACCCAGCAGGTGCTGGCCGGAGTGATAGATCTTCTCGAGGTAGTCGCGCTGGCGCGGATCCGGCGTGGCGTTCAGCGCCAGGTGGGTCATGCCGATGATGCTGTTCATCGGCGTGCGGATCTCGTGGCTCATGTTCGACAGGAAGTCGCTCTTGGCCTTGCTGGCGGCGTCGGCGCGCGCTTTCAGGCGCTGCAGCTCGGTGACGTCGGTCGACACGCACAGCACTGCCGGGTCTTCGCCCACCTGCAGCGGCACGCGCACGCTCCACAACTGGCGCAGAATGTTGCCGGCGCTGGCATCGGGCTGCTCGACCTGCACCGCGCTGCGGCTATGGGTTTCGAGCACAGTGCGGTCGCGCTCCCAGGCGGCATCGGCAGCGGCCGGCGCCATGGCGTCGACGTCGCGCAGTCCGATCAGATCGGCCGCCGGCCGTCCCAGCGCCGCCGCCCCTCTGGCGTTGAGGTAGCGGATGTGGCGGCTGTCATCCTTCAGATAGACCTCGGCATCGAGGTTGTCGAGCACCGTGTCGAGCAACAGGCGCTGCTGATCGGCGGCGCGGCGCGAGCGGTACTGGGCCAGGAACAAGCCGTACACCAGCAGCGTGGCGCCGCTGCCGGCGATGAAGGCGGCCGGCGCCAGGTAGCGCGAGAAGCCGGTCAACATCGCCGCTTTGGGCGCCGAGATGTACGCCTTCCAGGCCGTGCCGGCGAAGTTCACACCCAGCACGCTGATGAAATGGTCAGCCGGGTCGAACACGCCGCCGCGCGCTTCAGGCCCGTCGAGCAGTTGGTCGCGCGACGTCGGCGGCGCCGCCGTTCTGGCGTCGAGATACGGTTCGCTGGTGCCGTAAAGACTCAGGCGCAGCGCTCTGGCCTCGGGTGCGCCGAGCGCGCCGCGCACCAGTTCCTGCACCGAGAACGCGATGCCGACGGTGCCGACATAGGCGGCGCGGCGCGCCTCGACGCTGGCCGGCAGCGCGCCGCCGCGGTAGACCGGCAGGCGCATGCCGATCGCGATGTGCGGGCTCGGATGCTGCAGGTACATCGGCTGACCCGAAGCGCTCATGCCGCCGGTGTCGCGCGCGAACGCCAGCGTTGCGGCCACCGCCGGGTTGGCGGCCATGTCGAAGCCGAGCCGGCCGTTGGGCAGGTCGCGTGGATATTCGAACGTCACCACTTCATGGTAGGCGCGCCGGCCGTCGGGCTTGATCGCGAAGTCGGCGCTGGAGCGCTCGCGCTGCCGGGCCAGGAAAGCCTCGCGCTCGGCATCTGCCACATAGGCAGCGAAGTTGACCCCTTCGATCGCCGGGTAGGTGCGCGCGACGTCGAGCGCTGTCACGTAGCGCTGCAGCGCCAGGCGATCCGGCCTGCCGTCGGCGCTGCTGGCGGCGTGCATCGCCGCCACCCCGTGCACGGCGCGGCCGTAGGAAGCGATCGCACTGTCGAGCCGTTCCTGGACGCTGCGCGCCTCGTTGTCGAAGCGCAGCCGGGCGTCGTCCTCGATGCTGCGCGCGCTGATCGCCTGCAGCAGCAGGCCGACCGCCAGCGCCAGCAGCACGCCGCCGCCAAGCAGCACGAACACGCGACCGAGGCGCTGCACATGGAACCAGAATCCGGCCTGAATATCATCGGTATTGCGCGCAGTGGTTCGCTTCATGCTAATCCTGGCGGACGATGCCCGCTTCGCAGAGTTGTTAGTATGGCGGCGCACGCCGCTGGCGCGCAACGATTCAAAAACCGGATGAGGACAGCATGCAACAGCCGAACGACGACCCCTACCTGTGGCTGGAAGAGATTGACGGCGAACGCGCGCGCGACTGGGTCGCGGCGCGCAACGCCGAATCCGAGGCCGAACTGGAAGGCCAGAGCGGCTTCGCGCCCCTGCGCGACCGGCTCAAGGCGATCCTCGACTCGAGCGAAAAGATCCCGTATGTCGGCCTGCACGATGGCCTGTGCTACAACTTCTGGCGCGATGCGACCCATGTGCGCGGCATCTGGCGCCGCACCACGCTCGAGCAATACCGGCTGCCGGCGCCGCAATGGGACACGCTGCTCGACCTCGATGCGCTGGCGCAGGACGAGGCCGAGAACTGGGTCTGGGCCGGCGTCGCCTGGCTCGAGCCGCACGGCGAACGCTGCCTGGTGTCGCTGTCGCGCGGCGGCGGCGACGCCCACGTGGTGCGCGAATTCGACCTGGCCGCGTGCGCCTTCGTGGCCGACGGTTTCATCCTGCCCGAAGCCAAGAGCGACGTGGCCTGGATCGACCACGAGCGTATCTTCGTCGGCACCGACTTCGGTCCCGGCAGCCTGACCGAATCGGGCTATCCGCGCATCGTCAAGGAGTGGCGGCGCGGCACGCCGCTGGCGCAGGCCAGGACCATTTTCGAAGCTGCGCCCGACGACCTGGCGGCCTCCGGCCACCAGGACAACACGCCCGGCTTCGAGCGCGCCTTCGTGCAGCGCCAGATCGACTTCTACCGCAGCGAACTGTTCCTGCGCGCGGGCGAACATGGCGATGCGCTGGTCAGGATCGACAAGCCGCAGGACGCGAATGCCTTCGCCGTGCGCGACCAATTGGTGATCGAGCTGCGCTCGGATTGGGATCTCGACGACCGGCATTACCCGCAGGGCGCGCTGCTGGCCACCGGCTTCGACGCCTTCCTGGCCGGCGGGCGTGATTTCGAACTGCTGTTCACGCCGACGCCGGCCACCTCGCTCGACGGCGTCGCGGTGACCCGCAGCGCCCTGCTGCTGACGGTGCTCGACAACGTCAAGAACCGCGTTGTCGAGCTGCGCCGCAGCGAGGACGGCGCATGGTCGCGCCGCGACGTCGACCTGCCGGCCTTCGGGGCGCTGGGGGTGGCGGCGCTCGACGCGGACAATTCGGACGATTACTTCCTGACCGTCACCGACTTCCTGCATCCGACCACGCTGTACCTGATGACAGCGGGAGGCGACGCGCGCACGGCGCTCAAGTCGATGCCGGCATTTTTTGACGCCGCGCCGTTCGAGGTGGCCCAGCACAGCGCGCGCTCGCCGGATGGCACCGTGGTGCCGTATTTCGTGGTGTCGCGGCGCGGCGCCGGGCTTGCCGCGCCCGGCCCCACCCTGCTCTACGGCTATGGCGGCTTCGAGGTCGCGCTCAAGCCGTTCTACAGCGGCATGACCGGCGCCGCCTGGCTCGAGCAAGGCGGCACCTATGTGCTGGCCAATATCCGCGGCGGCGGCGAATTCGGTCCGCGCTGGCACCAGGCGGCGCTGCGCCAGCAGCGCCAGAACGCCTTCGACGACTTCATCGCCGTCGGCCAGGACCTGGTCGCGCGTGGCGTCACCACCCCAGGCCAGCTCGGCATCATGGGCGGCAGCAACGGCGGCCTGCTGGTCGGCGCGGCATTCACCCAGCGTCCCGACCTGTTCGGCGCCGTGGTGTGCCAGGTGCCGCTGCTGGACATGCGGCGCTACCATCAGCTGCTGGCCGGCGCCTCGTGGATCGGCGAGTACGGCGACCCGGACGACCCGGCCGACTGGGAATTTTTGGCGCGCTACTCGCCGTACCACCAACTGCAGCCCGAGCGCCAGTATCCGCGCGTGCTGTTGACCACCTCGACCCGCGACGACCGCGTGCATCCGGGCCATGCGCGCAAGATGGCGGCGCGCATGCTGGACCAGGGCCACGCTGCGCTGTACTGGGAAAACACCGAGGGCGGGCATGCCGGCGCGGCCGACAACGCCCAGACCGCGCGCATGTGGGCGCTGACCTACCGCTTCCTGATCGAACAATTGGGCGCGCAAGCGTCCTGACCCCTAGGACGCCAGCGGACGCGGTGCATACAGCGCGTCCCAGGTCGGTTCGATCTCGACATACAGCGCCACGGCGCGCTCGATGCCGACCTGCTGCGGCGCGCCGATGCGGCTGATCACCACCCCGGCGCGACGCAGCATGCGCTCGATCGCGGTGGTGGTGACGGTGACGTAGCGCTGCAGGCCCTGCTCATGGGCGTGGCGGATCACCGCTTCGATCGATTCCATCGTCATATCCGAGAAACCGAAGCCGCCCGCGCCATCGGTCTCGAGCGCGAAACGCGACAACTCCCAGATCTGCGGGTCGCTCGGGGCCTCCTGGCCGTCGAGCAGTTGTGGAAACGAATCCTTGAGCATGTAAGGCCCCTCGGTCGGCAGCAGGCGCCAGCAGCCGAGCAGGGTGTCGCCTTCGCGCATCTGCATATAGGCCGGCTCGAGCGCATCGTAGCCATCGATTTCCATGCCCGACAAGACCGGCACCTCCCACCCCAGGCGGCCCCGGAATACCCTGGCGCGCAACAGGTGCATTTCGCACAGCTCGTTCGATTTGAAAGCGCCGCGCGGCGCGATCCGGATTTGCATGCTCATTTGTCAACCCCTCGATTGTTGTCGAAAAAACACCAGCTCGGAGAAACAGAACAGCCTGGAATGTGATGCCAAGAAAGCCATTTATGCATATCGGGTAAAACCGTAACTATCAGCTCTGATAGGTGCCGAGTAATGTCGGCGGTGCAATACTTTTGTCCAGCACCCCGATTCGACTTTCCGCCCCGCTTGTTCACCACGAAAGGAACTACCATGGCAAACGATCTGATGCCCGAAGCACTGGCCGCCGAACTGCAAGCCCACCAGGGCTTCCCGATTCCCGGCGCCTTCCGCATGGCCCCGCACGAGCTGCGCCGCATGCGCATCGGCAAACGCGAGAGCCAGGAAAAATTCTGGGGCCGCTTCGGCGTCACCCAATCGAGCGGCAGCCGCTTTGAAACCGGTCTGGCAATCCCGGCCCCGGTATCGATCCTGTTGCGCATGTACATGAACGGCAAGCTCAACGATGGTGATCTTCAGGGGTAATCATCCCCAGGGAGATCGCCTTGACCACCGCCTGCTGGCGGGTGTTGACGTCGAATTTTTGACGCACATTCGCCAGGTGGAAATTGACGGTGGCTTCGGAGCAGTTGGTGATACGGGCGATCTCCCATGACGATTTGCCGGCCATGACCCATTTCAGGATTTCCAGTTCGCGCGGCGTCAGGCGCGGCAGGACGGCGCGCTGGGCATCGACCTGATGTTGCATCTGGTGGGACTGGGCATGCGCTGAATGCTGTTGCAGGTTACCGGGCTGTCGTGGCGGCTCCGGGGTCAGCAACGCTTCACGGAAGCGGCTGGACGAGGCAAGCGCGTAGTCGCGCACCAGGCTCAGGCTGGGCAAGGTGGCGGCGGCGGCGCGCTGCGCCTCGGTATCGGGGCGTGCATCGGACGCGAAACTGAGTACGCCGAATTCGCCCTGCGGCCCGTGCACCGGCAAGGTCACGCCGCTGGCGATGCCGTGCGCGCGCGCTTCTTCGTACAGCGCCTGGCTGTCGCCCGAGGCAAAGGTGCCCGGCTCCCATACCAGCGGCAGGCTGCTCGACAGGCAGTGCGCCACGGTCGGGTCGACATAGGCGAAACCGTTGCGGTCATAGCGTTCGCGCCAATCGTCTGAGTAATTGCTGCGCAAGAAGGCGGCTTCGAACGGCGTGCTGCGCGACGCCACCACCCCGTACAACACACGGTCGAATCCCAAGCCGCGCGCGAGCTTGAACAGGGATGCGCTCCATTGAGCGGAATCCTTGGCTTGCATCAGCTCGACTAATAGAGCTGAATCAATCATGGGATGCGGAAGTGTGTTTCATGCCTGTATGCTAGTCGGTTCCACCCCCTTCAAAATTCACGAAAATTAACAATCGGCCACGATAATTGCACCCATTTCGCATGTTGTCGTGCATAAACAACAATGGCTGAGTAATCGTGCGCCTCGAGGGTTTTTTTTACACTACCCTCCGCACGGGTAAAATTTCATATTTGCAATAACTGATACCGAAAGTCGCGCCCATCGACGCGTCATCACGGACTTCACCACCTTCACGCGAACAAGGATCATTCAATGAACACCATGACCGACATGGGCGAACAGCTGGACGTCAAACTGCTGCTCACCACATTGATGGCATTGAAAAAAGGCGATTTTTCGGTGCGCATGCCGTCCGACTGGACCGGCGTGTCGGGAAAGATCGCCGATACCCTGAACGACATCATCGAGACCAAGCAGAAGATGGTGGAGACGGTTACCGAGGTGTCGCGCGTGGTGGGGCGTGAAGGCCACCTGACCCAGCGCGCCGACCTGCCGGGCGTGGTGGGCGGCTGGAGCACGATGATCAGTTCGGTCAATACCCTGATCGACGACCTGGTGCGCCCGACCACGGAGATGGCGCGCGTGATCGGCGCGGTGGCCAAAGGCGACCTGTCGCAGACCATGGCGCTCGAAGTCGACGGTCATCCACTCAAGGGCCAGTACCTGCGCGCGGCCATGACAGCCAACACGATGGTCGAGCAGCTCTCGTCGTTCTCGTCCGAAGTCACGCGCGTGGCGCGCGAAGTCGGCACCGAGGGCAAACTCGGCGGCCAGGCGCAGGTCAAGGGCGTGGCCGGTACCTGGAAGGACTTGACCGACTCGGTCAACTCGATGGCCGGCAACCTGACCTCGCAGGTGCGCAACATCGCCGAAGTGACCACCGCGGTGGCCAACGGCGACCTGTCGAAGAAGATCACGGTCGACGTGCGCGGCGAGATCCTGCAGCTGAAAGACACGATCAACGTGATGGTCGACCAGCTGCGCTCATTTGCATCCGAAGTCACGCGCGTGGCGCGCGAAGTCGGCACCGAAGGCAAACTCGGTGGCCAGGCCTACGTGCCGGGCGTGGCCGGCACCTGGAAGGACTTGACCGACAACGTCAATTTCATGGCCTCGAACCTGACCGGCCAGGTGCGCAACATCGCGGCGGTGACGACCGCGGTGGCCAATGGCGACCTGTCCAAGAAGATCACGGTCGACGTCAAGGGCGAGATTCTCGAACTGAAGAACACCATCAACGTGATGGTCGACCAGTTGTCGTCGTTTGCGTCCGAGGTGACGCGGGTGGCGCGCGAGGTCGGCACCGAAGGCAAACTCGGTGGCCAGGCGGTGGTGAAAGGCGTGGCCGGCACCTGGAAGGACTTGACCGACTCGGTCAACTCGATGGCCGGTAACCTCACCGGCCAGGTGCGCAATATCGCCGACGTGACCACCGCCGTGGCGAATGGCGACTTGTCGAAGAAGATCACGGTCGACGTCAAGGGCGAGATCCTGGAACTGAAGAACACCATCAACGTCATGGTCGACCAGTTGAATTCGTTCGCCTCCGAAGTCACGCGCGTGGCGCGCGAGGTCGGCACCGAAGGCAAACTCGGTGGCCAGGCCAACGTGCCGGGCGTGGCCGGCACCTGGAAAGACCTGACCGACGGCGTCAACTCGATGGCCGGCAACCTGACCGCGCAGGTGCGCAACATCGCCGAAGTGACCACCGCGGTGGCCAACGGCGACCTGTCCAAGAAGATCACGGTCGACGTCAAGGGCGAGATCCAGGAACTGAAGAACACCATCAACGTGATGGTCGACCAGTTGTCGTCGTTTGCGTCGGAAGTCACGCGCGTGGCGCGCGAGGTCGGCACCGAGGGCAAGCTCGGTGGCCAGGCATATGTGCCGGGCGTGGGCGGCACCTGGAAGGACTTGACCGACAACGTCAACTTCATGGCCTCGAACCTGACCGGCCAGGTGCGCAACATCGCGGCGGTGACCACCGCCGTGGCGCGCGGCGACCTGTCGAAAAAGATCACGGTCGACGTCAAGGGCGAGATCCTGGAACTGAAGGACACCATCAACGTCATGGTCGACCAGCTGTCGTCGTTTGCGTCGGAAGTCACGCGCGTGGCGCGCGAGGTCGGCACCGAAGGCAAACTCGGTGGCCAGGCCAATGTGTCGGGCGTGGCCGGCACCTGGAAGGACTTGACCGAGAACGTCAACCAGCTGGCGGCCAACCTGACCAACCAGATGCGCGCGATCGGTGAAGTGGCCACGGCGGTGACGCGCGGCGACCTGTCGCGTTCGATCCAGGTCGAGGCGCGCGGCGAGGTGTCCTACCTGAAGGACAACATCAACGAGATGATCCGCAACCTGAAGGAAACCACGCAGAAGAACGCGCAGCAGGACTGGTTGAAAACCAATCTGGCGCGCTTCACGCGCTTGCTGCAGGGCCAGCGCGACCTGCAGGCGGTGACCAAGCTGATTCTGTCCGAACTGGCGCCGCTGGTCTCGGCCCACCACGGCGTGTTCTACATGATGGACTCGCAAGAGTCGGATGCGCGCCTGCGCATGATCGCCTCGTATGGCTACCGTTCGAGCCGCAAGCTGCCGACGTCGTTCCTGCCGGGCGAAGGCCTGGTCGGACAGTGCGCGCTCGAGAAGACCCGCATCTGGCTGACCGACGTGCCGCGCGACTACATCGTGGTGTCGTCGGGCCTGGGTTCGGCGCCGCCCAACAATATCGTGGTGCTGCCGATTTTGTTCGAGCAGCAGGTCAAGGCCGTGATCGAGATCGCCTCGCTCGACCGCTTCACCGAAACCCACCTGTCGTTCCTCGACCAGCTGATGGAGTCGATCGGCGTTGTGCTCAACACCATCGAGGCGAACAGCCGCACCGAGTCGCTGCTGACCCAGTCGCAGTCGCTGGCGCAGGAACTGCAGCAGACCAACCAGGAGCTGGGCGAGAAGGCGCGCTTGCTGTCCGAGCAAAACATCGAGGTCGAACGCAAGAACCGCGAGGTCGAACAGGCCAAGCTGGCGCTCGAAGAAAAAGCCACCCAGCTGGCGCTGTCGTCCAAGTACAAATCTGAGTTCTTGGCCAACATGTCGCACGAACTGCGCACGCCGCTCAATTCGCTGCTGATCCTGGCGCAGCAGCTGTCGGATAACCCGGAAGGCAACCTGTCGGGCAAGCAGGTCGAGTTTGCCAAGACCATCCACGGCTCGGGTTCCGACCTGCTGACCCTGATTAACGACATTCTCGACCTGTCCAAGATCGAGTCGGGCACCGTCACGCTGGACGTGTCGGAATACCGCTTCTCGAACCTGCGCAACTACGTCGACCGCACCTTCCGCCACATGGCCGAAGCCAAGCACCTGGGGTTCCAGGTCGAACTGGCCGAAAACCTGCCGGCGGCCGTGATGACCGACACCACGCGCTTGCAGCAGGTGCTCAAGAACCTGCTGTCGAACGCCTTCAAATTTACCAGCCATGGCCAGGTCTCGCTCTCGATCAGCCTGGTGCAAAGCGGCTGGACCGCCGACCACCCGAACCTGGTGCATGCCGACGCGGTGCTGGCGTTCTCGGTGCACGACACCGGCGTCGGCATCCCGGCCGACAAGCTGCAGCTGATCTTCGAAGCGTTCCAGCAGGCCGACGGCTCGACCGCCCGCAAATACGGCGGCACCGGCCTCGGCCTGTCAATCTCGCGCGAACTGTCGCGTCTTCTGGGCGGCGAGATCCGGGTCGAGTCGATCGTCAATACCGGTTCCACCTTCACCCTCTACCTGCCGTACAACCGGGCCGGCTTCATCAACTACGAACAGGCGCGCCAGCCGCAGCCTGCGCGCTTGCTGCCGCCGCAGAACGTGCCTTCGCCGCTGATGCCGGTGCTGCAGGCGCAACCCGAAGCGCCGAGCTTCGAACTGGCCGACGCCAGTGGCGCGCGCATCGAATACGCGAGCGTGCTCGATGACCGCGGCCTGGTCACGCCGGGCGACCCGTCGGTGCTGATCGTCGAGGACGACGAGCGCTTCGCCAAGGTGGTGCTCGAGTTCGCGCGCGAGAAGAACTTCAAGGCGATCGTCACCCAGCGCGGCGATTCGACGCTGTCGCTGGCGCGCGACTACCTGCCGTCGGCGATCCTGCTCGACATCGACCTGCCCGACATCGACGGCTTCACGGTGCTCGACCGCCTGAAGCGCGACCCGAGCACGCGCCATATCCCGGTGCACGTGATGTCGGCGCTGCGTGAACGCGAACGCGCACTGCGCGCCGGCGCCATCTCGTACATCAACAAGCCGGTGGCGCGCGAGCAGCTGCAGGAAGAATTCAAGCGCATCCAGAAGTTCCTGATGGGCGGCAAGCGCAGCCTGCTGGTGGTGGACGACGACGCCGCCCAGCGCGCCTCGATCGTGTCGTTGATCGGCAATACCGACATCCACATCGTGGCCGTGGAAGATGGCAAGGGCGCACTCGAAGCGCTGCAGTCGTCGCAGTTCGACTGCATGGTGCTGGACCTGACGCTGCCGGATATCTCGGGCTTCGACCTGCTCGACCAGATCGGCGCCAACGAACGCCTGCGCGACCTGCCGGTGGTGATCTATACGGCGCAGGAACTCAATCGCAAGGAAGTCACGAAGCTCAAGCGCTATGCCAAGACCATCGTGATCAAGGACGCCCGTTCGCCCGAGCGCCTGCTGGACGAGACGGCGCTGTTCCTGCACCGTTCGCAGGCCAGCCTGCCCGAGACCCAGCGCCGCATGCTCGAAGAGATCCACGCCCAGGACGGCGGCCTGGCCGGACGCAAGGTGCTGATCGTCGACGATGACCTGCGCAACATCTTCGCCCTGTCGACGCTGCTCGAGCGCCAGCAGATGCAGGTGCTGTTCGCCGAAAATGGCCGCGACGGCATCGAGGTGCTCGAAAAAGATCCGACGATCGAGATCGTCCTGATGGACATCATGATGCCGGAGATGGATGGCTACGACACGATGCGCGCGATCCGCCGCATTCCGAAGTTCCGCTCGCTGCCGATCATCACCCTGACCGCGAAAGCCATGAAGGGCGACCGCGACAAGTGCATCGCCGCCGGCGCCTCGGACTACATCACCAAGCCGGTCGACGTGGCGCAGCTGCTGTCGATGATGCGGGTCTGGCTGAACTGAGCGAGCGGTGAACTTTCGATGAATGCGTTCACCGGTTTTGGCGCCGATCCCGCGCTGGAAGAACTCGAGATCGACCTGCTGCTCGAGGCCTTGTACGGACGCCATGGCCTGGACTACCGCAGCCACGAGCGTGCGCTGCTGCGCCGTTCCCTGCTGGCGGTGGCGGCGCAGCGCGAGCTGGCCACCTTGTCGCGCCTGCAGGAACACGTGCTGCACCAGCCCGGCGCCGCGCTCGACGTGACGCGCGCGCTGGCGGTGCCGGCGGCGAGCTTGTTCGACCGGCCCGAATGGGCGCGCCGCCAGCGCACGGCGCTTGGCGCCAGCCTGCGTCCCACGGCCCTGCCCAAGGTGTGGCTGCCCGAGGTGGCCGGCGTGGGCGAAGCCTGGACGCTGGCGATTCTGCTGGCCGAGGAAAAGCTGTATGCGCGCACCGAGGTCTTCGCCACCCTGGCCAGCGATGCGTTGCTGGCGGAAGTACGCGACGCCACCTTGCCCAGCACGCAGTTGCACCAGGCCCAGCACAACTACGAAGCCAGCGGCGGGACGGCCCGGCTGGCAGATTATTTCGAGGTCAGCGACGGCCGCGCGCGCCTGCTGCCGCGCCTGCGCGAACGGATCACCTGGGCCCAGTATTCGCTGGTGACGGATGCCTCGTTCAACGAGTTCCACGCGATCTTGTGTTGTCGCGCACTGCCCGATTTCGGACCCGTGCTGCGCCAGCGCGTATTGCGCCTGTTTCGCGACAGCCTGGCCTTGTTCGGGGTGCTGGGGATCGATCGCGCCCTGCTGGCCACCGACGCGTCGGTGGCCGACTACCAGGCCCTGTTCGAGGGCGAAGCGTGGTACAAGCGGGTGCGCTAGACGCGTGATTGCAAGGCGCCCTGGTGCGCCAGCCAGGCCTCGACCGCGCTGGCGGCGCCGGGAGGCACATGCAGCCCGAGCTTGGTGCGGCGCCACAGCACATCGGCGGCGCTTACTACCCACTCGTGCTCGACCAGGTAGCGCAGCTCGGCCTCGTACAGGCCTGGCGCCACCTCGGCGCCGAGATCGGCCAGGCGCGCACAGCCAGCCAGCAACTGCTCGACCCGGGTTCCGTAGGCGCGCGCATAGCGCAGCGCCAGCGGCGCCGGCAGCCACTCGTGGCGCCGTCGCAGCGCGGTCACCCAGCGCTCGAACTGCAGCACGCCGCGTGCGCCCTGCCCGGCGCCAAACAAGTCGCCGCCCGGCAGCACCGCCTGCGCCGTCCACGCCGGCGCCGGATTGCCGAGCAGCGGCGCCAGCCAATCGAGCGCTTCCTCGGCCAGCTTGCGGTAGGTCGTGATCTTGCCCCCGAACACCGACAACGATGGCGGCCCGGCCGTATCGCGCTCAAGGAAATAATCGCGCGTGAGCGCCGCCGCCTTGACGCCATCGTTGCCGGGCGCCTGTTCGAGCAAGGGCCGCACGCCGGCGTAACTCCAGAGCACGTCGGACGGCGCGATCTGACGCCTGAAATAACGGTTTGCCAGCTGGCACAGGTAGCGCGTCTCATCGGGGCCGATCGCCGCCGTATCCGGTTCGCCCTCGAACTCGACGTCGGTGGTGCCGATCAGCGTGAACGCGCCTTCGTACGGCAGCGCGAACACCACGCGCCCATCGGGGTGCTGGAACAGGTAGGCGCAGGCATAGTCGAACAGGCG
>Ga0265797_10008093_pt1 | contig 14143 bp, 13 predicted proteins | sample P2T30metagenome_FD_192433 | JGI IMG/M metagenome (GOLD analysis project Ga0265797, IMG submission 192433) | Plant litter microbial communities from East Loma Ridge, Irvine, California - P2 T30 | ecosystem: Environmental > Terrestrial > Plant litter > Unclassified | place: USA: California... | reverse complement strand
GATTGGGCTACGGGCTACGGGCTACGGCGTACGGGTATTGTCGATAAAACTCTACCTATTGCTATTGTTACTAGGATTGTCAAACAAATCCTTCTATAGTACTATAGGTATATCTTACTTGTTAGTAGCGAATATAATTTCTATTAATTGCTTACATATTGTCCTCTGTAATTAGTCGACCATACTATAGAAGTTTTGCCACTCGGAGAAATCCAGTGTGCATTCTCACGCCTCACTCTATCAGTGAATGTTGTATTAATCAAATGTTTCTCCGAGTTGCCAAATGGATATTGATTTATCAAACAGACCCGACGTTTCGCTATTGACTTACGTATGTGGAGTTTGTGGGGTTTGTAGGGTAGGGCGGCATAAGGAAGGGTTTTAGGGTTATTAGGGTTGAACTGTTTTCTTTTGTGTGGCCAAGTTGCTGGAATCCAGGTAGTGGAATTCAGTTGAAATCTGGACGTGCACCCCCGCAAATTACTAGATTCGGCCTAGTTTCGACTGGAATTCAGCTGAATTCCAGGCCTCCTATCAGTTAGGGTCATATTACCACGCTGAACAGTATCTAGGCGAAACTCCAGGTTTCTGATCTGAGTTTCTTTGATATCCAACTTTTCCCGCGAAAATAGGATCTCTAACCACAAAAAGTCATGCAACTTCGGCGTGACCTGGCAAGTATGCGACCGCGCCCTACACTCAGCACAGAGTGATTTGCTCAAGACTGCTGGGGTGTCTGCTAAGTTTCGTGGTTGATACGTCGAAGCTTGTGTCATTCGGTTGGTGCAGAGAGCGTCCAGAAAGACGCTTGGACTCTTGGACTGAATCGCGCATTGTTCTCTACTCTCTTCGCGCCACCCTTTTTCGGTCCATGGCAGACTCTCCAGAGTGCTACCTATTCGGGTACCATCAAATTTGCGCTTATCGTAGCGTTCCCAACAAGAGGAACACTTCCAGTGGATATAATAATGAACCTCGGACTGAGCAATCAAACATGGCGTTGTCCAGACTTGCTGAGCGCCCCATCGAATCAAATCGGTCCGTATCCGTTCTTCTGTGATCGCGTAGCTCTTGCGTTCAAGGGAGTCTACCTCTGAGAAGACGCTTTGTAGCAAAGACCGACCGACAGCACACTGACCGACTTGACCTAGAGGGACGAGTGTGCCCCCAACCAGCACAAATAGGTCTGAAGGATTCTCATAGTGATTCGGACGAAAGAAGTCGTATATCCGGAATTCGCAAGACTCATCCGAGTGACCGGCAGCGACAGGAATATAGTCTGCCGCAAACTCGCCAATATTCATCCATGCTGCATCAATCCCTTTGTTCCTTACAACAGCTTCGACGAGATCTAGAGTGGTAATTGCTTTGGGTTTGAACAGCACTTCTGGCGGCAAGGAGGCTTTGCGAGGCCGCTCAGGCACTCGTCAGTATCTTATCGCCTGCAGTATATTCAATACTGACCTGAGGAGTATATTGTGTCTTGACCCGCAACAGTAAAGCTTTTGTGATTTCGTGTTCGTCCTGATCAAGATAGTTTCCTGGTTGTTGGTGATTGAGGAAGTCGAGTACAACGTCACACGCCTTCCGTACGTCTCCCTTACTTTGGAGTTGGGTCGTAGTACTAGTCGTGGCTGGCATTATAGGAGATCCGCCGATTCGTGGCAGTGCGAGACGCCCTGGTAGCGAGGGAGTTAGGGTGCAAATGATGGATGGCAGAAAACTCAACTGCGGGAAATGATGTTTCGGTGATATATATAAGGGAAGGTTTATGGATACCCATATCAGGTGAAAGGAAGTGGCTGAATATGATGGAAAGTGGCGTTGCCTGTCACTCGTAGGGCACAGACTGCTGAGATTATGGGGACATTACTCACTTATTCCGGGTATTCTTGCCGTTCAAAACAGGCTTCTACCGGTGCAGCTGCCTGCGTAGACTTGGTTCCAACAAATGGGACTCACTACTAAACCCTGGCGCGCTCTCCTCTGCGCCACGAACGTGCAGAATGCGTTGACTTGATGCGGCACTAAGCGTGGCTTGCAAATACGGGGACGCCGACGGTAAGTTCTCGAGGTTAGCGCCATCCTGAACATGCTGGATCACACCGGATACGATCGGCTGCCTGCGCGCCCTTGGCTCCCGCACCATTAGGGAGGCTCTACTGTACCGACGTAAACGCCCTTCAGCTCTGACCGAGAGTCATCAGGGTTTTATTAGCATCTGCCAAGGGGAATATTTTCGATGCCAATGGCAGTTTGATCCGCCGATACAAGCGCAGTCGCTTCTTCCAATGGAATTGCGCCGGAAGAGACTCGGGTGATGTTTTGGTCATCTCCATGCCGAAGATGTCCGCGCACACTACAGTTTTTTTTTTTTTGTAATCATACTGTATACAAGTTTTTCGGCTTATGACAAGCCCTGGCTAATTCCTGGACGATTTTCATGGTCTTGTGTCTACGCTTCTACTTTGGTGTTGTCCCTGCAGTCCTGCTCGCCATCCCGACTTGGTCAAGTCGCCATGGCTTTTGAGCTCAGTGCCCTCCTACTAGCCTGTCCTTGTTTTCCGCATTTCCCCAATCATCTTGCGCAGCTTTCGTCAATGTCCCTGTCGAGTAGTTCGATATGATACTCGTCGAGCGGCTGTGCATCACAGGCCTCTACCCTCTCGCCTACCGACGTCGCTTCGATGAATCGCAACACTGTCTCAACGCTGGTCTCTCCAAAAAGAGTATCCAGGTCCTGCCATGCTCAACATTGACTCACGTTCTCTTCTCCATCTGCGACATTTGAGCATGAGGTGGTTGACGTTCTGTTGTCTGCTGCCGCACCACCAGCATCGGCTGTCTCTTACTTTCTTCATTCTCAAGAGATGTACGCCCGTCACAGCGTGTCCCGACTTCAGCTGTAGATATCGCGCTGTCGTTGACTTCCTCGAGTCGCCGAGGTACTTGTTGACCTTAGCCACTGTCGGCTTTGTCTCTCTCACACTTTGCTGCACGTAAGTCAGTGACGCCGAACGCAGCTGCCGAGGCTGCCGTCGCGCCGCTCGTGTCGCTGCGATGCGGGCAGCGCTCAGTCCTTCAATGTACTCGTCTTCTGGTACTTGTACCAGCCTCAAAGTGCATCCCTTGCTTCGCATCTGCTTTGTCTGGGACACAGTATCGCCGACTAGCGGTGACAACCACAGCGTTGCGCCAGATATAGCTGCAAGTGCTCCTCGCGAGGCTGACACAATGCCCACGTGTCGCACCTCTTGCTTACGCAGGATCAAACCAGCCTCTCTTGCTACACTGCTGATCGCGAAGAGTTCAGCATTGATGGTAGTCAAGTATCTACCCAATGGCGTGGCCCTTGTCCTCCGGTAACCTCTATCGAACCATGCGACTCCTGGGCCGAAGGTTTTATTCTCATCGGGGCGTCTGCGCTAGCAACGAACAGCGTCAGCGCTTCCGCCTGCTCTGCGCTTGTCCTTTGTAGTGTGCAGTTTCGATCGTCCTGGCTCGACTCAAGGCTCATTGGCGGTTTGGCCACCTTTTCCAATAGGCCAAAGCCATATTCCGTGTCATATGTGACCACTTTGGCTACTTGCTGTGCTAGCCTGCCTCCGAGTGTTCGGTGAGTTTTGTCGGGGTCTAACCACCCGACGCTCGACAGACGCTCTCGTGCTCATTCGTGTCTATGCAGCTGTCCCATTCGGAAATTACCGGGCAGCAGTTGATGGGTTGGGTGGTCTTACGGCGCCGCAAGAGCTCGAACTGCTGCAAACCACCTTTGGCGGTAGTCCGACAGCTCTTCCGCCCGTGGCAAGCAGGCCGCTAAGAGTAAGGTCGAGACCGGTGTAGAGGGTAGCAAATCGGTGATCGCTCGTGCTTGACTTTTCAACAGCAATTGCAGGTGCTTTGCGCGGTCTTGCTGTCCTCGCCACCATACCTCAGCTCCATACAGCGCGATCGAGTTGACAGCTGCCACGACGACTCGACGCATGAGACGCATGGGCAAACCGCTGTGACTACCGCTGAGACTTTTTATTCTTTGCAGGGCGGCTTTGGCACTTGTCAGTCACTTTGTGACATGAGTTTTGAAGGACAGCTTCGGGTCCAGCCAAAAGCCCAGCCATTTTGTCGCCCCTTGTTTGATGGCAAACTCTTCTTCTCCGATGCGGATGCCTACCTCTTTACTTGCTTGAAGCACTTTGCGCCGCTTGCTAAAATCCAAAACCTCCGTTTTGCTGATTTCGAATTCGACTTTGTTGTTACGCCCCCAATCGAGTGCGTGTTGAGCGACGCTCTCGAGTTTCTCAATCCTGTCGTCCATATCTCCGCACCGCAGCGCGAAATCCATATCATCCACAAAAGATATCGACTCGACGTCCGGATGCTTTTCTGTCAGGTATGGGAACATGGCGCTTATAGACAGGATGAACAGCACTGGCGATGCGGGTGAGCCTTGCGGCAGACCGGCCTGTATGTCGTGCGTCTTTCCGGCCCTGCCGTCGATGACTAACATCGCCCGTCTGTCCGACAGGAACGAGTCGACCCAGCGGACGATGTTGCCAGCAATGCTGACTTTGATCATGCGCTCGAGTAGCTGTCGTTTGTTCACTCGGTCGAAGGCGCCTTTGATGTCTAGCAGTAGCGTGAGGACTATCTGCTTTCTTTGCCAGGCATCTTCTACGAAGGTCACTAGCTTTGCGACCGCGTCGGAGGTACTCCGACCGCGGCGACAGCCAAACTAGCCTTTGTGGAACACCCCGTTTGTCTCTCAATAAAATGTTATCCATGTAGCCGCCACTTTCTCGACAACCTTGCCTAGGTAGCTTAGCAAGCTGATGACGCGGTACGCTTTGGCTATAGCGTACGATGGCTTGCCTTGTTTGCGCAGCAGTATGCCCTTTGCCGTCTTTTAGACGCGCGGATGGTGTCCTAATCTGATGCACCCTTGAACGATTGCTACCAATATATCTGCGTCCCACGACTACAACAGTCTCAACGCTCGAAAACCTAGTTGATCTACGCCTGGGGCCTTCTTAGTTGACTGTGCGAATAGCGCTTCGTGCACTTCCCACGCTCCGACTCGAGCTGTCGTGTTCGGGATGGCTGTCCTGTCATCTGCTGTTTCCTGGCGCGGAAATGCTTGTCTCATGAAGACATCTTCCTTCTCCCCTGCTGACGCCGCCACGCTTCTCAATTGTCCGTCATCAGTGAATGTCTTGATCGCGGGCGTGTATGATGGTGTCTGAGGCTTGCTGTATCGGAGGGCACGCCAGCATCGCTCGCTATCAGCTGTGTTTTGTGTTTCTTCGTCCGTCGGTAACACACCCTCGAGGAAGCGTTCCCAAGCCTCTCTTTTTGCGCGTCGGATCTGACGGTAATACTCGTTCCTGATCTGGCGGTACCCCTCGAAAGAGATTTCTCCTGACTTGAGGCCTCGCTTCAACATGCTGAATTTCTTCCTTTCTCGCTTGATCTCGTCCGTCCACCATCGTTTCGATCCGGGGCGGAAAGGTTTCGGCAGCGCGTGTTTATCGAGGACCGCCGTGAGGCTACCCTGCATCCATTGTGCCTCATCTTTGACGTCTTCGCAGCATGACTCGTCAAAGATATGTTGCCTACCACCAGAAAGTTCCTTCTAGTGATCTCGGGCCTTTTCTAGTCGTGCTTCGTTCGCGCTGAGCTTATCAATATCCCAGCTTGATGTTGTTCCTTTCTCCTGCTCAACGGGCCGGGAGTATAGTGGCTCCCATGAGAAGACTATCACCGCGTGATCCGACGGTGTGGCCCGATCTTCATCGATGCCCCAGGACTGCAGCGCCCCGAGACTCAGTGTGCTCAGGGTCAAGTCGATGACTGATCTACTCTTTCGGCCGTGCCTTGTTGGCTGATTGTCGTTGTTCACAGTTAGCCCATGTCTATCGATCAGGTCTTCAGTGACGCCGGCGTTGTGGCGACCTTCTACCTATAAGTCCTACAAGGAACTTCTGGCATTGAAGTCACCCGCCAGGATCGTCCTCCCGTTCATGAGCCGTCCGATGTTGATGCGATCGATTGCATACCCGCCGCCCGCCACTCTTTCTCTGTTGTAGATGTTGACAATCCTAGTTCTGCGCTCCTTCTGCCTTTCGTGGTCCTCCCACACGTCCAGGCACTGCACACAAGGGTGGTCAATCGGGTCGGTCCTTTCTTCGAAGACGTACGTGTCGAGCACGTCGACGCTGATGGCTAAGGCCACACGTGTGTCCTTCTTCTCGCATTCGGGCCACCGCAGCTGATAGCTCGGGTGACTGATGGTGTGTCTCGCTCCCGCGTACGGTTCTTGCAGGAGCACGACTTCAGCATGTCGTTCGACGGCTGCTTCTAAGGCTGCCGTCGTTGTTACTGCTGTTCTATTACAGTTATGCTGTAGCACTATCATCACTAATGGTGAAGCGGGCCATGCGTTGCTGTGTCAGGGTTGGGGAAGACAACTCATAATCGCTTTCGACTTCCATTTCGAGCGGAAGGCCGTTGCCATCCTGTTCCAGTGTTTGCATGTGCCTTTCTCCCACTGCTATGTCCGGCAGTGGTGGCGTTGACCTGTATTCACTGACGCGGTCAGACCGCTCCCTAGGTATCGGTTGTTCGGCTGTCCTGCCTCTGTCCAGATGCAGAGGCTTTTCGGATTCGGTTCCTGCCGGGCGACCGTGCTGCTCTGTCGCTTCGTTCTTTCGGCGCTTCTGTTGTTGCAATTTTTTTGGGCATCTCGGAGACGTCGCCATATGTCTACCGCCACAGTTCGCGCATTTCGCAGCTTTGTGCTTGCACAGCATGGATTTCTTTCCGCAGTTCTAGGCTTGACAGCGGTGTTCAGACCCTGGGTGGTTCTCGGCGCAGACGTAACATCTAGCTGCTTTGTTGCACTTACCGAAGTGGTCACGTCCACAGCAATCCGTACAGATCCCTCCTTCTCCTCTCGTCCAGAACCTGTCGGCTTCGTGGCGTCTGCCCCCAAACGATAGCCCTTTGGCCATGATGCTGTCGGCTACAGCTTTGCTTTTTACAGTCACCACTGGTGATGAGCGCGTGATAGACTCACTGTGGTACCTTTCTTCCAAACCGTCACTCCTGATCCCGCGTGGAGCGCACGGCAGCCGCTCACCAGTCATAAATTCGATCTCCTTGCGTGCCAGGTCTAGCCCTCCTTCGCATAGGTAGCGGTCTAGTGATACACCATGTACTCGTAGCTTGCGCCACCTCTCTGTCTTCTCTATTTCGTTCACTGACGGGTCAAGAGCACGTGCTGATGCCAGCACCGTCGCGGCATACTTCAGCAGGTCGTCCGCACGTGCGTGCTCGACTATCAGTCCGGACAGGCTGCCTGCCTTTATGTATCTCAGTCCCACCATCCGAACTGTAGGGTCTGCTCCTGCCTGCGCAAGTGCTTTATTGATGGCTAACATGATGTCTCTTGGGTCACATTGTTGAGCTGAGCCTTTTCTGAGAAGCAGTATCCTTCTCTGGTCGGCAGAGTGTTTCTTGAGTACCTTCTTTGAGCTTTTTGGCTTCTTACGTCCACCAACTGTTGTCCAGTCCTGGGTCACTTGAGTCGCGCTCCCGAACCTGTTTGCCCAGGTCTGCTTTGCCACTTGCGGGATCTGTGATTTGCCCTGTGTCTGGTTGCCTACCTTTGGCGTAGTTGCTTGTCTCATCCTGTCATTTGCTTCGCTCTTGCTGGCCACACTCCCAAGTATCATCCCAGACATCTTCTCAAGAAATGTTTGCAGCATGGCATTCGCCCTCGTTTCCGCCTCGCATTGTGGCAATGGCTTCGGTCATCACCTGTGCCATGTGCGCTTGCACATCTTTGATCGTCTTCTCCATTCCATCGCGCACGTTCCGTATAACTTACTGCTCGTCAAGCCATCGTGGGTTTGTTTCGAGGCGAAGCCCAGCAGTGCCTTGTCTACTGCCCATTCGACCATCTCATTGAAGCCCTCGGCCGACAGGGATATCATCGATATCTCATCACTTCGACGTTTCTTCGGGCTTCTTGGGCTCGAAAACATCGAAGGCGTGGCTCTAGTCGTTCGTAACCTCTCGTCATCGTGTCCCTAACTTCGGCCGAAGGCGAAACTTTACTCGGGAACGACGCCGATTGGCGCGGTAGTAGCCGCGCTTGCACTTTTTGTGAGCACTTCACCTGATAGGGGGTTGGGACCGCCTTTGCAGGGCGGTAACAAGCCCGCCTGCATGGCGCTGAGTATCAAACTTGTCGCGCCTAACTCTACTCGTTCTGAGCTTCAAGATGGTATAAAGAATGACTCTGCTCGTGACAAAGTCGTAAAAAAAATAAAAAAAGGCGGGCTCGACTAGCTGTTGGACAGAGGCAAAAACAGCAGACGCTAGGCGTCAGCATGCAAGTGAGAACGAGCCCTCTTCGCTTTCAGCGGACGGGTTAGACGGGCGCACATTGAGGAACCCAATCTCTGGGGCTTATTTCCAGCGGGAGGTTGACAAGCCTCAGGGGAAAACAGTAAGTTATGGACAAGACAGTGGGCACCTCCGTCAATGAAGGCGTCCAACCTGGAACATGAGAAGGATGTTGGCATGACCGAGGGAGCAGGAGTTGAGGACTAGTAGTTGCGGCCACACGTGAGAACCAGTAGGAGGGCAGTAAGCCCAAAAGCTGTGGCGGCTCGGCGGAATCAGGACAGCGAACAGCGAGCATATCAAAAAGCCATAGAAGTTTTCGAGAAGATAGCCGACATGCCATAAGCTATATAGCTTGACTGCAGTACGATCTAGAAAGAAAGAAAACTCTTTCTTTGCCACCCCACGCATCTTGATCGTTGTTTCGTTGAACAAGCTTGAGCTAAGCTTCTGCCTGTGTGTTATCGGAGATCCAGTACGAGGTTGCATAACCTGGCGGGCCGACTTGCATGCTTCCACATACGTGGTCTTTCGTTTCAACAACTTTCAGAACATACTCTTCCTTCTTCAGCGGCAGGCGTTCGATGTCAGGGAAGCGCCTGGTTCTTGGAGAGCGGATACTCGAAGTCGAATATATCTCAGCGTTCCAGGAGCGATGTTGTGGCGGGCGTCCATGATAATCATGATCCCTTAGATGTCTACACGATTTTATAAAGACTCGAGTTCTATTCTTGCGTCAATTCGAGCGCGGCTAGCTCGGCGTTACAGTCAGAGAACTCAGCAAGGCTCCTTTCAGTAGTTGCTTGGATTTGTAAGCATATCATTCTATTGACGAAATAAAGTTTTTTAAGCTTCTCACGGAACAGGAATTTACCGAGTCCCACTGTACCATAGCACGATTTCCTCCAAAATTGGGTTTTGGAGCAGGGATGCTTATGGTATACTAAAGGGCTGAGACCTTGTGAACATGGATAGACTGCGCTACTGGGCCAGCTAAGTTGTAGTGTGACCAACGCTCGGGCACAGAGCAATCTCGCCCCTCGCAGGGCATTGTAAGTCAGAGGAGAGGACAACTGATCAGTAATCAAGACAATTAACCAGCTTTATTTGCGCTTTGACATGCGGGGAACACATTTACATAAGCTTGACAGATCTGGACCCTTCTTGGTTTTGCACACCGCCGCATCTCGTACATGCATGAATTTTCCCAGAACTCTAAACATTGATGCTTAGATGACTAAATCCGGCATCTTTATGTCCGAGCCATTCTACCAAAGCGCAAGAGGAAGTTGATAATCATGAATCTTAATATACGTGAGACGTTATAAGCAATAGCTTCCGTTCCACTAATATCGGCTCTCGTTAATCCAACCACTCCATCTGACTTACCCCAAACACACTGAACCCGACTGTCCTCGCGTCGACACCCGGTTGAACATATCATGTCTCGTCGAATCGAAAATGTGGCTCTTGCTGGAGTAAGCACTTCTGCTAATACCTCACTTCGCTACAAGTGCTAACAGAATATTTACGGCAGGCAACTGGTAGTCTCGGCTCCCACATCTTGAAAGCTCTGGTGCAAGCCGGTCGCTTCAATGTGACAGTGCTCGCTAGAGCTCCCCTGAAAGAGAACCCTTCTGGAGCCCAAGTGAAAGTGGTCGACTTTGAATCGACACTTGCCCTAACAGCGGCTCTGGAAGGTCAGGACGCACTTGTCGATGCTACGTCCGTGCCTGATCCCACTTTTGCACTTCGTCTAATGGATGCCGCCGTCGCAGCTCGTGTCTACCGGATCATTCCAGCGGAGTTCAGCGGGGATCCAAAAAATTCTAAAGCAAGAAGTCTGCCGCCGTTTGCAGGCAAGGCAAAGGCTTTCGAGTACCTTCAAAAGCTTGCCAGTACCAGCTCACTTACCTGGACCCTCATCTCGAACAACGCTTTCCTTGATTGGGGTCTTCGTACGGCTTTCCTCGGAATTGACCTCCAGAAGAAGTCTATCGAGTATCTCAATGACGGCAACATGACCATTCCTTACACCACCCTCTCTTCGGTGGGAATTGCGGTAGCGAATGCCCTAGGCCAGCCCGAGGAAACTAAGAACAGAATTTGCTATATTTGCAACGCCCAGATGACCCAGAGGGAGCTTGCGAATAGAGCACGACAGGCTCTTGGCGAAGACGGATGGCAGGCGGAAGATCTAGACATGGGAGCGGAGCTGCAGAAGGCGATGGATGAGCTGCAAGCTGGCCGCGTGACTTTCGAGGTCATCCGCGACATTATTCGCTTTTCTATCTCCACTCCTGGCTATGTGCAGAAGTTTGAGCAGACCGATAATGAGCTGCTGGGGGTTCGAGCTATGGACTACAAAGAGATCGAGGATCTGATCAGAGGGATCGCATAGAGGATTACTTCAGCCAGGGAATACATTGGGAAACTGCTGCACGTCAGCTGGTACACGGAATCAATAGTGGTCTAAGTGATTTGATGTCATGACTTTACCTGAAAGAGTGCAAAAAGTCTATCAATACCCCACTCTACTTGATCGCATGGATGCGGCTAGGTCCAGCCAGATGGAGCCGTACGTAGACAGAATCCCTTCTTGTTATCGAGAGACTCCGAATAAAACATGTGCCTGATCACACGGTTTAGTGTCTTGGGCCTAGAGTGGCATCTGTAAAAATCCCACAGATCGGATCAAGTAAGAGATCGAATCGGAAAAAAAGCCGAGACTCTGGGCTCACTCTCAGGTCTGTATATGGCGATTCCATGTCAATAGGACCGATGTCAAGATCGGCCTTCAGTCCGAGACCAGCTCTTTGTCCGACGCGTGTTGCCCTCATGACTACTCCATCTTTGCATTCACTTGTATACATGCTTATATGTCTAAAAAAAACATTTGGTCTATTAGTCAGGATATGGTTCAACCATTTCACTGTCGGTATAACCAGTTTAAGGCATACGGACTAGAAATGTTCTAGTCTAACATACGAAGAGTAACTTGTCGAAACAAGGCCTGAGCGGCAGTATGATCAAGTGTAGTCTGTGAGAGATTAACATGTTAATGATGACAGTTACTCGTTACCAGAATTGTGGCAACCCCAACTTTTGTCTATGACATAGCAGTATACCCCAGTCCGTAATGGATTGTATCTCTCGACCGAGAGACACATCGTTTCCGATAAGTTACTTGCAAGGCATTTAAAATCAGGGGCAATATGATCAACATGATTTACAGTATGGTAGATTCTAGAAAGGTCAAGATTCCTATAATCCAGTGCATCTCAAATGTGCCCCAAAGACGACCAACGATGAAAACACTGCGACCCGCATACGGCATCCTCGGAGATCACATGGGACTGTAGCTCCATGTCGTTGCGGGATCCCGAGTATCCGTGTTCCGTTACGGCGCTTCTCGGCGCTGCGAGTCCCCGGATACCCGTGTTCCGCTGTACCGCTCCCCAAACGTTTTAAGCTCCACTGGCTCCGTCGAAGTTTCTTGCAGTTATTAAAGTTCTTGGGGCTTAGACGAATTCATCCTTGTCAGTACTATAAATCTATCGGTGGTAACACACAATTGCGGGAACCTTGCATCCTGCTATCCCACCTCGAGCCCACAGTTGAACCCTCTACTTGCAAGCATTTTTTTGTGCAAGTTCCCCAGCGAACATGGATTCTGCCACACCTGGAGCGTTCGAAAGGTAAGCTGCAAAGCGCCATACGAATCTGAACATCACCACAGATCTCGTCGCGTGGATCCTTGCTCAGTAATGGTATGGAAAATGTCCTAGAGCATTTTCTGACGCTCACAGAACCACGTTCGGACGTGAAGAACTACGCCAACACTTCCAAGATCAACCAGCAGAAGCCCAGACAGGCAGATGGGATGCAATGTGGCAACCAAAAGTCACACCCTGGGATCGCTCTGAACCAAATCCCGCACTGGTAGATGTATCGGGAGTGTCCACCTTTTACGTGACGAGTCCCGCTAGAGCTCGAGGTGTGGAGAAAGTGGACGGCGCGACGGCCGCTCCAGTCTAGGTGGTTGAGTGCAAACGCACTTTGGTACAACGTTAGTTCTAGCCCCAACCCAGCCCTAGCAGCAGTCTTCGCGATTGTACTTTGGCCAGGCTTCCGAACCTTGACCACGCTTGCTTTGTTCTTTTGGTCACGTGGCCAAAGGAGACAGCCGTGGCTTTGTTTGTTTGGACAAGCAAAGGGGGCAAGGGCTTTGTCACTACTTTGTTTATGGACCAGCCTGGGGGCAAGGTTACGATCGATGACCTAAAGGCTCATCACATGGTCAATCACATAACGTCACTGTACGGGAGTTCGGCCAGTACCGGAGTTCGGCCACTCCCGCGCGTTAGTTTCGTGTTATTTTGGAATTTTGACGTGTTACTCTTTCTTTCATTACTATTATGCCTACCTATTCTGAAGATACGCTTACTACGGCCCTTATAGCGTATCGTAACGGCGAATATACCTCGACTCGGAAGTGTGCTTACGCGTTTAATATCCCTCGTTCGACGTTACTCGACCGGCTTTCGAATCGAACTTCTTAACGTCACTGTAGGGGAGTCGGGTCAGTAGGGGATTCGGGTCACCTTCCCGCGCTAGTTTCGCGTTAAAACTGATTTTTTACGCGACATTCTTTCTTTTCTCTTTATTATGCCTACCTATTCTGAAGATACGCTTACTATAGCCGTAACTGCGTACTGTAACGGCGAATATACCTCTATTCGGAGGTATGCTTACGCGTTTAATATCCCGTATACTACGCTTACTTCCCGGCTCTCGAATCAAACTTCCTACTCTAAATCGCATGAATTGTAGCAAATACTCTCGACCGCCAAAGAAAAGGCTCTCTTAAAGGCTATTACTCGACTTTCTAAGTCGGGTTGCCCTATTACCCTTCTGTTAACAAGAGATCTTGCCGAAGAAATCCGTGTTTCCTGCTTCTGCTTAACCTCGACTCTGACTTCCTACCTGTTAGGATCTTGCGAGCCTAAGTGACTACCGTCACGTGAGTGTGAAGTCAGGTGACTAAGAGGTCGGGTTTGTACTCGGTGGAGAGGGCACGTAGCAGTGATGAAGAAATGAAGCAGAGGTTTGGTATTGTTGTATACCAAGCAGTCACTATGAACAATGAGTTGAACACAAGAACACAGTAGTGATCTTGTCTTCCTATATACTAAAGAGATTCGTACTGTAGATACAGTGATCAGTGTGATCAGTGTGATCAGTTCGCTGAGCGTACTGATCAAGCTGATCAGTGTCACGTGACTCGTGCCTCGCTCAGTGAGATCAAGACCTTGATTCCACTGAGCAGTCTGCAACTTACGCGCACGCGCGTACCCCTGAGACTTGCCTGGCACGGGATCGTAACACTACCCTCTGATTAGTAAACAGTGGATTGATAGGTTCTGAAAACGATACCCTAAGCTAAAGACAGTCTACTCTCGAGGCCTAGATGCGAGTCGTTTCGAAGGAGTTAGCTACCCAGTTATAAACGCCTACTTCGACGCTCTTACTGACCTTTTCCTCGAGGATCCCTATCCTTCTGACGCGATCTTTAACGTCGATGAGACCGGCTTCGCCCTCGGTACTACCTTACCCTCGAAAGTACTTATAAGGAGAGGGGATACTATAGCGTTTAAGAAGATAAGCGGAAGGTAAGAGTAGATAACGGCGATTGAGTATATCGGAGCCTCGGGAGTCGCTTTACCTCTGCTTCTTA
>Ga0265797_10008092_pt1 | contig 14144 bp, 9 predicted proteins | sample P2T30metagenome_FD_192433 | JGI IMG/M metagenome (GOLD analysis project Ga0265797, IMG submission 192433) | Plant litter microbial communities from East Loma Ridge, Irvine, California - P2 T30 | ecosystem: Environmental > Terrestrial > Plant litter > Unclassified | place: USA: California... | reverse complement strand
CCAGCTGGAAAGGCATCCCGTTCGCCGCGCCGCCGGTGGGCACGCTGCGCTGGCGCCCGCCCGCGCCTGCCAAGCCGTGGCCGGGCGTACGTCAGGCCACCGCCTACGCGGCCGATTGCATGCAAGTCCCCTTCCCCAGCGACGCCGCGCCACTGGGCACGACGCCAAGCGAAGACTGCCTGTTCCTGAACGTCTGGAAGCCGGCCGATGCCAAAGGCCCACTTCCCGTGATCGTCTGGATCTATGGCGGCGGCTTCGTCAACGGAGGCGCGTCGCCCCCAACCTATTCCGGCGCCGAACTGGCAAAACAGGGCGCGCTTGTCGTCAGCTTCAATTACCGCATCGGGCGCTTCGGTTTCTTTGCCCATCCACAGCTGACGCGCGAAACCGGTAATAAAGGCGTGGTTGGCAACTACGGTTTCATGGACCAGATCGCCGCGCTGGAATGGGTCAAGCGCAATGTGGCGGCGTTTGGCGGCGATCCGGCAAATGTCACGATCGCCGGTGAATCGGCGGGCGGCATGTCGGTCAATACGCTGCTGACTTCGCCAATGAGCAAGGGCTTGTTTGCCAAGGCAGTCGTGATGTCAGGCGGCGATGGCGGCACGGCGGCGACGCCGTTGGCCGACATCGAACGCATTGGCGTGAATTTCGCCGCTGGCAAGGGCATCGCGGCGGACGATCCAAAAGCGCTGGAGAAACTGCGAGCGCTGCCGGCCGACACGATTGCCGATGGTTTGAACCTGGCCAACTTCATGCAACGCGACAAGCCGACGTATCACGGCCCGTATGTTGACGGCAAGCTGGCCATCGATTCACGCGCCGCGTTTGCCGAAGGCCGGATGCACAAGGTGCCGGTGATGATCGGTGCGACCAGCGCCGATATCGGCGGCAAGACCGGGTATATGGTCGCCGGTGCGCGCAGTCTGGCCAGCACGCTCGCCGGGCACGGCGCGCCCGTGTATGCGTACCGCTTTTCCTACGTGCACCAGGCCAATGAAAAACCGGGCGCTGGCGCCGGGCATGCAACGGATATCCCGTTCTTCTTCGACACGGTGGCGGTCAAGTACGGCGCGCAAGCGACGGCCCGCGATCTTGGCATGGGCAAGACGATGAGTACGTATATGGTGAATTTTGCGAAGCGCGGGGATCCGAACGGAGCTGGACTGCCGGCATGGGAACGCTATGCGCGCGCGGCCGACGCGATCATGGACTTCGCCGCCAACGGCACCGCGGTAATGGGCAAGGATGCCTGGGGCGCCGACATCGATGCGGCGCAAACGACGCCCGCCAAGGCTGGCGAGCGTCGCTGAAGCGCCAGTCTTCGGCGCCCAGAGTTACATCAGGCCAGTTGCGCCTGGAACGTAATTGCGTTCGGGCGGCGCGTCGTGACGGCGTGAACCGGCGCTGACACGGCGGCCGGCGCAACCTTGAACACGCTGACGCGATCGGCCAGCCCGGCAGCGCTTTCCTGCAACGAGGTGGCGGCGCTGGCTGCTTCCTCGACGAGGGCGGCGTTCTGCTGCGTGACCTGATCCATCTGGCTGATCGCGTGATGAATCTGCTCGATGCCCGAGCTTTGCTCGGCGGTGGCCACACTGATTTCACCCATGATGCCCGCCACCCGACGCACGCTCTGGACGATCTCTTCCATCGTTGCACCGGCCTGGTCGACCAGGCGCGTGCCTGCATCCACCTTGCTGACCGAGTCGCCGATCAGTTCCTTGATTTCCTTGGCGGCACTGGCCGAGCGCTGCGCCAGATTGCGCACTTCGCTCGCCACGACGGCAAAGCCACGGCCCTGCTCACCGGCACGCGCCGCTTCCACTGCCGCATTGAGCGCCAGGATATTGGTCTGGAACGCGATGCCATCGATGACGCCAATGATGTCGACAATCTTGCGGGCCGACGCATTGATCTCGCCCATCGTACCCACGACTTCGGTCACAACCGAACCACCACGGGTGGCGATCTGCGTGGCCGATGCCGCCAGCTCATTGGCCTGACGCGCATTTTCTGCGTTCTGGCGCACCGTGCTGGTCAGCTCTTCGACCGAGGCGGCCGTTTCTTCGATGGCGCTGGCCTGCTGTTCGGTACGCGCCGACAAGTCCATATTGCCGGCGGCGATCTGCGTAGACGCCGTGGCGATCACTTCACTTTCGCTACGCACATCCTTGACGATACCGGCCAGCGACGCGGTCATGTCACGCAAGGCAGCCAGCAGCTGACCAAATTCATTGGTTGAATTGACCGGCGCCTGGACACTGAGGTCACCGTCGGCAACCCGACGTGCCACGGCCACGGCTTGCATCAGCGGCGTATTGATCGCACGGACCAGGTAGAACGCAGCACCGATGCTGAGCAGGATCGCCACGACGATGGCGGCAATCACGACCGTGTTGAGCACGGCGAGTTCCTGGTGCAGTTCCTTGCCCTGGCGGACGTTGCGCTCGCTCATCAGCGTCTGCAATGAAGCGAATGCCTCGGTCGACTTGTTGTAGGTCGGGTTGATCTGCTTGCCGAGCATCAGGTTGGCGTCATCCCACTGACCCGATTGAATCGTGCGCATGGCATTGCCGATCATGTCGATGCCCAGGTTGTCACTGGCCGTCATCCATGCAGCAAAACGGTCACGCGTTTCAGGAAAGCGCAGACTCGCCTGCAGCTCCTGCTGCTCCTTACGCATCTCTTCGCTGTTCTTGGCGATGAAGTCGCTGTGGAACGTCAGCGGATGGTTGTGCAGCGCCGCATGCTTGTTCTCAGGATTGTGCTGCAGCGCCTGCAGGATGTGGCTACGGTTGGTTTCCATGCGCATTTTCAGGTCGGACATGCCGATCTGCTGGTTGGCCGTGGTAAGTGCGAGGTTTTCGAGGAGGTCAACGGCGCGCTGCGTGGCGTGGTAGCCAAGGGCGCCGACGGTGATCACGGCAAGGATGAGCAAGCCGATGACGGCGGCGATCACGTACTTGATGCTGAAGTTTTTCATGATGGATGGGAAGTGGGGCGCGATCGAGGTCGCTGAGGGGGTCGATTATCCACGCACTTCGGCTAGATTTCGCACAAGAAACATGACTTTCCGTCTGACAATATTCACAGTTGTTGTTCGGGCAATGGGGTCCGTGCTAGATCCTTTCAGACAGCATTGCGTGATGCTGTTGCCAGACGAACCGGTATATTTTGCATGAGACATCGCTAGCCTTACAGCAGCATGCTTCTGCATACAGTTGATGGTTTAATAAAACATACTGACCATCATGCAGATACTACAATGTATGGGTCGAACAAGTAGTTGTTGCGGAATGGGTGCCCCTGATGGAATACTACGCGGGCCAACCCGTCCCTGTGATCCCCGGACCGCAAATGCGCTCGTTGCGTGGGCAGATCCAAAGCGTGACACCAAGTTCGCATGTGCTGCGGTCGAACGGCTTCGCACTCGGGGGAAGTCCATTTAATGCGTCTGGTCCGGCCAGCATCTCGATGTCGTAAGCGACCGCTTGTTCCACCGAACTAATCGATGCCATGAAACTGCAGCGCATTCGGCTAGTCAAGGATCAGGGCCTACACGCATGGGATCCGATGCAAGGCAGGGAACGACTTGTAGTCGCCGCTGGCGGCTCTTTGCTCATCATGACCCCAGCGTGAAATTCTCAGCATTAGCGCGTCCAGATTATTAATCAGCAGCTTTAGTCGTTCGTGTACCTTGGCGCACCCGATCTCCGCTGTCAGCTCGTCTTCCGTTAATCGATCGAACAGGCGTAGCAGCGCCTGCTCATCGACGACGTAGATGACAATAGCCGGCCGTTTCCGATGACAGGATGGATGATCTGGTAGCGGTAGAAGGCGATTGGTAGGGCTCACAGTTCACTCGCTCAAATCAGCTGCTCGATCTGCACGTACACATTAAAAAGCGCCATGCGGACGCAAACAGCGCAGCGCTTTACACATGAGGCGCAGCAAATGGCTCGCGTTCGCCGGTTTGTACTGCAGCAAGCGAGTGTTGACCGGCCAATTGGGAAAAGCTAAATTACCAGATTATAGGACACTAGCAGGCTTCTGGGACACGCCAATAAATAGATCACGCATAAGGCGTATCGCAAGATCGGCGAGGTAGTCAAGCCGCCGCGATCGAACAGGAATTGCGAAATCATTTCCGCAACCTGTTAGAAGAAGAGTGAAAAATCGAACGCACGCGCCTGATTCGGTCGAACTTTCGTGAACACAAATCCGTGGAAAACCATTGAATCGTTTCTAAATTTCCCTGCGGCCGTTGAACTGCCTGTTTCAGTGGCACGGCGCTAGCACGCTTGCTCGGTGAAACCTCAGAAAAACTGTGTATTTCCCCCAGACAGCCAGATCGACTCCATGTTATCGTTTTAAACTCAAACGGCCACTAAACGGTGAAGAAAGGACGATGGGGTGGCCCACCTCGGACGCTAGAACAGCCTAATTAGAAGCTACTTTGCAAGAACGCTAGCACTTATAGACGGTACCCGTATGCATCTCCAGTTAGGTATAGCACCGCAATTTCCGGATTCGATTGAGTAAGTCTCGCAGTCGATGCAACGTATCGCTTTGGTTCTGCATATGGAATAGCTACGCTAAAATTATGCGTTCCCTCTGCTCGCGTCTTCATGTCAAAACATGCGAGTGCAGTTCCAATTGTAATTAGCTTGCTTGCAAGCGGGGTAACTACTAGCCTACAACCGCCAACCACTTGCATGCTTTGCTTGTAGCGACTCATTGCGCCAAGCAGTTGCCGGTATGCCTCAAATGGATGCGCCTCATGTGCGTAGATTACGTTGGTTAGCGGAGTTTCTCTCGAATCAAAGAGAACGGTACGATACTCACGTAGTAACTCGTCTCCACGCCGGAGGTTCTTCGAAGGGTGCGGCAGAACGGGATAAATTTCTGCTTCTTCGGGAATTATCGACATAACCTTTTGCAACTGGGCAGTGCGATTCTCACCTAAGACAGGAAACCAAGCTAAAGGCCACTCCTGCATCCCCTCAAGCTGCAAAGCACTAGAATAGCCTGGTATCAAAATCAAATCGTTGCTGGGATCTTCCGATTGAATATGGCTATCGAGTGCGGCGTCTTCGGCCACCAAGATTTGAAAGTTTATCTCCGTGTGCAATGAGCGGCCGTTTAGAGTTTTCGGAATCAAATTTTCGAGGATCGCGAGCATGAAAGAAAGGTAAGCTATACGAGGCAATGAGCTTACATCCAATACTATATCAGTGTGACCAGGAATATGACGCAATACGTCTTCCGTTGCCACCCGCAATGCCGTGCTCGCGCTGATGTCATCTTCGTCGTCAGCCCCCGAGCCGACAGTCAACGTTTGCACCGAACCTAAAGGCCGAAAAAGTGCCTCAAGAGCAGCTGCATTTTTTTCCGTCTGTTCCGTAAGGCCTCGGGCTAATTGATAGTCTTTGAAACCAACGAGTAGCATCTTGGTATTGACCACCTTGCAACCAGACAAAATTAAGCAATTAGCGTATTTTGAGAGAACGGCTTGTGCCCGCACATCGAACCCACGCCCTGTGATATAGAGAACACTGACCTCCCTTTCACTTTTTCTTCTCTCTTGAAACATGCGGTCCCACATGTCTTCTACATTGGCACCGCGATGAAATACGTAGTGGTTCCAGAGCATCGTCACTCCTCAAGTCGGCGTTGTCTGCTAGGTTGCAAACCGCGCTCCATCCATTCAATTAAAGTCACGAGCGAAACGTCCTGCCATCCACCATATTGCAATGGTAGACCGTAATGCGCACAAAGAATCCTGTTCAAATAAAATACCGTCCCACCTTCTCGTGATGAACTAGGTGCACTAGTTCGGGCTACGAACAGGTTTTCGGCCACGCACTCTGAGAGTACACGATGGAGAACTGCAATTTGCTCCACCTTTGACTGATTCGCCCGTTCAAGACTATTTAACTCACTTTGGCTTAGCCGAATTCCAGTTACACCCGGAGAATAAGGAGCATTCGGCAGAAAGGTTCTGGACCTGCAATAAACCCCGACGGAGTCAAGCATTCTCTGAGCCCGCGAACCCTCGGTGTGGCTCTTATGAATGAAGTCTCGTTTTTTCTTCGCAGCATCCTTAATTCGTTTTTCCTGCTCCTGGGGGGACAGCTGTGGGTCGGGTTGTTTTCGCAACACTTGTTTAGCTTGCATGCCTTCATATAAAGCAGCCGCCAAGTATAGAGTTTCTTCTACGTTATAAGTACCCATCATACAAAGTCTGTCAACGCCAAAGTAGTAAGGGACGCTTAAATCATTGTTTAGGAAAATTTCTGCAGCGTTCTGCACTCCAGAATTATCGCGCTCCGCGAGGTCATCGGCTGACAGCGGCGCAAAGTCCAAAGTCATTTGCCTCTTCGTTTCATCGCGCGCAACTAATATGCGAGTTTTATAGAGGTCTCGTAATGCATCGAAATCAGGATTACGCGTTCCTGCCTCAGCCTTGACAATCCATTCTCGATATCTTTCGTTATTGCTGTGACGCTCCATTTCCTCACGAAAGGCATCCACGCCAACCGCAAATTGCTCACGTATCTCGTCAGAAAGAAATTGATCTCGAAGGTATTGAGAGAAAGAACCACCTGGAATGGAATTTTGTATATCTAGGCGACGGTCGAGGATGTTTTGTGCGTAAGCGTTAAATTGATGTTGCCCACGTGGACCAGACCAAATGTCTTCTAGAGAATAGTGACGTAGGTCGCGTCCGTCACGTGCACCTTGAGAAATCAAAGCTGCACCAAGAGCTATGCTCCGTTCAGCAAGCCAAACCGGCACAGTCGGCCTCAACACGATCAATTCGTCTATAAGCAGAGTTCGCTGTCTTTTTCGAAGTGAATGTAGGTCATCAACCATTAGCAAGCGCTTCGGCGCAACTTCTTGTCCGTCTCTTATAAAACGGACGGCCTGCAACCAAAGTACCCCCTCAAATCTAAGATCGACTGGCATTTCTTCCAAGTCGTTCTGCCCGACGGAGTCCAATTTTGAATAGACGTTCCTCTCACGCTCTTCTGCCCACTTAACTAACTCACTTACCGATTCAAGTAACGGAATTGACTTAAGGTCACTCGCAAAAGTCGCATATTCCAGTTTTATTGAGCTCAACTGTTCGGTGGTTCCGAAGCCAAGTAGGAGGGCTAGGCTGCGGAGAGACCTCAATACTGTCCGACAATTGAATAATGCACGAAATAAACCTTCTTGGGCCGTGGACGTGCCAGGTGGCAAATCAGCGTAGCCGATAGCGCATGATAAGAATACACCCAAGAGTTGAGGGCCATCTTGCTCGCTTAGCACACCACAGCCAACTAACTGTTGAAACGTTTCATTTATGTCGGTCGCTGTTTTGCTAGCTCGACTGTTCCGGTTGCCCCAGAACGCTCGCAACGCAGTCGGAGTGAAAGCCCTGAGTAGGGTCGTCTTCCCGCCTCCTGGAGGACTAGTGAACAGGTGGACAGAACCCACGAAAACATCGTCTTCAAGGCGCTCTAATATTTTAGGAGAGAAAAGGCGAACGAAATCTTGATCAGAGGTCGTCCGCTCTGACATTCGTTCTAAAAACGGATTTGCGCGATATGCCATTAAAATTCCTTATGCCGGCTCACTCGCGGGAATAGACCAAAAAACTTGAAGGATTCGGGGCCCCAAAGAATATATACCGAGTTGTTAGGCGTGTTGTGAGACAAAACAACTGGCAAGGCGCAACCAGCGAATCCCATCTGAGCGTCTGTCGTACCCCCAATTGCAATATGCTTGTCGGAAGCTTCACTGTCATAGTAGTTCGGGCTAGAAAATATAGTCGAAGAAGGGTCTTTGACTGCAACGTCCGCTTCAATCGTACAGAGTACTCTTAACTGTAGTGGTTTATATCCATATTCAGAGGTGAACCGCTCTGCCCAATATTCGATGTGATCGATAGCTTGGCGGGTAGCCACGTACAACAACAAGAAGACTTCATAGTGAGCAGGGTCGATCAAATCACCCTGATGAAGACGGTCGTATATTTTACGAATTTTCCCTTTGAACTTGCCCGACTTACTATCGAACCGAATATACGTGTTGCCACTGCCCGAGAAATCATCTAGTAACCAGATAAGGTTGAACTTCGCCTCTTGACTCGCTGGCTTCGGTAGCGTGGAATACCTTCGCAATTCGCTTACGAGGCGGCTTGCTTCAATCCTGTCTCCTGACACAAAAGCATCATAAATTTGTGTATTACTTATGGACGGCAAAGGTAATCTTAAGCTATTTATCAGCCTGTCAGCTAATTCCGTATTGCCGGCTTCTAATGCATCCCATAGCTGCTGATTATTTGCTAGGAGCGGCTTTGTGGCAAGAGCCGCTCGGAGTTCAAGAAGCATATCTTCTGCTTTTGCATCGCCCAACTCATAGGCTTGCCAAATTTGCTCATTGCTGATTTCACCGCGACTTGCCCGCCGAAGTTCATTCGTCCGAGCACCGTCACTTAGGCCGAGGAAGAGAGACTTGAGCTGCAGTTCATGGAACCGCGGATCAAGCGAAATTTCTCGTACGCGGTAACTTGGTAGGCCTTTTTCTTCGGCGACCAATCGAAATCGCTCTTGGACTATGACATCCGGATATGCGAGCTGTACAAGATGCGAAAGCTCTTGATCAGAAAAAAACACGAGCTGATGCTCGACAAACTCTAACGCCGCCTCGCGATCCGAACGTTCAAACTGCCCCAACCAAAGAGCAAGACTTTCTACGAAACGCCGACCTGGAGCATAGCGCTGGTAACTATCGTATTTGTACTCAGCTAACAATCGTAGATTAGGAACTCGTGCCACAACAGTCTCTTGGTCGTCCCATCCCATTACTTTTGCAAGTAAGTGCTGCGCATTTTTGTCTCTCATAAATTTCTAGCGCTATCATTTTGGTCAAGGTGAAAACAAAAAGTGCCATTAGATTGAATCTTAATTCGCTCTAAATACCATAACGTTGCATCCACGTTGCGTTTATGCTCTGGTGCTAATTTCCAACCGCGGTCGAGCCTGCGAGACGGCAAGTCAACGCTCAATGAAAATTTGTGCTCGAGCAATGATGAGTCATTGCCCGGCCATGCCCCCTGGTCGCCCATTGTCACAACTTGATAAGGATCCATTCTGAATTCTTGCACGATGTCGGCAACCAGGTGAGACTTATTTACGCCTTTTCCTAGAACGTCAACAGAATGCTTGCTACGCACAATGGTTGAGGAATCAATGCCGGCCTGCCGTAATGCATCTGCAATTACAAACCACATGTTTTCAGCACTAACGCCATCGTGAAATCTCACACTTACTTGATATGGATGTGTTTCCTTTATCCGCTCGATTGGAACTCCTATCGACTGCAGGCGAACAACAATTCTTCTGACATGGCTTAGAAATTCGCTCGTCGCACCGGCTATAGGCGGGGGCGAACCAACATGGCCGAGCCACCCGCCATTGTAAAGTCCTAACCGAACTTTTGACTGGAGATCCTCCTTTACCGTTGCTTGCAAATGCTCTTGAATAGAACCCCCGCGCCCTGATGCGATCCCAACTATTATTCCGCCACTTGTTAATCTCTCGATATGTTCGAGAATCGCTGCCGATGGAGCACTCTCATTTCTTTGAGAACTACTTAGCGTACCGTCATAATCAAAAACAATCGAGCGGAAACTCTTGGTAGGAGCAAATGAATTCTTGAATTCTTCAAGAGCTCGGCGCATGATTCCGCTGGCATAACGCATCGGCCAATGTGACCCTAAGACTTTTGCTTTTGAGCGTTCGCTGTGGTTGATAACGGCGGTTGGGCTCGGAATAAATTTTGGTAAGTCTACGTAGTAAAGGTCGCGTCCGAACTGTGGAACATTTGGTTTTCCTGGATCACGCCCCTGCTCCTTCGCAAGCATCGCGACGAGATGGAGTTGTGCTAACAATCCTGTGATTAAGTCTTGAGGGGACGCGCCACTCAATCCCATGGTATATACCGGGACTTCTGGTGGTAGTAATCCACGCATACGTGCCCACAAGTCATCTAATCCGGGTTCTGTAATGGCGAGAATCGTGCAATCTTCCGGCCGCTCCGCTAGCCAAAGATGCCTTCCGTGCGCAAATGAACGCAAATCTGCAAGTTGGCAGTACATCAGTGCAGCTTCAGATAATTTGGATTCAAAATCCGCTGCAATCGGCCGCAATAAAGGCGAATAAACGACGATTATGCCTTTGCGTGGTGCGGCTGCCGCTACAAAAGCGCTTGCATTGCAGAGCCATTCAGGTATTGACTGGTTGCCGACCGTAAGATCATTAATAGCCGTTGGAAGCTGTCTCGCCCCCTTGTCGAGTTCTTCATAGGCGCGCGCGATAAGTACGGCATCTAAGAGCAGGCTGTTAGTAGATAGGAAACCATCTTTGTTAGTAAGTTCAAAAATGTGGGGAGTTATATCTGTTAATGTCCGCGCGCACATCATTAAAGGACAGTCAGATCGATTGACCAGCACGTGCACTGGACGAGAGCTGTGGCCCCTCGCCCGCTGTAGCGCTTCAATAATGTCTGGATTTTTTCCCTCGGCCGATATCAGAAATACCGGACTCGATGCAGCTAGCGTTGGGTTGCAAATAAGTTCAAGAGGCGTTGAGGAACGAGAAACTTGACCTGTGTATGCTTCATGCAGATTGCAGAGCAATGACGCAACTGTATATGAGCCACCAGATCCCACACCGATGATGCCGGATTCTGAGGCTCCCGAAATTGCAAGCTTTACACTATCGACATTCGCGGACATTGCGTCCGAGTACGTTGATGCGAGTTTCGAAAGCTCGATATCGTAATATGATTCGGTCATACTGAAGAAACTTTCACGAGGGGCTATGCAATTTCAAAGGTCGTCTTCTTGACTGAAGATTTCTTTTTACGCTGCCCCTTAGTTTGTGTAGCCTCTTCGGCGGCCTGTTGAATGCGAAGTTCGTCGCGGAGTTCCATCAACATGATTCCAAGCATATTTTGACCTTTGCCGTTTACCTCTCCCCATAACCTATTTACAGCGTTATCCGTAGTACCAGCCTCTACAAGGCGACTGTCGCCAGTCGATAACAGTAGTTCGCATAGGTCAGGGTGTTGGCTAAACTTCGCACGCAGCACACTGCGCATTCGATCGAATTTAATCTTCGCCCAGTCGGGGACTACGTCCCATACGTAAAGACCGTGTGCAGCCATTGCCGCAAGCGAGGGCGTCGGCGCGCTCAGAATCCACTCTCTCACCTCCGGTTTTCTAGCCTTTCCCGCTTGATAGGCGTGCTCCGAAGTGGGAAATTCAATACCTTCAAAAACAACGGGACGACGAAACAAATTGCTGAAAGGACCATACGGTTTCTCGTTAGCCCGGTAAAAAAGAATTTCAGACCCGTCAACTGAAGGATCTTCGACTGCATTTTGTATTTGCTCTTGGATTTTTGAAGCGATTTTCTTCATTGGGAAGTAACCTTAATTCCTGAGATCAACGAATTCTTTTTAAAATATTTCACAAATTTCGAAAATTAGAACACCTATAAAGGTTGTCAAACTTTTATGCGCGCGCTCGGCGGCTATCTCGGCGGCAGTCTTTACAGCCAGACTATCGGGTAAGGCGATGGGCGCTGTTTTTATAGCGGTTTTTCCTAAGGCGTAGGCGTGGATTGTAATGCGTTTTGAGGTACATCTACGGTACATTGTACTGAGCTTCGCGCCTTGAAGACCAGAAAAATTCGTCGTCTTTCGAAACGCGGCGTGGAGGCCATATGGACACACGGAAGGGGCGAAACATCGAATTTGTCTAGTTCTTGCTAGCTTCTCGCCCACGAAATCTCATGTGATTCAACCTGATCCACCGAAGAGCTACGATATACCATGTGTCCAACGAGTTTTTGCCCGCGGCTCCTCACTTGAAGCAAACTAGTAGAGAAAGACAGACTACGTCTGTCGTCGCTTGTCATGTTGATCGTTACAAATCCTTCCCAAGTTGCACCTGCGACTTCGAAACCTTGTACATAATCGCTGGTCTGTACGCCTGGTTGGGCAACACTTGCATTAATCTTCGCAACAGTCATTTTCCCTTTTACGCTATGGGCAGATTGCGAAAGCAAAAGGGTAAAGTGATACGTAATGCCACTAGAGCCTGTCCGCTGTGCGATCCATTTCCCGCGTAAATCTACCCCTTTGTAGACTAGATCTTGGTACCAAGGCAATAGTATTTGTTTGAAAATGCGCGCGAAAAGCAGCAACACTACACTTGTCAGAATGCCCGCCACAATTCCCCATACAAGAGCACCAGTAATGGTCGACGGATCATAGTTTAAAATAGGTTGGCTTTGTACAACATTGTTCATTGTTCACTCTTATGCTATTTTGATAGCCTAGTAGACTCGCCTCATAAGTGCTGACTACGAGAAGACTATGTTGCTAAATGGACTTACCACCACTTTGCTTGAGAGTCTAGATAAAGGCGACATGATGGGACAACGATTGTACCTTGGGCGTAAGGCGCGCTCCGGTATTTCAACTGAAACCGCTTTGAAATTTCAACATCCCTCCCAAAGGCCGGCGTTCGATAGCGCTTTGATCTACGGTAGTAGCCGCCGGAGCTTCGCTCTTCCCCGCCCGACTCAAACCATGATGATGACTGAACGTGCAGTTTGTGCTCCCCAAAATGGACAGCTCGCAGTATTTGCCCAGATTGCCAGTAGTAGACACGCCCGTAGTTCGCAGCATGCACCCATTTTTCCCACGCTGACGGGCTATATTTTTTTGTCGCAAGTTCGGAAAAAGGTAACGCAACCCATAAAACTGCGATGTTTAGCCTGTTGTAATTAGCCGTCCGAGAAGTGATTGATTGTACGCTTAGCTTGCTTCGCTGGACTTCAATTGCAACTGGGATCCCATCTATTCGCGCAAATACATCTGCGGTAGCGATACCAAAATCTTTTTCAACTTCGACATCGGTAACGTTTGTCTCCAGCTTCAGCGAGTCGTAAATCGCAAGCTTGATCATGTAATGGAGCTGCGACTCTCCCTCTCCACGGGAACACGTGACCGGAGGCTTGTGCTGGAAATGGTGAATTTTTATATTACCCTTATGCAATATTACTTCTTTTCCGCATGAGGGGCAAATGAACGGCACATCGCTTTTCTGCACGTCGCGGGCGAATACATGAGTTGAAGCAAGATTATGTTTCGCGGTGAGCACAGGTAACCTCCGTAAGGTATCGTTAAGACAATTTTACCGCACGAGTTGGTCCCAATTAAAAATTTCGAATGTCACAAAACGGATGAAGTTGAGTGTCAACTCTAACAATCGAAGACGGTCAAGCAAGTTTTGCGTCCGAAGCCGTTAAGCTATCCTTTTTGAACTGTGGCGTAGTCGATGCTGGCGCGGTATTTATTTATCGGAACATTGGATTAGGGTGTACTTCATTGAACGGCGACTAGTTGCACATCGATTTTGGACGTCGCAACGGGTTTGCGGCAGGGGCAGCGTCAGACGGCTATGCGAACCGTCAGCAGATCGAGGTCGCGGTTGGCGTGTCGTCAGGCAGGTGTCACAAATCTGATCTCGTTACAACTACGCCCGTTGTTGTAGCCGCGCACCGACCTTGTTACCCAGTTACGTGGTTGCATGAGGTCCGCAATGATCTGACTGCGGCTTACAAAGACATCTTTATATGTATGATGAGGATAGTAAAGGCGACCGTACTAGTGCAGGATCGGGCCACGCCCGTTGGTAAAGAAGCTGGCCGTCGCTTTTAGCGGGGATGATCCACAACCGACCCGCTCGCTGTTACCCATAGGTTCAGGACGACGAGCAGTGCCAGCAGAGCTACTTTATGCTGATCGATCTGGATTGAGTTCTATGGCGGAGACGCGGCTCTAGCTAATGCCGAGATGCTGCGCCAGCGCGGTCTGCGGACGCCAAACGTTGATGTTTCCTGTGAAGATGCAAAAAAAAGCTCCTTGTAAGAGGAGCTTGTTGATGTATTCTTGGCGGAAGCGGTGAGATTCGAACTCACGAACGGCTCACACCGTCGGCAGTTTTCAAGACTGCTGCCTTCAACCACTCGGCCACGCTTCCTGTTGCACGGCATTATACATAATCATCGGCTGTGTGA
>Ga0265797_10008091_pt1 | contig 14146 bp, 1 predicted proteins | sample P2T30metagenome_FD_192433 | JGI IMG/M metagenome (GOLD analysis project Ga0265797, IMG submission 192433) | Plant litter microbial communities from East Loma Ridge, Irvine, California - P2 T30 | ecosystem: Environmental > Terrestrial > Plant litter > Unclassified | place: USA: California... | reverse complement strand
GTTTTAACCCCATCAACCTTGAGCAAGTCTCGAATCACGTTGAAAAGATATCCTTGGCTGGGAAAGTACTGAACCACAGAGTTCAGAACAACCAAGTCGGCCTGGAGCGGCTGGTCTACTTTGCTGATGTCGGCTGCTGTAGCCTTATACATCTCCACTCTGTTGGCAAGCGAGGGGATTGACCTGGCTGTTCCCGTAACAAAGTCGACTGCCTTCCTTGACGGCTCGAATCCAGTATAGTGTTTCAAACTATCCCCGAGGTTGAACAGGATCATGCCAGATCCTGATCCGATCTCAAGAACGTTTTCCAATTGCCCGCCAACCTTGTCGTGGATCGAACCGATGGTCTCTTCCAACCACTCCTTCATTTCAGTCTTGTCGATGTCGGTGCCATCGTACATTGACGTCCATCCGATGAAATCTTGGCCCACTGTCTCAGACTGAATACCGATGATTGGAGCATATGTCTCGGTATCGAAGCGGTGTTCCCACGCGTTCACATGCTGTATACAGTTGTCATCGCTGTTCTGCGTGCTAATCATCTCGAAGTCTTCTTTGAGTGTGATGTAGCCAAAAAGCCGCTGGTTCTTGTCTTTTCGTTGTTCTGCTACAACAACTGCGTCGCGCACCAACTCATGCCCACGAAGGACAGTCTCAATCTCTCCTAGCTCGACACGGTTGCCCCGGATCTTTACTTGCCCATCGATGCGACCAAAGAATTCCATTTCTCCATCTCGAGGCCGCTGGCGGACATAGTCCCCAGTGCGATAAGCTCGCATTGTTTGGTGTCCGATTGTGACAGTCACAAAACGATCAACATCGCGCCTAGGATCGGTATATCCTCTGGCAACACCATCTCCAGTAACAACGAGCTCTCCGACAACTCCAAGTGGCACAAGGTTCTGTTCTGAATCCATCACGTATGCCGCTGAGTTACTGATAGCTCGTCCAATTGGCACACCATTGACACAATTCTCATCCTCGGGGAGAATGTACAGTGTACTCATGACCGAGTTCTCAGTTGGACCATATGCATTGGCAACGACTTTGTTTCTCACGAGATCTCGTGCCCTGAAGACGTCGTCTACATCAGCTCTGTCTCCTGCTACAAGTAGGGTATTCAAGTTGCCTATTGTATGTGGGGATTCGGCCAGGATGTAGTTCAGCAGAGCAGGTGTGATGAAAGCGATACGAATCTGGGATTCTGTGAACGCGCGTAACAAAGCATCCTGGTCTAGCACGGTTGTCGCATCGATACAAACGAGGGTACCTCCGTTGAGAAGACATGTGTAGATCTCCCAGGAAGACCCATCGAAAGCAAGATTTGCCATATGAGCCATCGCTCCGGAAGACTTGAAGTGCTCCATCTGATCATGTTGTGCCAAACGCACTATGCCGCGATGTTCGACCATAACTCCTTTGGGTTGACCAGTAGAGCCAGACGTAAAGAGAATGTAAGCCAGACTAGAGGCAGTTGGTCTGAGAGTAGGATCCAGTTCGCTCCTTGTAAACTCAAAATCTTCATCTGCGGCTAAGATATCGGGAATGTGGGCGAATTCAACATCTTTGGGTCCAGTACCTGGCAGTGAGATGTTTGGGCCGATCAAGACCAATTTGTTGCCTTCAATGGTCGAGAAGATGGACTCCATCCGTTTTTCAGGCGCCTTATGATCGAATGGTAGATAGGCCAAGCCGGCTTTGAGGATCCCAATGAAAGCAACGATTGCTTGACAACAACGATGTGCCAGAACACCAACTGCTGTTTCAGGGGCAAATGACTTCGTGGCTAGGAACTTTGCTAGCTTTTCTGATTGTGAATCTAGCTGTGCGTAAGTCAAGTCTGTTGATGTGTCCTTTACAGCCACCCTTGAAGGTTGCATAGCGGCTTGCTGGCGAAAGACGTCCACGATGCTGGAATTCCGGGGATAGGCTGTTTGATGCATGCGGAGGAGCCCCATTTGGTCGAGCTGAGTGTGAGCCTCAACGGTCATGAGTGGCACTACGGCGATCTGTGTCTCTGGCTTGTCGAGACAGTTGTCGAGGATGCTGGTGAAGACAGATGCTAGCGAATGTATAGTCTCCGGGACAAACAGCTCCTCCGAGAAATATATATAGCCTTGGAAATCATTCTTTTCCTGGAAGAAATGGAACTCGAGATCGAATCGTGAGGTCGCTAGGCCTTCTATGGCTTCTGTCTCGACGCCCTCAAAATCGAGCTTCCCTATATCTTGCTGTGAGTGAACAGCGAAGGCGACCTGCGCGAGAGGGTTGCGTGAAGAGTCCCTGTCCCCTTGCAATGCAGAAACAATACTTTCAAAAGGTACGTCCTGGTTGGCAAGGGAGTCTACTACTGTCTTGTAGGCATGCTGCAATAGCTCTTCGAAGGTTTCATCCTGGATCTTCATTCGGATGCACTGAATATTGACGAAAAACCCAATCAGATCTCCGAGCTCTGGGCGACTTCTGTTCGCATTAGGGACTGCGATAGTTGCATCATCTTGGTTGGTCAAACGATAGTGTGTGGCTCTGAATACGGCAAGGAGGACGACAAATGGAGTCATTCCACGTTGCCTAGCAAATCTTTGCAGCCTGTTATAGAGCTGATGGCTGATGTTGAGTCTCTGCGTTCCTGCTTTACCAGACAGAGTCGTTGGTCGTGGTTTATCGTAGAGGAATTCTGCGGGCCGACTTCCGTCTAATTGGTTGATCCAGTAGTCCAGCTGCCGTCGATGTTCTTGAGCTTGCTCTGGTAGTCGCTGCCAGACAGAAAAGTCTCTGTATTGAATGGGTAAAGGCGGCAAGCAGAAGATGGGATCTTCGTTGCGGATGGCGGAAGCATATAGAGCGCTTAATTCTTTCTTCAGAACATCAACTGACCAGCCATCTGAGACGATGTGATGCATGACGATCGATAGAACATGAGAAACATCGTTGATACGATAGATTGATATCCTCCAGCCAGGCTCGTACCGAAGATTGAATGGTGTTTTCTGATCCCGTTCAAGTGCTTCGAGCAGAATCTTGTCATCGTTTGAACCAACGTCGATGACATTGAGTTCTCTTCCTCCACAGAAAGGATGAACTTCCTGTAGGCTTTCGCCATTGTTGGTGGAGAATGTTGTCCTTAGTGTTTCATGACGATGCTCTATTGCCTGTAATGCAGCCTTAAGTGCAGGGAGTTGGAGTGGACCTTTGATGCGTACTGCAAGGTGCATGAGATACCAATCTAGTCCTGGGTGCAGTTGTTCTAGGAACCAGAGTCGACCTTGCGCAAACGATTGAAGGACGGGTCGCCGATGATCAATTTTGGTGATTGCACTGTGACTTGAAATGGGAGGGTCGACCAATCGGTTGGCTAGCTGACCCAGTCGCTGCACCTGGAAAACGTCCTGAACAGAAAACACTAGGTCGACATTACGCGCCTCGCTCACAAGCTTCATAGCCGAAATTGAGTCGCCCCCTAGTTGGAAGAAGCTATCGTTCAGTCCGATAGAGGTAGCATCGATATTCAGCACTTGAGCCCATAGCTTCTGCAGCGCCATCTCATGCTTTGTTTCCGGTTTCCGATTGGAGCTCTCGTTTTCCTGTCTTCGTAAACGTGCTAGTTGATCGGTCGAGAAAGAGCCTCCGATCTCGCGTAGTCGCCTTCGATTTATTTTACCAGAGGTTGATATCGGGAATTCAGTGAGTCCAAAGTAAACCTCAGGCACCATATTTCCGGGTAGTCGCTGAGATAGCTCGTTGTCTACTCGGGCTGGGTGTACGACGTATACTCCAGAGTCCCCATCGGACAGCTTGCCATCGAGCAGCTCGGGATTTGCCTTCAGGAATGCTGCAACCATCGGCTTTCCTCCTGTCGGCGAGATGAGTTCAACTGCTATTTCCTTGATATCTGGAATATGTTGGTAGAGACAGTGCTCAATCTCAGCAAGCTCAATGCGTTGGCCCCGCACTTTGACCTGACCATCTTTGCGGCCTACATAGACCAGATCACCATCTGCAGTGTGGTAGACCAGATCGCCTGTCTTGTACAGTCTACCTCGCCGCCCACTGTAGCCTTCACAGCCTTGAAGCAGCCAAAGAGGATCATGGATAAAAGCTGTCTCTGTCTTCTTCGCATCGTCCAGGTAGCCGCGGGCTAGGTTTGGTCCCTCAACCAGCAGCTCTCCAATTGCGCCTAGCGGTGCTAGTCTATTGTGATCATTAGGATTAGCCACCCAGCTAACTGACGCAATCGGCTTCCCAATGGGTTCCGGATCGAGACCCTTCATATCAGGACTTGCGACACAGGAGACGCAACATTCAGTGGGCCCGTAGGCGTTGATCAGTCGTACGCGGCCGCTCCAAATATCGCAGTCTGAAGCGTTGACCTTCTCGCCGCCAAGAACCAATGTTTTCAACGATACTATCTTCTGTGGGTCTAAAATCCTCGCCACGGCTGGTGTTAACAGCGCCCAGGTCACCTTCATCGCATTGATTGTGTTGACGAGATCGTCGCGGCGCTGCGTCTCAGAAGGGATGCATATACATGCGCCATGTAGGAGAGCTGTGATGATCTCTAAGATGCAGGCATCAAAGGTGTAGGCAGCGAATTGAAGAACCCGTGTATCCTCCGTGATACCTAACGCTGGTCCTTGACATGAGCAACTCGTGGAAACGGCCTTATGTTCCATTTGAACACCCTTAGGTACTCCAGTGCTACCAGAGGTAAAGATGACATACGCTGTATTGCCTGGCTGCACTGCTGTCCCAGTGCTGTAAGGCTTTGTCGTCAACTGGTCAATAAAGTGCCCGGTAATTTCCACGACAGTGGGGATATGTTCAGACCAGAGATTGGCGTACTGAGATGATGTGAGCATCATGTTGGCCTTAGTTTGCGTGAAGATCTCTCGATGTCGAGATACCGGATGGCTCGGGTCTAAGGGCGCAAAGGCACCCCCTGCTTTTAGCACAGCCAGCATGGCTACGACCATCCACATTGACTTTTCGAAACATAATGGCACTATGGTTTCTGGTTTGACACCGATGTCGACCAAATAGGTCGCTAGCCGCGATGATCGTTCGTCAAGCTCTTTATACGTCATCACACCATCCCAAGCACAGATTGCATCCGCTTCAGGCTGTGATTTCGCGTTGTCCGAGTAAAGATCGTGGACACAGCGATTGATAGCTGGTGGTAGCCTCTGGTTCCACATCCAGAGCTGCTGTTCATCATTTTGCGTAAGCATTCCAATATCCATGACTCTTGTTCTTGAATCTCCTCGCGCTAGCTGCTGCATGACGAAGCTTAGCTGGCCTAGTATTCTCTCAACTTGCCACTGTTCGACCAAACGCGCATCAAAACTGGCCGTGATTTTGACACCCTCTTTAGCCAGCTTGCACTGCACCATCAACCCATACGTCGTGAAGTCCTGCAGACCCGAGCCGAATTCCCACGTCCCAAACATATCGTCTGATTGGAAGGCGTCCTCTGCAGGCTGTACTATCAGCAGCGTCTGGAAATTGCACGCATGCTCGGTGTCTGGCCCAAGCTTGGCGATTCGTTGTAGGCCCGTTTGCTCGAAGGGAATCATCTCAGTTGCCTGTTTCTGTACTGTTTCAAGAAATTCTAGTATAGTCGAGTCTCTCTGCAACCGTATGCGAACAGGCACTGTTGCAATAACAGGACCCACCAAGGACTCGATGCCAGCCACTGGTGCGTTTCGACCAGTAACTGTCGCCCCAAACACAACGTCGTCTGAGCTGGTGTAGCCGCTAGCAACGATTGCCCATGCAGCACGAACAAGTGTCGAGATAGTAGTATTCGAGGTTCTCTTGGGAAGTGGTGGGCAACAATACTCCGCTGTTGCATCCGCAACTGGCTGCTGCACCCCAGACACTAGTGGTGGAAAGACATTCGCGTCGCAGTCGCTCAGTGTGGTTCGCCAGTATTCTGCGAGAGCGTCTTCGTCCATCTGACGGAGATACTTGATGAAACTGTTGAAACCAAGCTGCTTTCCCGGTTCCGTGCCATTGTATGCTGTTTGCACAGCACTCAAGATATGATTGAGCGCCCAACCATCGTATATCGCGTGGTGAATTGTCCATACGAACCACTTCTTTTCTCTGCGAGTGTCCCGAACAAGACCGTAGCGTGCAAGCGGCTTGCCAAGTTGCATAGATGACAGCTTGTCTCGAGCTAGATAAGTAGCGAGGTCGTCTGCATCTGCCCACTTTATCTTTTCCGCTATGACAGCCTGCAAAAGGCCAAGGGTCTCATGTATGACAATTCTTGTTCGCAGGATTTGGAAAGACTGAACCGTCTTCTCCCATGCAATCTTAAAGGCTGTCTCATCTACTTCCTCCCGCAACTCCAGCACGGTCTGCATGATGTAATCCCCCGGCCGCTTCACAGTCAGCGACATCAAGCCTTCCTGAAGCGGCGAGCATGGGTAGATATCCTCGACGATACCCCTATCGATGGCGCACTTGACTGCCACCTCGTGGTGTGTCTGCGTTGCATCAACCCCGTCGTCCAGGAGAGAAAATGGGACGATGTTGTCATTGGGAACGTAAACATGCTCTTGCGCTACGGCAGCCAACTGGATAAGTTTGGGATATTGGAAGATTTTTGCCACGGTGAGTCGGATGTCTTCGTCTCGAGCTAAAGCAACCAGCTTCATCGCCGCGATTGAGTCTCCACCTAGCTGAAAGAAGCTATCATCTAGACCAATGCGGTCCGAATCGATGCGAAGTACGCGCGCGATTAACTGCTGGATCTTTGATTCTGCCCTAGTGAGCTCTCTTTGGAACTCCTGGCCTTTTGCAACCTGGATCTCGGTTCGCTGTGTGAGGGCATTCCGGTCTATCTTGCCGTTCTGGTTGGTTGGCATGGTTTCGAGGAACGTAACTGTCTGGGGAACCATATAGGCAGGCAGCTGAGCGTCAAGCATCTCCTGGAGTTGTCCTTGGATTCTCTGTAGGGTTTGTTGCCGTAACGGCATGCTACTCAGAGTGTGTAGGGGTCGCTCTGCGTGGTCGGTGGGAAATTGAAACATCACCCTGTTCTCTCCCCCACGCGGTGGGTATCGATGGAATATAGCGTCAATACCACCGCACTGTGAGTGCTGCCTGCTCCAACTAACTTCAACGCGGCAGTTGGCTTCCCTCGCCAACTCATATAGGTCAGTAGCAGACATGGATGAAGAGCACTGTGCCCGCTGACACACGGATGAGTACCAGTCTTGAGGATCAGACAACTCTGCCACTGCGTTGTCTATCGATTCGATCAGACACCGACTCACGATCGTCTTACTATATGGAATGTTGCTCACGGCCATGGTGGATGGGCTGGAATTGCTTTGCAACTGTGCCAAGAGAGATTGGCGATCTAGCTTGTGCTCCCTGAAGTCGATCCATTCATCGTGCCCCACGTGTCGAATCTTCTGCTCTTGCTTTCGCCCATCTCGCGGCTTAACATGGATAACCGCGGCGTAACGATAGCAACTTAGCTCATTTGTTGCCTTCATCTTCTTTGGCAAAATCTCGACATGCTCTACTTGGTCTGGCAGGCGCTCAGGCAGAGCAGTGAAAAAGGCTGGATCTACCAGGAGCTCCTTTTCGACCAGCTCCATGTCAGTTATCATACGACTGACTTCAGCCCTGTCCGCACTGTCGCCAGCCATGAACATGGCTCGAGTTGCAAGAAATTCTCGGTGTAGCGCATAAGACCGCACATCGCCAAAGAAGATGGTAGAGACGCTCTCTAGTCCCAGTAGTTGTTGTGTGGTTTTGAAAAGGTATTCAAGGCTTGGGAAGTACTGAATGACTGAGTTGATGACGACAAGACTTGCATCGATAGGCTCTAGTCGATCGATCTCTGTCGCTGTGGCCTTGTAGACTCTGACCTTGTCTGCCAACGTGGGTACTGATCTGACTGTGTCTTTGACGAATTCCACAGCTCTTGAAGATGGATCCAACCCGACATAGCTTTCTAAACCATCTCCCAGGTTGAAAAGAACCATACCGGTACCTGTGCCTACCTCGAGGACCTTGCCAGGTGGATGACCGTTGAGCATCGTGTCGATCGTGTCGTCTAGCCACTCGTTCATCTCCACTTTGTCGATCGCGCTGCCATCGTACATAGATGTCCATCCGATGAAGTCTCGCCCGATGGCCTCAGGAAGCACTTTGGAGATTGGCGTATAGACTTTGGAATCAAACTGGTTTTCCCATACATCGACATGCTCCGATTCGTCGATACCACTTGGTTTTTCCTCAACCAATTCGTAACCCTCGTAGACTGTGACAAAAGCGGCTAGTCGAGCAGCCTCATCTGCATTTTGCTGCTGCTGCACCACAGCTACAGCCTCTCTTACAGACCCGTGGCTACGGAGAACGTGCTCAATCTCACCCAACTCGATGCGATGTCCCCGAATTTTGACCTGTCCGTCCATGCGGCCGAAATATTCTAGCTGGCCGTCTGCAGGACGATATCGCACGTAGTCACCGGTACGGTAAGCCTTCACGACCTCGCCCCCAATTTGTATCGTTATGAAGCGGTCTATGTTGCGCTCAAGGTCGGTGTATCCACGTGCCAGGCCGTCACCCGTGACTACAAGCTCCCCAACGACCCCTAGCGGAACAAGCTGCTGCTTCAAATCCATGACATAGGCGCCAGAGTTGCTAAGTGCACGGCCAATGGGCACGCCGTTCGGGTACTGCCCTTCCCTTGAAAGCACAAAAGTTGAGCTAAACGTTGTGTTTTCGGTTGGCCCATAGCCGTTGATGATCTTGCCTGTGCGAAGTGTTCTCATAGAAAGGATGTCGTTTGATTGAAGTGCTTCACCCCCAACGCAAAGCATATCGAGACCAGCGAACAGTGCAGGCGATTGCTGAACGTAAGTCCTGAAGAGAGATGGTGTCATGAAGGCTGTGCTGACATGCTCTTGACGAAAAGTTCGTAGCACAGCCTCTGGATCCAACACTGTCAGTCTGTCGATGCATACTAGCGTCCCGCCCTGCAGTAGAGAAGCATATATCTCCCACGTAGAGACATCAAAGGCCAGATTCGTCATGTGCGCCATGACTGGCGAAGCCGGCAAATGCTGCACAAAGTTATTGTCCCTCACTAGGCGCACGATACCACGGTGTTCAATCATGGCTCCCTTCGGTTGACCGGTTGACCCTGACGTAAACATAACATAGGCAAGGCTATTGGCTGTGGGCTTGACAATATCCCGAGAGGCGGACCCTTCGTGAGTTTGCTCGTCTAACGCTTCTGTGATGCGTACGAATCTAATGTCACTAATTTCCACGTAAGGAGGCTGTACGTCTTCGCCTAAAAGCACAAATTTGGGGCCTGAGAGTGAGCCAAGAATTGTACTCATCCGTTTGGCCGGAACCCTGACATCGAACGGTAAATATGCTAGACCCGCCTTCAGAATAGCCAAAAATGCGACGATAGTCTGACAGCTGCGCCCTGCTAATACGCTGACCAGTGTCTCCGGAGCGAGCGATTGTTTGGCTAACCACTGAGCAAGAATGTCAGATTCCTTGTCCAGCTGAGTATAAGTCATGGTTACTGATGCGTCCTTCACAGCAATCCTGGACGGACAGAGGGAAGTTTGTTGGCGAAACAGATCGACTACACTCGACTCTCGTGGATAATCCGTCTTTTCAACCTGGATCAGACCCATGCTATTGAGCTTCGATAATTCGACGTCGCATAACAATGACAAGGACGCAATCGCAGCTTTCGGCTCTTGGAGGCACCCCTCGAGAACGATTTGGAAGATCGACAGCATGTTGTCGATCGCCTCTGGAGAATAAATGTCGGTGGAATAGACAACTTCACCCTTCAGGCTGTCTTCTTGCTGGAAAAAGTGGAATTCAAGATCAAATCTTGACTTCGGTGCATTATCCAGGCTCTCTGTTTCCAGGCCCTCAAGTTTCAGTTGTCCCAAGTTGCGCTGGGAATGCATAGCAAAGACAAGCTGTACAAGGGGATGACGAGACAAGTCTCTGCTGTTCTTGAGCTTGGACACAATGTTCTCAAACGGGACGTCTGCGTTAGCAAGTGAAGCAATTGTTGCTTCATAGACTTGCTGAACCAGTTCTTCAAACGATTCGTCCGCGTCAATCGTAGTCCGAAGGCACTGTAGGTTGACAAAGAAACCGATCATATCTTTCAGCTCCCATCGATCCCGATTGGCGTTCACAGTGCCAATGGTGGCATCGTTCTGGCCAGTGAGGCGGAAGTGTGTAGCTCTGAAAGCCGCAAATAGCACCATGAACTTTGTGACTCCTTTCGCTTTGCAGAACTGCAGCAGCTGAATGTATAGCGGGCCGTCGATTTGGATCGTCTGCTTGGAAGCTTCCCCAGATAAAGCAGCTGGTCGAGCTTTGTCGCAAAGCAGCTCAGCGGGTCTGCTGGTATTAAGCAGATTGAACCAATAATTGAGCTGACTCCGGTGTTTGTCGATCTGGGCTTGTTGCCTCTGCCACACAGAGAAGTCTCGATACTGAATAGGCAGAGGTTGGACTTGAACAAGAGGGTCGTGGCCTCGTATTGAGGCTGAATAGAACGCGCCCAACTCGCGCGTAAATACATCAGTAGACCAGCCATCAGAAATAATGTGGTGCATGATGACAGACAGAACGTGTTCTTCGCTGCCGATGCGATAGATTGACACTCGCAAACCGGCCTCCTTGCGCAGGTCAAAGGGAGTTATCTGGTCCCGATGCAGTATTTCTTCGAGGCTTTTGATGTCTATGTCGATGATACTCAGCTCCTTAGCATGGTATGGATGAACCAGCTGCATGCTTGTATCTCCAATGGTTTCAAAAGTCGTCCGGAGGGTCTCATGGCGGCTCTCAATTGCATTCAGCGCAGATTGGAGCGCTGTCAGCTCCAACGGGCCTCTCATACGCACAACAACCGGCATGAGGTACCAGGTAAGACCAGGGTGAAGTTCTTCTAAGAACCACATCCGACCTTGTGCGAATGATTGTGCAACATACCCGTCATGGCCAACAGGTGGAATGGTGGTATTAGACACATCGACTGAAGGGATCGCTGCAGAGGTCAACTTATCTAGCGTGGGGTTCTGGAAGACGACTGCCACAGTGATGTATATTCCTGATCTGCGCGCTTCACCCACCAGCTTCATAGCTGCTATCGAATCGCCGCCTAGATCGAAGAAGCTATCATCCATACCAATTGAACTGGCGTCAATGCTTAGGACCTGTGCCCAGAGATGATGCAAGATCTGCTCTTTCTCAGTCTCTGGTTGTCGCTTTGGGTCATCGCTATACGTTCGAAGCTGGGCCAATTGTTGTGCAGAAAAGGAGGCGCCAATCTTGCGCAGCTTCTGCCGGTCCACTTTAGCGGATGTTGTCAATGGAAGCTCCGCTACGGCAAAGTACACCTCAGGCACCATGTCCTTTGGCAGACACTGAACCAGCAACTCATCCAGATAGGTTGGGAAGATGACTCGCACTTCCAAGTCACCGTTAGAAGTCTGTTGGACGAGTGCATGGCGTGGCTCTTCGCTTAGCTGCACGAATGCTGCCACCATCGCTTTTGCTTGGTCACCTGATGGGAGGATGACTTCAGCCGCAACTTGTTTGATGCCTGACATGCATTGGTTGAGATGATGTTCAATCTCGCCCAACTCAATTCTTTGACCCCTCACCTTGGTTTGGCTGTCCTTACGACCCGCGTAAACCAGATTACCGTCTGCATCATAGTAGACTAGATCACCAGTCTTGTATAGTCTTCCCTGTCGTCGAGTGGATTCATCGTTGCGGTTGCCTTGCCTCAGCCAGAGAGGGCCATCAACAAAAACAGCCTCAGTTTTCGAAATGTCGTTGAGGTACCCGCGTGCCAGAATTGGTCCCTCTATCAGAAGTTCGCCAATTGTGCCAAATGGCACTAGCTTGTTGTGGTCTTCCGGGTCGGTAACCCAACTAAAAGAAGCCATTGACGTGCCTATCGTTCCCGATCGGAATTCTCGGTCGGTATTGGAATACGAAGTGCACCAAATGCTACACTCCGTCGGGCCGTAAACGTTCACCTTCACGATATCGTCACCCCATCTCTTCCAGTCGGCCTCGTCCACTCGTTCTCCTCCAAGGACGAGCACTCTCAGAGAAGGGACCGTGCTGGGATCTAGTAGACGAGCAACAGTCGGCGTGAGTTGAGCCCAGTTGATGTTATTGTTGTTGATTACTTCGGATAAGGCGTTACGTCGATCGTCTTCCGAAGGGACACAGACACAGCCGCCGAATATCAAAGTCGTAAAAATCTCAGCGATACAAATATCGAACGTATAAGCCGCGAACTGGAGTGCTCGGCTATCAGATCCAAGTTTCATTTCCATTCCATGGGCAAGGCAGCTTGTTGCGATTGCTCTATGCTCCAAGACAACGCCTTTCGGAACACCAGTACTACCAGATGTGAACATAACATAGACAGCATCTATTGGCTTGACTTTGGACCGGATCTTGGTTTCCCATGGCAATTGATCAACAAAGGTTTTGTCGATTGCCAGAAACTGCAGACCCGAATTTGGCCAGGGAGCGGCGTGCTGTACGGAAGTAAGGACCAACTTCGCATTGGTCTGCTTGAATATCTCTTCGTGGCGGGCTCTTGGATGCATTGGGTCTAGTGGCACGAACGCGGCACCAGCCTTGAGAACAGCTAACATAGCTACGATCGCCCATATCGACTTCTCAAAGCACAGTGGTACCATCACCTCGGTTCCAATGCCTTGAGTGACAAGATAGCTTGCCAATCGTGTTGAATGCTGATTCAATTGCTCGTAGGTCATGTTGCCGTCCCATGCGTGAATGGCGCATGCGTTCGGTCGAGCTATAGCTTGCTCTTCGTATAGGCTGTGAACGCAGCGATTGACCGCTCGCAAAGGTCCGCGGTTTCTCTCCCATATCTTCTCGACATCGAGTTTGTTGACGTCAAACAGTAGCGATCCCGGCATGTCGGCTCTTGTTGAATGAAGTTTCCGTGGAACAGAATTCAGATGGGAAGATGATGAGTCAGCTGATCTCAGTGTATGAAAAGCTGTAATTTGAGATTCAGGACTATTTTTCGAGCATATTTATGTCAGAAGATAAGCTCACAGGCGTCGCTTCACAGATCGAGACTAGTAGATTTGTACAATCTAGATACAACACCAAGGTATCTACCTGACGAAACTCACTGCCTCCTCCATCGTCCACTTGGCTACAATGGTCTAAGTCTGCCGCTAAGATTCCACCTCTTAATCTAGATGCTTGGGATACATGAAGCACCCTTACTATTCGGACCATCTCGTGTCAGCGAGTGTTACGCGTTCCACCGAGAAAGTAGCCTATGGCCCTATAGATCAAGTCGGACATCGCACGTACTTTTTCTTACAACATGATACGCTTGCATTGTGGATACGCGGAGGTTTGAGTGATTAGGGAACGATATGTCGACATGCTTATAGCTCCCTTTCTAAGTTTGGCAAAACGTAGCGACTCCTCGGCATTCGAAGTTTCGACTTGTTCATCGATATCCTCGCCATATGGATTTCATGATGGTTGCCCGAAAGAAGCTTTTCTAGAAGGGACGGCTTCCTTAGACCTCTGAGAGAGATCTCTTTGCGGGTCTATACTATGTCCATCATCCGGCACTTGCGGCTTCGAAAGAGGGATTAAAATATAGTCCAAGAGTATAACGTGGATTCTCGAATGCACATTGTCCGAAAACCCACCGCTTGTAAGCACGCTAAGGATAGGAAACCATTTCCCCCACCACTGACGCACGAATGGGGTCCTCCCGCACTAATTACCCCAGCGGCTCGACTCGTCCCTTTTCGGGCCGTGCGGGATGTCTTACCCCGTATTACCCGAAAGTAGTCGCGATGTAGACGAGAATTGGAAATCAAAGATGCCCATCATCGATCAGACTCGGTACTTCAGCCGGCGTAACTACGGTCAACTCAACCACTTACAAACTCACACGCAACGGCTGCACCTTTCCGATGCAGGTTTCGGCACCAATTAAAGTTTCCGAGCACATCTACTAAATGTACCGTGTAGCGAAGTTACGCGTCATGTCATCAAGCATAGCCCAGCCAGTGCGACACGTATGTGTTCTTCTTTTGACCGTAACTCCTCATCT